>Ga0105251_10001542_pt1 | contig 19778 bp, 19 predicted proteins | sample KBSS64metaG_FD_80424 | JGI IMG/M metagenome (GOLD analysis project Ga0105251, IMG submission 80424) | Switchgrass rhizosphere microbial communities from Kellogg Biological Station, Michigan, USA - KBS S6-4 metaG | ecosystem: Host-associated > Plants > Roots > Rhizosphere > Soil | place...
GCGGCCGCCGCGCTCGCGGTTGCGGGCGCGCTCGGTTGCGGGGGCGGCGCGGCGGAACTGTCGTTCGAGCCTCCGCCTCCGCCGCACGCGTTAAGCAGGGCGCAGAGCGCGAAGAGGGGCATCGAGTGGAGGGCGCGTGTGTTCATCGTCGGCCTCTCACTGGATGTCGCTCGATGTCACGCCCGCCGGCAGGCCGCTCGCGAGCCATGCGCGTCCGCTGAATTCGCGAAGCCGCACGCGATTTTCGACGACGAGATCGCCCTGCGCGACGCGCGTCGCATGCAGACCGGCGTCGCCGATCACCGCATTCGCGCCTTGCCTGAAGGTCTCGAAGTACGCGCCAAGCAGCGCGCCGATGTCCGGCATCGCCGGGCCGTGCCAGGAGACGCCGTACACCGCACCGCTCGTATCGACATATTCACGCACGACGATGCCTTGCTGGTCGGTCGTTTCGCGATATTGCACGAGTCCGCCCTGTGCCTGATGCACGACATCGCCTTGCGAGGCACCGGCGGCGCGCCCGGTCGCGCCGAGTTCCGCGTGAGCGGGCGCCGTCGCGCCGATCGTGAGAATCGCCAGGCCAGCGATCGCGTAGTGAGGAATTCTGATCTCTCTCATGTACTTTCTCCGTTATTTAGGACTCTTCTTGTTTTTGAGATGGGATTTTAGATGTAGAGCCCGGCAAAACGATACGGAGGAAGGCACGTGGCAGAGCGATCGATTCCCGTCGTACTAGCGATAAATTCGCCTATAAATCAGCAGGTTGCACACAGCGAAAGACCGAATTCCTGATTTTCGTGATTGTCATAAATTGTCAATGCGATGCCGGAGCGTCTTAAATACAAAATGCGCACGCGCTATTTGGCTGCTTTCAATCCGCATTCTGCGACACCGAGCAATAGGCAAGATGCGCGCGCTGCACGCGCTCGCCGGAGGCCGACCGGACCTCTTTTTTTCACGGCACACCGTCGGACCGGTAAAATGCTGGGTTGATCCACGGAAGAACGCCCGTGGCGTAGCGGAAGGATTTCTCCAAATGACAGATTTTCGTGTGACCAAGCGCATGGCTGCGCTTTTCGCGGTGGCCGGAATCGTGGCGGGATGCGGCAGCACCAATCCCAACGCATTCAACTACAAGAGCGATCAGCGTTCCAAACAGGTGTCTCTCGCCGTTCCGCCGAATCTGCTCGACGAAGCGGTCGACCAGCGCTCGCTGCCGCCGCAGGGCGGGCAGGCATCGCTCTCCGAGCTTCAACAAGTCCAGAAAGTCGCACCGAACGCGCCCACGGTGGTCCCGCCGGTCTCCGGCATGCACATTCAACGCGACGGCACCGAGCGCTGGCTCGTCGTCGATGGCAAGACGCCCGATCAGGTATGGCCGCAAATCCGCCGTTTCTGGCAGGAGCAGGGCTTCCTGCTCGTCGTCGATCAGCGCGACAAGGGTGTGATGGAAACGGACTGGAACGAAACCCATCCGCAGATTTCGGACGGCCTGATCCGTGACACGCTCGCCAAGGCAACCGGCAATTCGTATGTGACCGCTGAGCGCAACAAGTACCGCACGCGCCTCGAAACGGCACCGAGCGGCGGCACTTATGTGTTCATCAGCCAGAAGGGCATGCGCGAGGCGCTGACGGGCGTGAACAACGATTCCAGCCAGTGGCAGGCGCGTCCGAACGATCCGGCGCTGGAAAACGAATATCTCAAGCGTCTGATGTCCTCGCTCGCGATGGCGGATCAACGGACCGCTTCGGGCGGCGCGACGCCGCTCGACACGCCGGTTGCGGCAGGCGCAGCAGGCGCCGCAGGCGCGCAAGCCGCGAAGGGCGGTGATTCGAAGGCCGCGTCGGTTGCGGCACAGAATGTCGCGAACACGGGCAACTCGCCGATTCGCAACGAAGTCGTGCCCGAGGCCACGACCTCGCAACTGACGTTGCCGGAAGCGTATGACCGCGCGTGGCTGCGCGTGGGCATCGCGCTCGATCGCGCGAACTTCACGGTGGACGACCGCGACCGCAGCAAGGGCGTCTACTACGTGCGTTATGTCGATCCCACGGACAAGTCATCCGCGGAGCAGGGCTTCTGGAGTCAGGTGTTCCACGGCCGCAAGGAAATGAAGGCCAAGCAATATCAGGTCAACGTGCGCGCAGTCACGGAGCAGCAGACGCGCGTGGCGATCGTCGACGACAAGGGGAATGTCGATTCGTCCCCGCAGGCGCGCCAGATCATGGCGTTGCTCGCCGACCAGATCAGCTGAACGTACCGTCAGCCTGATCGCAGGGAAACCGCCTCGTCCGCGAGGCGGTTTTTTTATGCCCGCCGCACGCGCAAACGATTTTTTCAGCATGCACAGAAATGCGAGCGTCGCCCGAGAATTGCGCAGACAATTCTTTCTATCGGGAAATGTGCGCAAAAGCTTATAGAAATGAACGGGCGGACAGTACATTGCATCAATAGCGTCATTCACCCGCCCGAAGCGCTTCGAAAGCGCGTCATCAGGCGCGTCGCACTGGACAAACAGACGATTGGTTCGCTACGCGCGAACCCCGATGGCCCCGTCGCCTATCCTCGTAGGGCGACGGTTTTTGCCCGCGTTTCGCTTGGAACGCGGGCTTTTTCTTTGCGTGCGCTCATCGGATGTTTTCAGCGATCTCGGCGGAGCGCGGTTATGCTCGTGCTTTCATCGCTTCATTGAATAAGGAGAACATTCATGTCGGAAGTTGCCGTCGTTGCTATTTTCGTCGCCAAGCCGGGCAAGGAAGAGGAACTGAGGCAGGTGCTCGAAGCCAACGTCGAGCCGACGCGGAAAGAACCGGGTGCGCTGCAATACGACTTGCACCGCGACATCAAGGAGCCGCGGCGCTTTATCTTCGTCGAGCGCTGGGAGAGCGAAGCCGCGCTCCAAAAGCACGGCGAATCGGCGCATATTCAGGCGTTTCGCGCCAAAGCGCCGGATCTGTACGAGCACGGCGAGGTCCGCGTCGCGAGCAAGATCCTCTGACGGTCGAGACCGTCTTCAGTGCGTTTCGTGCGGAACGTCGAGGATCAGGATGATGGTCCAGTCGGCGTCGCCGTCGTGGTGATACTGGCGCTCCGCGACGATGAACGGTTGTTGCTTGCCGCTCGGCCCGAGGAAGAGCACGTCACCTTCCATCGGCAGACATTCGACCGGCGGCAGCGCCAGATACGAGTCCTTGTTCACGTTGCGCGGCATCAGTTTTTCGATCTTGCGCGATGCCGCTTCGGTCCATTCGATATCGAGCTGGATATTGCTCATGCTGTCGTTCGCACGGTGAGTGCGCTCCACGGTTGAATCATTGAAAAGACGATGCGCAATGTAGCACACGCCATGCTCGATCCATGAGGCGCGCCAAACGAAAAAACGGCCCTGAGGCCGTTTTTTCGCCATGTGCCGGAACGCTCGTGACGCTCAGATTTCCTCGTACAGCGGCAGCGTCAGAAACTCGGTGAACTGCGCCGACGTCGACATGTCCTCGAAGATCTTCGCGGCGCGCTCGTACGGCTTCGTGTCGGCGCCCGACGCGCCGACGGCCTGCTTCACCTTCTCCAGTTCGTCGATGGTGATCTCCCGCACCATCGCAGCCGTGACCTTGCGGCCGTCGTCGAGCTTGCCCTTCGGCGAGCGGATCCATTGCCACACTTGCGAGCGCGAAATTTCCGCGGTCGCGGCGTCTTCCATCAGGTTGTGGATCGGCACGCAGCCATTTCCCGCGAGCCACGAACCGAGATAGTGGATGCCGACGTTCACGTTGTTGCGCAGGCCCGCTTCGGTGATCGGCTCTTCCGGACGGAAGTCGAGCAGATCGCGCGCCGTGACCTGCACGTCGGTGCGCTGCTTCTCGATCTGATTCGGCTTGTCGCCGAGCACCTTCACGAACTCTTCCATCGCCACCGGCACTAGTCCCGGATGCGCGACCCACCCGCCGTCGTAGCCGTCGGTCGCGTCGCGCGCCTTGTCGGAGCGCACGCCGCCCATCGCCTTGTCATTCGCGGCCGGATCGTTCTTGATCGGAATCAGCGCGGACATGCCGCCGATCGCCGGCGCATTGCGCTTGTGGCAGGTCTTCAGCAGCTCGAGCGCGTAGGCGCGCATGAAAGGCGAGGTCATCGTGATCTTCGCGCGGTCGGCAAGGCAGAAGTCCGTGTCGTGTTTGAACTTCTTGATCGCCGAGAAGATGTAATCCCAGCGGCCCGCATTCAGTCCGGCGCTATGCTCGCGCAGTTCGTACAGGATCTCGTCCATCTCGAAGGCGGCGAGAATGGTTTCGACGAGTACCGTCGCGCGAATCGTGCCGCGCGCAATGCCGACGCCTTCCTGCGCCGCGATGAAGATGTCGTTCCACAGGCGCGCTTCGAGATGGCTTTCCATCTTCGGCAGATAGAAGTAGGGGCCGCTGCCGCGCGCGATCAGTTCCTTCGCGTTGTGAAAGAGAAAGAGCGCGAAATCGAAGATGCCGCCCGAGACGCGCTCACCATCGACGGTCACGTGCTTTTCATCCAGATGCCAGCCGCGCGGGCGCACGATCAGGGTCGCGATCGTGTCATTGAGCTTGTACGACTTGCCGTTCTGCTCCAGCGAGATCGTGCGGCGCACCGCTTCCTTCAGGTTGATCTGGCCGACGATCTGGTTGTCCCAGCTCGGCGCGTTCGAATCCTCGAAGTCCGTCATGTACGAATCCGCGCCGGAGTTGAGCGCGTTGATGATCATCTTGCGCTCCACCGGGCCGGTGATTTCGACGCGCCGGCGTTGCAGGTCCTTCGGCAGCGGCGCGACTTTCCAGTCCCCTTCGCGGATCGATTTCGTTGCTTCGAGGAAGCCGGGGCGCTCGCCCGCATCGAGACGCCTGGTGCGCTCGACGCGCGCTGCGAGCAATTGCTGACGGCGCGGCTCGAACTGACGATGCAGCGCGGCGACGAACGCGAGCGCCTCGGGCGTCAGGATGGTCTCGTAGCCGGGCTTGATGTCGGCTGAGATTGCCATGCCTTTCGGAAGCGAAAGCGGGTTCGATGGATGCGTCATGGTTTTCTCCTTGGTCGGTCAGACGGTTTTGCGAGTGGTTGTGCTTGAAGCGATCAGAGGGCAGCCGGCGGATCGATGCCGGGCGGCCTGCGCGCGCTGCCTGTCTTGCGGCCGCGCGACGCGCTTGCCGCGCGCGCCGCGCCGCCTTCGATGAAAGCGATGAGTTCGGCCATGCCGCGGCCGCTGCCGTGCGGCGCGACACCGAGTTCCTCGAACGGCAGCGCGGCGCGGTTGATCCAGAACGTCGTGTAGCCGAACCATGTCGCGCCGGCCACGTTCCAGCCGTTGCTCGACACGAACACGATGTCGCGCGCGGCGGCGCCGAAGGCGCGCGTCCCGAGCGCGTACGCAGCGGCGGCGGGCTTGTAGGCGCGCGCGGAATCGGCGGACAACACGTGATCGAAAAGCCCGCTCATGCCGGCGCTTTTCACGGCGACGTCGAGCATCGGCGGATTGCCGTTCGAGAGAATCGCGAGGGGCATGGCGAGGCCGTCGCGCAACGATCTGAGCGCGGGCACGGTGTCGGGAAACGCGGAGAGGCACGCGTATTCGTCCATCAGCCGCTTCTCGGCGGCGCTCGTCAGCGCGTCGGCGAGCTTCAGGCGCGCGGCCGCGTGGCGCAGCGCATCGACCGTGATCGTCCAGAACGGCTCGTAGTGCGCTCCGGACGGATCGGCGAGCGTGCGCAGTTGCGTGTATTCGATCTGCTTGCGACGCCAGAGCTTCGAAAGCGCCTCGCCGTGGCCGGGAAAAAGCTGCTCGGCGGCCGCGACGACGGAATGGACGTCGAAGAGCGTGCCGTAGGCGTCGAAGATGACTGCTCGGGGAAGCCGGGAGGATTCGAAGGATGATGCGGGTGTCGTTATGGCCGACATAGCCATGCGCTCCGGTTTAGAGGTCGAAGTCATTCTATTCGTGATCGAAGTGATGGAAAAAGCACCGCAGGATCACTTGATCTTTTACTTTTACTTATCTAATCTGACCGTGCGTCCACACATTGACGACGAACACGCATGGATCGATTCAAGCAGATAGAAACCTTTGCCTCGGTCGCGGCGAAGGGCAGCCTGTCGGCGGCGGCGCAGGCAGAGGGCATCGCGCCGGCTGTCATCGGACGCAGGCTCGACGCGCTCGAGGAGCGGCTCGGTGTGAAACTGCTCGTGCGTACGACGCGAAAAATCACGCTCACCTTTGAAGGCTCCGCCTTTCTCGAGGACTGCCAGCGCATCATCAATGACATGCAGAACGCGGAGGCGAGCGTGTCCGCGGGCGGCGTGAAGGCGAGCGGGCATTTGCGCGTGTCCGCGCCGGCGGGCTTCGGACGGCGTCACGTGGCGTCGCTCGTGCCGAAGTTCACGACGCTGCATCCGGATGTGTCCGTCAGCCTCGATCTGACCGACCGCATGGTCGATCTCGTCAACGAAGGCTTCGATTGCGCGGTGCGCCTGGGCGAACTGCCGGATTCGTCGCTCGTGTCTCTGAAACTCGGGGAGAACCGGCGCGTGTGTGTCGCGTCGCCGGACTATCTCGCGAAGCGCGGCGAGCCCGCCGATCTTGCCGCGCTTGCCCATCACAATTGCCTTGCGCTCGGTGCATCGGCGAATCAGCAACGTGGCTGGGTGTTCGAGCAGGATGGCAAGGTCGTGACGATCAAGGTGTCCGGCACGATGGAGTGCTCGGACGGCGCGGTGCTGCATGAATGGTGTCTCGAAGGCCGCGGACTCGCGTGGCGCTCGTGGTGGGAAGTAGGGGAGGACATCGGCGCGGGGCGTCTCGTGAGCGTGCTCGATGCGTTCGCCGCGCCGCCGGTCGGCATTCATGCGGTGTTTCCGCAGAGAAGGCATTTGCCGTTGCGCGTGCGGTTGTTTCTCGATTTGCTCAAGCATACGTATAACGCGACGGGGTATTGGCGGTGAATCTGCGGATTGCGAGAAACTTCGGATTCCTATGCGGCGGTGTGACTGACCGCTCAAAGCGGCACGTCGCCGCGCACATGCATCGAAACTTTCTCCGCGTCCGTCCCGGTTACTACAATAGAACCACGCACTTACACGTGACGCGGAGGACGCCATGTTCAAACACATCCTCGTGCCGACCGACGGCTCCGAGCTATCGCAGAAGGCCATCGACGGCGCGATCGATCTCGCGCAATCCGTTGGCGCGCGCATCACCGCTTACGCGTGCCTGCCTCAATATCCGTATTCGCCTTTCGCCGATGTCGCCGTCGAGCCGCCTGACGACTTCCATGCCCGCGCCGAGAACGAAGCGCGCGAGCATCTGCGCGCCGTCGAGCGTGCCGCCGAGAGCGCCGGCGTGCCCTGCACGAGCGTGACGAGCATCGATGCCGCGCCGTATATCGGCATCATCGAGGCGGCGGAGCAAAATGGCTGCGACGTGATTCTGATGGCATCGCACGGACGCCGTGGACTGGGAAGCTTGCTTATCGGCAGCGAAACGCAGCGCGTGCTGACGCATACGAAGATTCCGGTCATCGTGTACCGCTGATGCCTCAAACGGAAGCGCACCCGGTGCGCTTTCGTTTGAGCGGCGGCCGTCGCGCGATACTGCGTGCGCCACGGCCGCTGCTTCTTTTCAACGCTCTCCCTGATTCACCCTGCCTGACGCGGTATTACGCAACCTTCTTGTCGAAGAACTGCTCGTCTTCGGTCGAGCCGTGCAGCGCGGTCGTCGACGACTCCTTCTCGACCGTCTGCGTCACGGCGTCGAAGTAGCCCGTGCCCACTTCGCGCTGATGCTTCACCGCCGTGAAGCCCTTGTCGGCGGCGGCGAATTCGGCCTGCTGCAACTCGACGAACGCGCTCATCTGCGAACGGGCGTAACCGTGCGCGAGGTTGAACATCGAGTAGTTCAGCGCATGGAAGCCCGCGAGCGTGATGAACTGGAACTTGTAGCCCATCGCGCCGAGCTCGCGCTGGAACTTGGCAATGGTCGCGTCGTCCAGATTTTTCTTCCAGTTGAACGACGGCGAGCAGTTGTACGACAGCATCTTGTCCGGGAACTGCTTGTGGATCGCCTCGGCGAACTTCTTCGCGTATTCGAGATCCGGCTTGCCGGTTTCGCACCACACGAGATCCGCGTAAGGCGCGTAGGCGAGGCCGCGCGAGACTGCCTGGTCGAGGCCCGGCTTCGTGCGGAAGAAGCCTTCCACGGTGCGCTCGCCGGTCAGGAACGGCTTGTCGTTCTCGTCGATGTCGGACGTGACGAGATCGGCGGCTTCGGCATCAGTGCGCGCGATGAGCAGCGTCGGCACGCCGCACACGTCCGCAGCCAGCCGCGCCGCCGACAGCTTCGCGACGTTCTCGCGCGTCGGAACAAGGACCTTCCCGCCCATATGGCCGCACTTCTTGACCGACGCCAGTTGATCCTCGAAGTGCACGCCCGCGGCGCCGGCCTCGATCATCGCCTTCATCAGCTCGAACGCGTTGAGCACGCCGCCGAAGCCCGCTTCAGCATCGGCCACGATGGGCGCGAAGTAGTCGATATAGCCTTCATCGCCCGGATTCTTGCCTTCCGACCATTGGATCTGATCGGCGCGCGTGAGCGTGTTGTTGATCCGCTTCACGACGAGCGGCACCGAATTCGCCGGATACAGCGACTGGTCCGGATACATTTCGCCCGCGACGTTGGCGTCGCCGGCCACCTGCCAGCCCGACAGATAGATCGCCTTGAGGCCGGCCTTGACCTGCTGCATCGCCTGGTTGCCGGTCAATGCGCCGAGCGCGTTGACGAACGGCTCCTCGTGAATCGACGCCCACAGCCGCTCGGCGCCACGGCGTGCGAGCGTGTGCTCCGGCTGCACCGAGCCGCGCAGACGCACGACGTCATCCGCCGAGTAGCCGCGCTTGATGCCTTTCCAGCGCGGATCGCTTTCCCATTGCTGCTGGAGTTGCTGAGCTTGTTGTTGGCGTGAGGTCATAGCGTTTCTCCTTGAGATTGGACTGAACGACGAATCTTGAACCGGTGTTCCTGAACGACTTGAGCTCCGATGCGCCTGATCTGGCAGCCCGCGTTTGCTCAACTCTTATATAAGAGTCTAGGCAAATGAGACTCTGCGAAACACCCCCTGGGAGGAGATTTTCAGATAATTTTTAATCTTAATATTCAATGAGATACGGCTTACATATCGTATTGCGGAATGTCTTTTTCTATCTTGCAACGAGCAGATTTGTGCCGCGCAGCACATCTTTTGCGACGCAAAAGACCATTGCACATCGTGAAATATGGCCAAGGGCGAAAAAAAACCGATGCGCTGGGCATCGGTTCTTTTTTCGACTCGGAAAGCGGCGTTCTGATCCGCCTCCTTAAAGCCGCTTAGCTGCCGCGGCGCGGTGCGCGCGGGCCGTCGTTGCGGCGTGCGCTGTAGCCGTCGCGCGAGCCGAAGCCGCCTTCGCCACGATTGCCGCCGCGATAGCCGCCATCGCTGTTGCCGCTGCGATAGCCGCCGCCGTCGCGCGAACCTGCGTTCGACTTGTTGCCGTAGCCGCTGGCGTTGCTCGCGCCGTAGCCGCGGCCGCTGCTGCTGCCACCGCCGCTACCGCCGAAACGGCGACCGCCGCCGTTGCCGGCCGGTCGGCCACGACCGCCACCGAAACCGCCTTTCGGCGGCGCCTTGCGCGGCTCGAAGCCCGCAACGACATTCACCGGCAGCGGCGTGCGTACGAAACGCTCGATGCGCTTGAGCGCACCCATCTCGGCGTAATGCACGAGGCTCACCGCCGTGCCGCTACGGCCGGCACGACCGGTACGGCCGATTCGGTGCACATAGTCTTCCGCGAACTTCGGCAGGTCGTAGTTGAAGACGTGCGTGATGCCCGGAATGTCGATGCCGCGCGCGGCGACGTCGGTTGCGACCAGCACGCGCACACGGCGCTCGCGCAGTGCGCGAATCGTGCGATTGCGCGCGCCTTGCGGCAGGTCGCCGTGCAGCGCGGCGGACTCGAAGCCCGCGTCGGCGAGACGAGTGGCGATGAGATCGGCGTCGCTCTTCGTCGCCGTGAACACGATCGCCTGATCGAGCCCGGAGTCGCGCAACAGATGATCGAGCAGACGATCCTTGTGATCGCGGTCATCGACGTAATGCACGGCTTGCGCGATATTGCCGTTCGCTTCGAGCTTCTGCACGATCTCGATGCGCTCGGGATCCTTCAGCAGACGCCCGGTCAGCGACGTGATCTTGTTGTCGATGGTCGCGGAGAAGAGCAGCGTCTGGCGCGAGGCCGGCGTAGCATCGACGATGCGCTCGATATCTTCGATGAAGCCCATGTCGAGCATGCGGTCGGCTTCGTCGAGCACGAGCATGTTGAGGCTCGACAGATCGATGCGGCCGCGTTCCAGGTGATCGATCAGGCGTCCCGGCGTCGCGACGAGAATCTCGGGATTCTTTGCAAGCAGCATCAACTGCTGGCCATAGGCAACACCGCCGAGAATGCTGACGGTGCGCAGACGGCGCAGGTGCTTGCCGTACGTGGTCGCGGCGGTGGAAACCTGCATCGCGAGTTCGCGTGTCGGCGTGAGCACGAGCAGGCGCGGGCGCGCCACCGGCTGCGGACGGCGGCTGCGGGCGTTCGGGTCCCGCGGCTCGCGCGGTTGCTGCGCTTCCTGCTTTTGCAGTTGCGAGAATTTTTCGATGGCCGGCAGCATGAACGCCGCCGTCTTGCCCGAACCGGTCGGGCTCGAGACGAGCAGGTCGCGACCGGCGAGCGCGGCGGGAATCGCGCGCTGCTGCACGGGCGTCGGGTTCTGATAGCCTGCGGCGGTCAGTGCGGACACGATGTCGGCGCACAGGCCGAGCGATTCGAAAGTGGGGCCGGCGGGTTTTTCGACGGGTGCGTCGATGACCGGAGTATCGGCCGTGGGGGTGATGCCAATGTTTGCTGCGAGATTGTCCAACGGGCTAGCGGTGAAGCTCGAAGTCATGTCGATCCTTGAAACGAGGAATAAGGCGTCGGCGCCAATCGGCATACCCAAGTCGTTGGATTCAGCGAGCGAAGAAACAGCGAGCAAATCGAAAAACGGGGGCTACTCGCGCGAACGTGCGGCGAGCATGTTTTGTTAGAAGCTGTATCGGATACGGCAGGCTCGATCGTTCAACTGAGAACGACGGGCGCTGACGTCAGCCTGATGCATGACGGGCCGCGAAACATACTGCGCGCAATACGACCGCGCAACGGCCTAGCAGGGAGGGGACAGTTTCTAAACTGGATTGGGGCGAAACGCTACGAAGCGCCTTGCTGCGCGAGGCTTTGCCGAAAAGCAGGCAACCCGCAGTCGAGCGCTAACCGCTAGTATATCCGACTTTGCTGCACTGCGCCACATATTGGCGCATGACCGCGCCATCGTCGGGCATCGACGGCGCAGGTGGGATTCGCAGTCGCGTCAGGCCGCTTCGCCGCGCTTGAGCGACGCGACGAGTTCCACATAGCGCGTTTTCGCTTCGTCGGCGGGCGTGCCTTCGAGCGCGGCCCACGCCTCATATTTGTATTTCCCGGCGATGTCCGTGAAACCCGGCTTCTCACCTTGCACATCGCCGATGCTCGCCTGCTTGAACAGCGCGTAAAGACGCAACAGCGTCAGATTTTCGGGTCGTTCGGGCAGTTGGGCCACGTCGGCCTGGGCCTGACTGAATTGTTGGTCGATGTCGGTCATGCGTTCTCCGTTCTTATCGGGATAGGTCCGGACGATCTTAGCAAGCGGGGCGCGCAAGACAGGTCGAGGCTTTCCTCCAACCGAGGACGTCTTCCAGACGCGATTCGGATCGCGGCGCCTCTGGCGATCCCGCCGATGCTGCGCATGTCCCGCATTACAATACCGGCTATGACACGCACCGTTTTGCTCGCCCTCGACACGTCGACAGAGTTTTGCTCCGTCGCGCTCCTGCACGCCGATACCGCTTCTGCCTCCGTTCAATCCGCCGCCGCGCCTCAGTACGTCAACGGCGACACGCGCGTCTGGCTGCGCCACGAGGCGACAGGCGCCGTCTCGAGCACGCGCCTGTTGCCGGCCGTGCGCGAGCTTTTCGACGATGCCGGTCTCGCGCTCGCCGATTGCGCCGCGATCGCATTCGGCGCAGGGCCCGGCTCGTTCACCGGTCTGCGCACCGCGACGGGCGTCGCGCAAGGGCTGGCGTTCGGCCTGAACGTGCCGGTCGTCCCGGTGAGCACGCTGCTCGCATGCGCGGAAGCCGCGCGGCTGAACGATCCGTCGATCCCACCGCGCGTGATCGCGGCGCTCGATGCCCGCATGGACGAGGTGTACTGGGCCGACTTCGAATTCGATGCAGTCGCCGGCGAATGGCGCACGCTGCACGCCGCCGCGCTCGATGCGCCCGGCGCGCTGCCGCTGCCCGGCGTGCCGTTCGCACTCGCCGGCAATGCAGCGGCCGCGTTCGGCGAGCGCCTGCCGGCGGTGGCCGCCGCCGCCCGTGTCGATGGTGAAGCGTTGCCGCACGCGTTGCCGGTCGCGCTCATCGGCTTGCGCGAATTTCGGGCGGGTCGTACGGTCGCGCCCGAGCACGCCGCGCCGGAATACGTGCGGGACAAGGTCGCCCAGACCACGGCGGAGCGCATTCGCGCTCGCGAGGAGGCGCTTCGGTGAGCGGGGTGTTGCTCGCGGATCGGTATCTCACGCCGATGACCGAAGCCGACCTCGACGAAGTCGCCGCGGTCGAAAAGCTCGCCTACGAGTTTCCCTGGAGCCGCGGCAATTTCCAGGATTCGCTGCGCAACGGCTATTACGGCGTGTGCCTGCGTCATGTGACCGGCACGTTGATCGGCTATTGCGTGCTGATGCCCGTCGTCGACGAGATGCATCTGCTCAACCTGTGCGTCGCGCCGTCGGCGCAGCGCGCGGGCGCGGGCCTCACGCTGCTTCGCGAAGCGGTGCGCATCACCCGCACGGAGAAGCTCGAAGGCGTGCTGCTCGAAGTGCGGCCGTCCAATCCGCGCGCGATCCAGCTTTACGAGCGCTTCGGCTTCACGGCCATCGGTCGTCGCAAGAACTATTACCCCGCGCGGCATCGCTCGCGCGAGGACGCAATCGTCATGCGTCTGTCGTTCACGAAGGAGAGTGCGCATGGCGCTCGATGATTCGCTGATTGAAGAACTGGGAATCGGACCGGTCTGGGTCCGGCGAGGTGTCGCGTCCGTGGCGCCGGTCGAGGACGAACCTCCGCCCGCCGAGTCCGCCGCGCTGGTTTCGGAAGCGCCCGCGCCCGTCGGGATGCGGCAAGCGCCGCAGCCTGCCGCGCCGCCTTCCGCCCTGCAGCCGGAATCCGACGTGCCGCCCGTCGATGCCTACGACGATCTTCCCTGGACCGACGACGCGCCCGCCCACGCCGAAGCCGCCGTCGTCGAAGCGCCGAGCGACGTCCATACGCTCGACTGGGATGCGCTCGCCGAGCGTGTCGCGAACTGCGAGCGCTGCCGCTTGTGCGAGCGCCGCACGAACACGGTTTTCGGTGTCGGCGATCGCGAAGCGGACTGGATGCTGATCGGCGAGGCGCCGGGCGAGAACGAGGACAAGCAGGGCGAGCCGTTCGTCGGCCAGGCAGGCAAGCTGCTGGATAACATGCTGCGCGCGCTCACGTTGTCGCGTCAGTCGAACGTCTATATCGCCAACGTGATCAAGTGCCGCCCGCCGGGCAACCGCAATCCCGAGCTCGATGAAGTCGCGCGCTGCGAGCCTTATCTGCAACGGCAAGTCGAGCTCGTGAAGCCGAAGGTCATCGTCGCGATGGGGCGCTTCGCCGCGCAAAGTCTCCTGAAGAACGAGGCGAGCATCGCGTCGATGCGCGGTCGCGTGCACGAATATCGCGGCGTGCCGGTCATCGTCACGTATCACCCGGCGTATCTGTTGCGCAGCCTCCAGGACAAGGCAAAGGCGTGGGCCGATCTCTGTCTCGCGCGCAACACGTATCGCGAGGCGCTCGCCGCGCTCGGCGTGGAGCAGGGAGCGGAGAAGGGCGGCATCTGATGACCACGCAGGCGAGTGAGCTCACGCGACTCGTCGATTGTTTCGACGACGTCACGGTCCGCGATCTCGCCTGGCTGCTTTTCGCTCCTGATCTGCTGCGCGAGGGTGAAGCTACGCTGGCGCATCCGTTCGCCTCGGCGCAAGAGCGTGACGCGACGCTCGCCTGGCTCGGGACGCTCGATGCCGCGCCACAATCGCTCCACGATCACGCGCACGATCCCAAGTTCACGCGCCTCGGCATCTATGCCGAGAGCCTCATCCGCTTCTTCCTCTCGCACGGGCCCGCTGCGCGCCTCGTCGCGGCGAACGTGCCGTTGCGGCGACAGCGGCGCACCATCGGCGAATGCGATTTTCTGCTCGAATCGACGCACGGCGCGCGGCTGCACTGGGAACTGGCGGTGAAGTTCTACCTGCATATCGGCGATGCCGATGCAGCGTGCCCGGTGCGCCTGGCCGACTACGTCGGACCGAATCTCCAGGATCGCTTCGACCTGAAGTACGCGCGGCTCGTCACGCATCAGCTCGCCCTGACCTCGCGCGCCGAGTTCGCCGCGCTCGGCTTCGGAGGGCCGTGGCGCGCGCAGTTATTCATCAAGGGGCGGCTCTTCTATCACGGCCGCGAAGACGAGCACATCGAGCCCGCGCCCGAGATCGGCGCAAGTCATTTGCGCGGATGGTGGCTGACGGCGTCGGAATGGCGCGAGGCGCGGGCGAACGTATCCGACGATGAACGCGCGTGGGTCGTGCAGCCGCGCATGGCGTGGCTCGCGTCGCGGCGGCTCGACGCGGCTGCCGCCGCGACACTGATCGCGGAATCGGATGCGATCCGCACGCGTCTTGAAACGACCGTCGCGCCGACGATGATCGCCGCTTATGCGCGTGACGCCGCCGGGAAATGGGTCGAGGAATCGCGCGGTTTCATCGTGCCGGACGACTGGCCTGAGCGTGCGCGCGCATTCGCCGAGTCGGCGCCGTGACCAACCGCGCCGATCACCACCAGCGATAGAAGTGATGCACCGGCCCGACGCCATGACCGACGTCAAGCCGCACGCTCGCCTCGATCGCGCCGGTCAGATAGCGCTTCGCTTCGGCCGTCGCGCTCGCGAGATCATCGGTTTGCGGGATCAGCGCCGCGATCGCCGACGACAGCGTGCAGCCCGTGCCGTGCGTATTCTTGAGCGGCACGCGCGCGCCGCCGAGCCGCAGCGACCCGCTCGCCTCGATGAGCCAGTCGGGGCTATCGGATGATGCGAGATGGCCGCCTTTCATCAGCACGGCCTGCGCGCCGAGCCTGCGCAAAGCTTCGCCCTGACGGACCATTGCGTCTTCATCGGCGGCGCTTTCGGTGCCGAGCAGCGCCGCCGCTTCGGGCAGATTCGGCGTGACGAGCGTCGCGAGCGGCAGCAGTTCGTCGCGCAGCGCCGCGACCGCGTCCGGCGCGAGCAGCGCGTGATTGCTCTTCGAGATCATGACGGTGTCGAGCACCACATGCGTCGGCCGATGACGCTTCAGCGCATCGGCGACCGCGCGCACGATGCCCGCGTTCGCCAGCATGCCGATCTTCACGGCATCGATGCGGATGTCGTCGAACACGGCGTCGAGCTGCGCGGTGATGAAGGCCGGTTCCGGCGCATGAACCGCCGTGACGCCGCGCGTGTTCTGCGCGGTGAGCGCCGTGACGACGCTCGCGCCGTACGCACCGAGCGCGGAGAAGGCCTTCAGATCGGCCTGGATGCCCGCGCCGCCGCCCGAGTCGGAGCCGGCGATCGTGAGCACGTTGGGAATAGGGTTCGTTGCGGACATATCGGGATCAGGTTCGGGCGCGCACGATGGTCGCGCGCAATGCCGCGGCTGCTTTGCGCGGGTCGGCGGCCTTGCAGATTGCGGAGACCACGGCGAGACCGGCGGGTTTTGCGCGCATCACGTCGGCGGCGTTATGCGCCTGGATGCCGCCGATCGCCACGGTCGGCAGGCGCGCGGCCGCGCAGATATCAGCGAGGCCGTCGATGCCGCAGGGCATGGAGGCGTCGGTTTTCGTCGGCGTTGCGTACACCGGGCCCGCGCCGAGATAGTCGATGACGCCCGCGAGCTTTTCCGCGTCCGCGGTTTCATCGAGATTCGACACCGACAATCCGATCAGCGCATCTGGCCCGAGCAACCGCCGCGCGGCATCGGCGGGAAGATCGCGTTGCCCGAGATGCACCCCATCGGCGCCGACGGCCAGCGCGACATCGACATGATCGTTGATGACGAACGGCACGCCGTGCGCGCGCGTGAGCGGCAGCAACGCGCGCGCGAGCTCGAGCCATGCGCGCTTGTGCCATTCGGGCGCGCGAAGTTGCACGATGGTCGCGCCGCCCTCGAGCGCGGCGCGCGCAACGGCGATCGCGGCATCGTGGCCGCCGCACTGCACGGGATCGAGCACGAGATAGAGCGAGAGGTCGAACGAAGCGCGCATGATCAGCCCGACACGATGTCGCGCTGCACGAACGTCTTGTCGAACGCTGCGGCGTCGAGCGAGCCGAGCCGGTCCAGATACGCGACGGCAAAGCTGCCGGGCAGGGCGGCGTCGCGCGCGGCGAGTTCGCCCGCGATAGTCGAATACGCGATCGCGGCGAGCGTCGCGGCCCAGAACTCGTCGCGATCCGACGCCGTGCCGACGAACGCCGCAACCGTCGCGGAGAGGGCGCAGCCGACGCCCGTCACGCGCGTCATCAACGGGGAGCCGTTCGACAGCGCGATCACGCGACGGCCATCGGTCACGTAATCGGTCTCGCCCGTCACCGCAACGACGGCCTGCGTCTTCAGTGCCAGGACTTGCGCGGCATCGAGCGCGGCATCGGTGGCGGCGGTGCTGTCGACACCGCGTCCGCTCGCGGCGCCCCCCGACAGGCTGATGATCTCCGACGCATTGCCGCGAATCACCGCGGGCTTCGAATCGAGCAGATCGAGCGCGAACTCGGTGCGAAACGAAAGCGGGCCGACCGCGACCGGGTCGAGCACCCACGGCTTGCCCGCGCCGTTGGCGGCATCGACGGCGGCGCGGATCGCGCGGCTCTGCGGCACGTCGAGCGTGCCGAGATTGACCGACAGCGCGTTGGCGAGCGGCGCGAACTCGCCGACTTCCTCGCGCGCGACGACCATCGCCGGCGCGGCGCCGATCGCGAGCAGCACGTTCGCGGTGAAATTGGTGACGACGAGATTCGTCAGGCAGTGCACGAGCGGCGCGCGTTCGCGCACGCGGTTGACGAACGAGAAGAGATCGGCGGCGAGCATGATGAGAGTCTGTCGAAGACGAAGACGAAGACGAAGGCGCGCGACGCGTCAGTGCCGCGCTTCACCGATCAGCGCGACCGAATCGAACGCGCGCTGATTGGCCTGATGCCGCCGCATCACGAAGTACATCATCAGGCAGACGAACGAGCCGAACAGCACGATGACGAACTGGATCGGCATGTCGAGCCACACGAGCACCGCGTAAAGGCACAGCATGACGAGCACCGATAGATTCTCGTTGAAGTTCTGCACGGCGATGGAATGCCCGGCGGAAAGCAGCACGTGGCCGCGATGCTGGAGCAGCGCGTTCATCGGTACGACGAAGAAGCCCGACAGGCCGCCCACGATCATCAGGAACACATACGCGACTAGCAGATAGCCGGGGAAGTGCATCTTGCCGAAGTAGATGCCCCAGTGCGCGGGAAAGAGGTGGCGTGTGTAGAACGCCATCAGCATCACGGCGAGGCCCATGACGATGCCGACCGGCAGCACGCTGAGCGAGCGCTTGAGCGGCACACGCGCGGCCGCGAGCACCGCGCCCGCCGCGACGCCGACGGCGATCACGGCCTGCAGGATCGCTGCCTGGGACAGCGTCATGCCGAGCGACACTTCGGCCCATTTCAGCACGATGAACTGCAGCGTCGCGCCCGCGCCCCAGAAGAGCGTGGTGACGGCGAGCGAGATCTGGCCGAGCTTGTCGCGCCACAGCACCAGAAAACAGTCGGCGAAATCGGTGATGAGCTTGAGCGGCCGCGTCTCCTGCTTCGGATAGCGCGCGCCGGTGTCGGGGATGCGCAGGTTGAACATCGCGGCGACCACGTACATCAGCACGATGACGAGCATTGCGGCTTCGGCGGGCGTGTGGATGCGCGGAATATTCAGTGACAGCAGATGACTTGCGATATGCGGGCTGATGAGCGCGCCGCCCATCACGGTGCCGAGAATGATCGAGCCGACGGTCGTGCCTTCGATCCAGCCGTTCGCGGCGACGAGGCGGTCGGCTGGGAGCAGTTCGGTGAGAATGCCGTATTTTGCCGGCGAATACGCGGCGGCGCCGAATCCGACGATGCCGTACGCGAGCAACGGATGCGCGCCGAGGAGCATCGTCAGACAGCCGACGACCTTGATCGAATTGGTCACGAACATCACGCGGCCCTTGGGCCTGGAATCCGCGAAAGCGCCGACGAAAGCCGCGAGAATCACGTACGACAGGACGAAGAACAGCTTGAGCAGCGGCGTCATCCAGTTCGGGGCGTGAAGGTCTTTCAGCAGTGCGATGGCAGCGATCAGTAGTGCGTTATCGGCCAGCGAAGAGAAAAACTGCGCGGCCATGATGGTGTAAAAACCTTTTTTCATCTGATCCGAAGCTTTCCTCACTGCGGGTGATCCGCCCCGAGCGCCTGTCATGCACTCGGGCTTATGCCTTTCGAAATGGGTTGTGCGCACGGCTTTATAACACGAAAATAGGCGCATTCTGACTAGCAGTAATCTCGATCGGGCGAGAAATGACACGTTCGTGCCTGAGATTCCTCATAACATACTGATTCGCAAGGCGTCCCGGTCGGAGCAGCGCGGCGCGTCCCGCTGTCGTATGCTCACCTTTTTGACCGCACTCACTGCAATTCCACCAAACGCTCATGCCTCGCCCCCTTTCTGCAACGATTCACACCGCCGCACTCGCCAACAACCTCGCCATTGCACGCAAGTACGCGCCGAAATCCAAGATCTGGGCCGTCGTCAAGGCCAATGCGTATGGCCACGGACTCGCCCGGGCGTTCCCCGGGTTGCGCGCGACGGACGGCTTTGGCCTTCTCGACCTCGAAGAAGCCGCGAAGTTGCGTGAACTGGGCTGGGCGGGGCCGATTCTTTTGCTCGAGGGCTTTTTCCGGCCCACGGACATCGACGTAATCGACCGCTACAGCCTGACCACGGCCGTTCACTGCGACGAGCAGTTGCGCATGCTGGAAATGGCGCGCCTCTCGAAGCCCATCAACATCCAGTTGAAGATGAACAGCGGCATGAACCGCCTCGGTTACACGCCGGAGAAATTTCGCGCCGCGTGGGAGCGGGCGCGCGCCGTGCAGGGCGTCGGCCAGATCACGCTCATGACTCATTTTTCCGATGCCGACGGCCCGCGCGGCATTGCGCATCAACTGGAGGCATTCGAGCGCGGCGCGGAAGGCATTGCGGGCGCACGCAGCCTCGCCAATTCGGCGGCCGTGCTGTGGCACCCGGACGCGCATGTGGACTGGGTGCGGCCGGGCATCATGCTCTACGGCGCGACCCCCTTCGACGAACCCAACACTGTCGCCTCGCGCCTGCAACCGGTGATGACCCTGGAATCGAAGATCATCTGCGTGCGTGAATTGCCCGCCGGTGAGCCGGTGGGCTACGGTGCTCGCTTCGTGACCACGCAACCGACCCGGGTCGGGGTGGTCGCCATGGGCTATGCCGACGGCTACCCGCGCCA
>Ga0105251_10001545_pt1 | contig 19750 bp, 15 predicted proteins | sample KBSS64metaG_FD_80424 | JGI IMG/M metagenome (GOLD analysis project Ga0105251, IMG submission 80424) | Switchgrass rhizosphere microbial communities from Kellogg Biological Station, Michigan, USA - KBS S6-4 metaG | ecosystem: Host-associated > Plants > Roots > Rhizosphere > Soil | place...
TGATCCTGTTCGTGAGTAGTCATTGCGGTTACCACCAAAATTAATCAAAGTGGCTAAGTGTAACCCATCAGAAGTGAGAATATGAATGATGCAGCAAACTGCCGCCGCGTTGCGCGACTTTACTACCCGATACTGCCAGCACTGGCTTCAGCAGGCGGGACATGCGCCGGCCAGCCGCGATCTCTATGGCGTTCCCTCGCCCTGCGCACTTGAGGATCGCGATCAGCGTGTGCTCTGGCAGCCGCAGCCTTTTAGTCTGCCACCGACGCTGGATGCCGTTGAACGGGCAGTCGATATCCAGCTTCAGCCGCCGGTCACAGATTTCTATACCGCGCAGTTTGCCGGGGATATGCAGGCCACTTTTGGCGAGAATCAGCTGACACTGTTGCAGGTGTGGAGTGAAGAGGATTTCCTGCGGTTACAGGAGAACCTGATTGGCCATCTGGTGATGCAGCGCCGCCTCAGGCAGTCGCCTACGCTGTTTATTGCCACAACCGATTCAGAAGAGGAGATCATCTCGCTTTCTAATCTCAGTGGTGAAGTGATTCTGGAGCAGCCTGGCCGCAAACAGCGTGCGGTATTAGCCGAAAGTCTTGAGATATTTCTTAAGTCATTACAACCGGTTATCAACTGATTTGCAGTGATCGGCTGCTGACCTTGTGAGATATCTCTTACATCTTCTGTGAGAGATCGCCATATAACAGATAAGATATTCGGAAAACTGAAATGTAAAAATATTGTGAATCATAAACTTAATGGCGTTTATCTGAATATCTGCAGCACATTTCGTAAAGTTCCCTTCTGAGTACCTTGTTTGCGTAACGGTTTCTGTCAAAATGTTTCTCACTGCAGGATGCTCAGGAAACAGATATCGTCAGGATGATGGTAAGCCATGAGGCAGGAACGTAACGGAGCTTACGGCACAGTGAAGGTTTCAGGACGAAACAGGATCGCTCAGGATTGAGTAAGGGACACCTCCAGGATGGAGAATGAGAACCCCTCAGAAGAGGCGGTGGGCCAGGAGGCTAAGGACACATCAGGACGATGCGCGACAGGAGTTCGCACTGGACAAGTTGTCATGGAAGAGCAGGGAGCATAAACGTAGCAGGATAGCTGCAAACGAACCGGGAGCACTGTTTATACAGTGCTCCCTTTTTTTGTGCCTGTGCCAACAAGTGATATGCTTGCCGCCCATTTTTGACTGCTCGCTGGAGGTGGCGCATGACGCCTGAACAATTGATTACGCAACGGCTGGAGCAACTGGAAGCGGTGATGCGTGAGCACCATCTCTGGCAAAGTACTCCTCCGGCCGAGGGTGCGCTTAAGAGCCAGGAACCTTTTTGCGTGGATACACTGGAACCGCTGCAGTGGCTCCAGTGGGTCTTAGTCCCGCGGATGCATGCCCTCATTGCCGCGGGACATCCGCTGCCGCAAAACTTTGCCGTTGCCCCCTATTATGAAGTGGCGCTGGTACCTGACCAGCCCGGCATTGCACCGCTGCTGCTGACCCTGCGTCAGCTGGATGCCTTGATGAAGGATGCTGCCCACTGATGCTGGAGATACTCTATCAGGATGAGTGGCTGGTTGCCGTTAACAAGCCCAGCGGCTGGCTGGTTCATCGCAGCTGGCTGGATCGCCATGAAACGGTGTTTGTGATGCAGACTGTTCGTGATCAGATCGGACAGCATGTCTTTACCGCGCATCGACTGGATAAACCCACGTCAGGCGTGCTGCTGATGGGGCTTTCGAGTGAAGTCGGACGTCTGCTTTCCCTGCAGTTTGAACAGCACCAGATGCAGAAAACCTACCACGCCGTGGTGCGTGGCTGGCTGGAGAGCAGTGGAACGATCGATTATCCGCTGGTGGAAGAGCTGGATAAAATTGCCGATAAACACGCCACTGAAGCGCGCACCGCACAGCCCGCCGTCACCGATTATCAGTCACTGGCCACCGTTGAGATGCCGGTCGGCATTGGTCGTTATCCCACGTCGCGCTACAGCCTTGTAGAGATGGCCCCTAAAACCGGTCGTAAGCATCAGCTGCGCCGCCATATGTCACACCTGCGTCATCCGATTATTGGTGATTCTGCGCACGGTGATCTGCGTCAGAACCGGGGTGCTGCCGAACATTTCGGCGCTAACCGACTGATGCTGCACGCCAGCAGCCTGGCATTGACCCATCCGGTGACCGGTGAACCATTGCTGATACGCGCCGGACTGGATGGCGTCTGGCAGAATCTGATGAATCAGTTTGGCTGGCAGGAACAGATTCCTGAGGTGCCGCGGGTTGAGTTTAACGCAGCGCCAGGACAGGATAGCGTTTCAGAATAAGGGAGAAAGCAGATGGCAAAGATTGGTATTTTTGTAGGTACGGTATACGGCAATGCATTGCTGGTGGCGGAAGAAGCGGAGCCGTTACTGCAACAGCAGGGGCACAGCGTCACCGTATTTGATGATCCGACGCTGGCAGACTGGCAGAACGGTGCCGGCGATGTGGCGTTAATCGTCACCTCAACCACCGGCCAGGGCGATTTGCCCGATTCGATTTCCGGTCTGTTCCATGCGATCAAGGATAAGCTGGGTCATCAGCCCGCGCTGCGCTACGGCGTGATTGCGCTGGGTGACAGCAGTTATGACCATTTCTGTGGCGCGGGCAAAGCGTTTGATGCGCTGCTGCAGGAGCAGGGCGCTCAGCGGGTTGGCGAAGTCTTACTGGTTGATGCCACTGAAAACCCTGAGCCAGAAGCGGTCACCTCTCCATAGGTTGAAGTCTGGGGCGCGCAGCTCTGATTGCAACGCCAGGCTTATCTATGCCCTGGCTGAGATAAGCCTGTGTTGCGCGCACGGCGATGTCAGTTGAGTGCAATATCAGGTGACAGGTGCCGGGTTAAACACCGCCAGCTGATTACGGATACCCCAGCGATCGGACCAGGTCTGCTTCCTGCCGCTGGCAATGTCCAGAATCAACTCAAACAGTCGCCAGCCCACCTGCTCAATACTCTCTTCACCCGTCGCAATCGTTCCGGCATTGATGTCCATCAGATCGTGCCAGCGCTCTGCCAGCGCATTGCGCGTCGCCATCTTGATCACCGGAATCGCGGCCAGACCGTAAGGCGTTCCGCGCCCGGTCGTGAACACCTGTAACGTGATACCGGATGCCAGTTGCTGCGTGCCGCAGACAAAATCGCTGGCGGGCGTCGCCGCATAAATTAATCCACGCCGCGTAGGCCTTTGACCCGGCGAGAGCACTTCGACAATGGCGCTGCGTCCCGATTTGGCGATCGATCCCAGTGCTTTTTCCACTACGTTGGCCAGGCCGCCTTTTTTGTTGCCGGGAGACGGGTTAGCGCTGCGATCAGTCTGGCCCTGGTCGAGGTAATTGTCATACCAGGCCATCTCCTCCAGTAAGCGCTTACCAACTTCCTGATTGATCACCCGTGGCGTCAGCAGGTGAATGGCATCACGCACTTCAGTGACTTCAGAGAACATCACGGTCGCCCCGCAGCGCACCAGCAGATCAGAGGCGAAGCCCACCACCGGATTCGCCGTTACGCCTGAGAACGCATCGCTGCCTCCACACTGCATACCCACAATCAATTCTGCAGCGGAGCAGGTTTCGCGCTGGCGCGCATTGAGCCGCTGAAGATGACGTTCTGCGACCTGCAGAATCTCATTCACCATCGCACCGAAACCCACCAGCTTTTCATCCTGCAAACGCACGATGTCATGGTCGTCCAGTGAAATGGCCTGCACGTCAGGCGTGCCGGTCAGCAGGCGCTCAGGCTGCAACTTTTCGCAACCCAGACTGACGATCATCACTTCGCCGCCGAAATTGGCATTCAGTGCCAGATTATGAATGGTGCGAATCGGCACCACCGCAGCAGGCGCGTTGATCGCCACACCACAGCCATAAAGATGGTTCAGGGCGACGACGCCATCCACATTCGGAAAGCGTGGCAGCAGATCCCGTTCAATGATCTGCACGACATGATCCACCACACCCGCCACGCAGTGGACGCTGGTGGTGATGCCGAGGAGATTACGCGTACCCACGCTGCCATCCGCATTCCGGTAACCTTCAAAGGTGTAACCTTCTAACGGCGGCAAATCAGGCGGAACCTGCGTGGCTAACGGCAGGCTCTCCAGCGGAGGGGCTTCTGGCAGCGCAACAAGAGATTCATCAATCCAGCTGCCCTGGGCAATATCCCGCAGCGCATAGCCGATAACTTCACCATATCGCACGATCTCTGCACCCTGGTTAATGGCGCTTAGCGCCACTTTATGGCCCTGCGGCACATGTTCAGTAAGCGTCAGGCCATCCGCAAACTGCGTGCCGGCTGGCAGACCCATGCTGTTGACCACAATCGCGACATTGTCATGCTCATGGACTTTGATATAGAGCGGTTGTTCATCTGTATTGGGTTTCATCGCTCACCTTCCTGTCTGTCGTGCCGTACTTGTGCGGCACGTTGTAATGTTCTGATCTGTCACACGCGTGTTTGCCAGCTTCAGTATAGGGAGGCGTCGCACGTGGCGCATTGTGCAAATGACCACCATTGAGGTATTTCACCGCGTTGTTTTGGGTCGCTTATCCAAAAGCAAGTGAAGAGCCTCACAAACAGCGGGGTAAAGCGTCGTCAGCGGCTAATTTCGCCATGGTATTTGCCACTTTCGTGAGCCACACCGCAGCCTTTTGTGCATCCGCAAGATAATCACTTCATTAATAAGTTTATTCCAGGGCGATACGCCAACGTGATCGCTACGGGCTGTTCTTATACTGAGTTTCGTTAGCCAAAGTCAGGTTATCTGTCACGACGTATTCCTCATCTGATGCAGGGGCAAAGGCGCGTTAATGACCGCAGCTGTCAGCAGCCGGATGAATAAATAAAAGTTTGCCAAAACAAAAAGATCGCCGTGTTTAACCCAATTTCTCTCTGATACCCAACGCGATGTGTATGCAGTCAGAGCGGATGTAGCTCACGCTATATTTCAGGAGTGCATCATGAATAGTTTCAGCCAGACCGCGGAAACGGTGCAGAAGCGCACCAATGCCCGTTACTGGATTGTGGTGAAGTTATTTATCGTCACCTCATTCAACTACGGTGACCGCGCAACCATTTCAATTGCCGGTTCGGCGATGTCCAAAGATATCGGCCTCGATTCGGTCGGACTTGGCTATATCTTCTCAGCGTTCTCATGGGCGTATGTCATTGGTCAGATTCCGGGCGGCTGGCTGCTCGATCGCTTCGGCTCAAAACGCGTCTACTTCTGGAGCATCTTCACCTGGTCGCTGTTTACCTTTCTGCAAGGGTTCGTCGATCTGTTCAGCGGCTTTGGCATCATCATGTCGCTGTTTATTCTGCGTTTCCTGGTCGGCCTGGCTGAAGCACCTTCTTTCCCGGGCAACAGCCGCATAGTCGCAGCCTGGTTCCCGGCGCAGGAACGCGGCACGGCGGTGGCGATCTTCATCTCGGCCCAATACTTTGCCACCGTGATCTTCGCACCGATTATGGGCTGGCTGGTCTCTTCCGTGGGCTGGGCGCACGTGTTCTGGTTCATGGGCGGCCTGGGCATCATCCTCAGTTTCATCTGGCTCAAAGTGATACACGATCCCACCGATCATCCTGGCGTGAATAAAGCTGAACTGGAGTACATGGAACAGGGCGGCGCGCTCATCAACATGGATGTCAAAAAGAACACCCGAAAAGTGAGCTGGAGCGAGAAGTGGTTCCAGATCAAACAGCTGCTGACGTCACGCATGATGCTGGGCATCTATCTCGGTCAATACTGTGTTAACGCCTTAACCTACTTCTTTATCACCTGGTTCCCGGTCTATCTGGTACAGGCGCGCGGCATGTCGATTCTTAAAGCGGGCTTTGTTGCGTCGATTCCGGCGGTGTGCGGCTTCCTCGGCGGCGTACTGGGCGGGGTGATCTCTGACTGGCTGATGCGTAAAACCGGATCGCTGAATATCGCACGTAAAACGCCAATCGTTCTCGGCATGCTGCTCTCTATCTCAATGGTGATGTGTAACTACACCAATACCGAATGGATGGTGGTGTTCTTTATGGCACTGGCCTTCTTTGGTAAAGGCATCGGCGCGCTGGGCTGGGCGGTGATGGCAGATACCGCGCCGAAAGAGATCAGCGGCCTGAGCGGTGGTTTGTTCAACATGTTCGGTAACTTCTCCGGCATCGTCACGCCTATCGCCATCGGTTACATCATTGCCACCAGCGGTTCATTTGAAGGCGCGCTGGTTTATGTGGGGATTCACGCCTTTGTCGCGGCATTCAGCTTCCTGGTCATTGCCGGGGATATCAAACGTGTCGAACTGAAAACCTGGCCTGGTAAGGATGCATCATGAATACGCAAAGTTCGCCGGTGATTACTGACATGCGGGTTATCCCGGTCGCCGGTTACGACAGTATGTTGCTCAATATTGGCGGTGCACACAACGCCTGTTTTACCCGCAACATTGTGGTGCTCACTGATAGTGCCGGTCACACCGGCGTCGGTGAGGCGCCGGGCGGCGACACCATCTATCAGACGCTGGTGGAGGCGATTCCGCAGGTGAAAGGCCAGCAGATTGCCCGAATGAATCGTCTGGTGCAGCAGGTACACAAAGGCAATCAGTCCGCCGACTTCACCACTTTCGGTAACGGTGCATGGACCTTTGAATTGCGGGTCAATGCGGTGGCTGCGCTTGAAGCCGCGCTGCTCGATCTGCTGGGACAGTGTCTGGGCGTACCGGTGGCTGAACTGCTGGGGCCGGGCAAACAGCGTGATGAAGTCACGGTGCTGGGCTACCTGTTCTATCTTGGCGACCGCCGTAAAACCGATCTTCCCTATCTTAGCGGTGATCAGGCCAGCCACGACTGGTATCACCTGCGTCATCAGGAAGCACTGACCAGCGATGCTGTCGTGCGCCTGGCTGAAGCGGCACAGGATAAATATGGCTTTAAAGATTTCAAGCTCAAAGGTGGCGTGCTGCCGGGTGAGCAGGAGATCGCCACGGCGGCGGCGCTCAAGCAGCGTTTTCCCGATGCCCGTATCACCGTCGATCCCAATGGAGCCTGGCTGCTGGATGAAGCCATCGCGCTGTGTAAAGGAATGCATGATGTGCTGAGCTACGCCGAAGACCCCTGTGGCGCGGAGCAGGGCTATTCGGGCCGGGAAGTGATGGCTGAGTTCCGGCGCGCAACCGGCCTGCCCGTCGCCACAAATATGATCGCCACCAACTGGCGCGAGATGAACCACGCGGTGATGGTCAATGCGGTCGATATTCCGCTGGCCGATCCGCATTTCTGGACGCTGAGCGGTGCTGTTCGGGTCGCGCAGCTGTGCGATGAATGGGGCCTCACCTGGGGCTGTCACTCCAATAACCACTTTGATATTTCGCTGGCGATGTTTACCCATGTGGGTGCAGCAGCGCCAGGCAACCCGACCGCGATTGATACCCACTGGATCTGGCAGGAGGGCGATCAGCGCCTGACGAAAAATCCGCTGCAAATCCGCAACGGCAAAATTGCCGTACCGGATGCGCCTGGCCTGGGCATTGAGCTCGACTGGGAGCAGGTAAACAAAGCCCATCAGCTTTATCAGTCACTGCCCGCCGGTGCGCGTAACGACGCCACGGCGATGCAGTATCTGGTCCCTGGCTGGACTTTTGATCGCAAGCGTCCGGCATTTGGCCGTGCAACAGCATAAGGAGCAAGAGATGAGTTCAACACCGAAAGTGACCGCCATGCAGGTTATTCCGGTCGCAGGCTATGACAGCATGCTGCTAAACCTCAGCGGCGCTCACTCACCATTCTTTACCCGCAACATTGTGATTATCAAAGATAACGCCGGACACACTGGTGTTGGCGAAATTCCGGGCGGCGAGAAGATTCGCCAGACGCTGGAAGATGCGGCCTCGCTGGTGATCGGCAAAACGCTGGGTGAGTACAAAAATACCCTCAGCCTGGTGCGCAGCACCTTTGCTGACCGCGATGCGAACGGGCGCGGTAACCAGACCTTTGATCTGCGCACCACGATCCATGTGGTGACCGGTATCGAAGCGGCGCTGCTTGATTTGCTGGGTCAGCACCTGGGCGTCAACGTCGCCTCGCTGCTGGGTGACGGTCAGCAGCGCGACCGCGTGGAGATGCTCGGCTACCTGTTCTACATCGGCGACCGCAATAAAACCTCGCTCTCTTATCAGAACCAGCAGAACGATCCGTGCGACTGGTATCGCCTGCGCCATGAAGAGGCGCTCACGCCGGATGCGGTCGTGCGTCTGGCGGAAGCGGCTTATGAGAAATATGGCTTTAACGATTTCAAACTCAAAGGCGGCGTGCTGCGCGGCGGCGAAGAGGCTGAAGCCGTTACCGCGCTGGCAAAACGTTTTCCTGAAGCCCGTATCACCCTCGATCCCAACGGAGCCTGGTCGCTCAACGAGGCGATCATGCTCGGCAAACAGCTTAAAGATGTGCTGGCCTACGCAGAAGATCCTTGTGGAGCCGAACAGGGCTACTCCGGTCGCGAAGTGATGGCTGAGTTCCGCCGCGCCACCGGCATGCCAACGGCCACCAATATGATCGCCACCGACTGGCGGCAGATGGGCCATACCCTGTCGCTGCAGTCAGGCGACATTCCGCTGGCTGACCCACATTTCTGGACCATGCAGGGTTCGGTGCGCGTGGCGCAGATGTGTCACGACTTCGGTCTGACCTGGGGCTCGCACTCCAATAACCACTTCGACATTTCGCTGGCGATGTTCACTCACGTTGCCGCTGCCGCGCCGGGTGCGATTACCGCCATTGATACCCACTGGATCTGGCAGGAGGGCAATCAGCGTCTGACCAAAGAGCCGTTCCAGATTAAAGGCGGTATGGTGCAGGTGCCGCAGAAACCGGGTCTCGGCGTAGAGCTGGATATGGATCAGGTGATGCAGGCCAATGCGCTCTATCAGAAGCAGGGACTGGGTGCACGTGACGATGCTGAAGCGATGCAGTTTTTAGTGCCGGGATGGACGTTCGACAATAAGCGCCCATGCCTGGTTCGTTAACCTTTTCGGCTCCCCAAGCGGAGCCATCGTCACAGGAGTTCAACCATGAGTAATGCAGCCTGGCCCAATGGATTTCGTCGTCGCCTGTTAGCGGGCGATACCCTGATTGGCAGCTGGTGCGCGCTGGCCAGTCCGATCTCGACTGAAATTCTGGGGCTGGCCGGTTTCGACTGGCTGGTCCTGGATGGAGAGCACGCGCCCAACGACATCACCACCTTTGTACCGCAGCTGATGGCGCTGAAAGGCAGCCACAGTGCGCCCGTGGTGCGTCCGCCCTGCAACGAGCCGGTGATCATTAAGCGTCTGCTGGATATCGGGTTTAACAATCTTCTGGTGCCGTTTGTCGAAACCGAAGAGGAAGCCCTGCGGGCTGTTGCCTCAACCCGTTATCCGCCAGCCGGGATTCGTGGCGTTTCGGTGTCGCATCGCAGCAACATGTACGGCACGCTGCCGGATTACAACAGCACCATCAATGACAACATCACGGTGCTGGTGCAGATCGAAACTCAGCAGGCGGTTGACAACATTGATGCCATCGCAGCGGTGGACGGTGTCGACGGCATTTTTGTCGGGCCGGGCGATCTCTCCGCTGCGCTGGGCTATCTCGGTCAGCCCGCACATCCCGAAGTACTGAAAGTGATTAAGCACATTTTTGAACGAGCCAAAGCCGCCGGTAAGCCGAGCGGCATTCTGGCACCGGTAGAAGCGGACGCGCGTCGCTATCTGGAGTGGGGCGCCACCTTTGTGGCTGTCGGCAGCGATGTCGGGATGTTCCGCAACGCCTCGCAGGCGTTATGCGACAAATTTAAGCGCTAATCGATTAAGGGGAAACGTCATGAAAATTGGATTTATCGGTCTGGTCATCATGGGCAAACCCATGAGTAAAAATCTGGTGAAAGCCGGGTATTCGCTGGTAGTGCGCGACAACAACACCGAAAACGAAGCGGAACTGGCTAAACTGGGCGCAACTGTGGCGAAAACGCCAAAAGAGGTGGCTGAGCAGTGCGATGTGGTGATTACCATGGTGCCCAATTCACCGCAGGTTATTGACGTCTGCCTGGGGAAAAACGGCATGATCGAAGGGGCGAAGCCAGGTCTGGTGGTCATCGACATGAGTTCCATTGCGCCGCTGGCGAGCCGTGAGGTACACGATGCGCTGGCAGAAAAGCAGATCAAAATGCTCGATGCGCCGGTCAGTGGCGGCGAACCCAAAGCGATTGAAGGAACGCTTTCGGTGATGGTCGGCGGTGACAAAGCCGTGTTCGATTCCTGCTACGACATCATGAAAGCGATGGCGGGCTCGGTGGTGCATACCGGCGACATCGGTGCGGGCAACGTGACTAAGCTGGCTAACCAGGTGATTGTGGCACTGAACATTGCGGCGATGTCTGAAGCGTTATCGCTGGCGACCAAAGCGGGTGTGAATCCGGATCTGGTTTATCAGGCGATTCGTGGCGGCCTGGCGGGCAGCACGGTGCTGGATGCCAAAGCGCCGATGGTGATGGATCGTAACTTCAAGCCCGGTTTCCGGATTGACCTGCACATCAAAGATCTGGCGAACGCGCTGGATACGTCGCACAGCATCGGTGCGCACCTGCCGCTGACGGCAGCAGTGATGGAGATGATGCAGGCGCTGCGCAATGACGGGCAGGGTAACGCCGACCACAGCGCACTGGCCTGCTATTATGAGAAGTTAGCGAAGGTTGAAATCGCCCGCTAAAACCCGATGCCGGTCTCCCCAACACCGGACTGGTTCAGAGCCGTTTCAATCACCCAACTGCGCTCGGATTGCCTATGAAAATCGTAATCGCACCGGATTCATATAAAGAGAGTTTATCCGCCCTGGATGTGGCATCGGCGATTGAAGCGGGTTTCCGTGACATCTTCCCCGATGCACATTACGTGAAAATACCGGTCGCCGACGGTGGCGAAGGCAAGGTAGAAGCGATGGTGGCGGCGACGAAGGGAAAAATCGTCAGGCTGAAGGTGACCGGACCGTTGGGCACGCAGGTTGATGCCTTTTATGGCCTGTCCGGCGATGAGTCCACGGCCTATATCGAAATGGCCGCGGCCAGCGGACTGGAACAGGTTCCGGCAGCACAGCGTGACCCGCTGATAACGACCTCATTCGGCACCGGCGAGTTGATCAGGCATGCGCTGGATAAGGGCGTCGGCCATATCATCATTGGTATCGGCGGCAGCGCCACCAATGATGGCGGTGCCGGGATGATGCAGGCGCTCGGCGCCCGACTGCTGGACGCCCAGGGCGGCGAGATTGGTCACGGAGGCGGCGCACTCCCTGCGCTTGCCAGCATTGATATTGATGCACTGGATGCCCGCATTCATCAGTGCCGCATCGAAGTGGCGTGTGATGTTTCTAATCCGCTCACCGGAAAAGAAGGCGCATCGGCCATCTTCGGTCCGCAGAAAGGCGCGACACCGGCGCTGGTGCAGCAGCTCGATCAGGCATTGGTGCATTACGCCGCCATTATTCATCGCGATCTGGATATTGATGTCCTGCACATTCCTGGCGGTGGTGCAGCGGGCGGGATGGGGGCGGCACTGCACGCCTTTTGTCGGGCGGAACTGCGACGCGGCATTGAAATTGTCACAGAGGCGCTGGGGCTGGCTGACCAGGTGAAAGATGCTGATCTGGTGATTACCGGTGAAGGGCGTATCGACAGCCAGAGTATTAATGGCAAGGTGCCAATTGGTGTCGCCAGCGTGGCAAAACGTTTTAACAAGCCAGTGATTGGTATTGCCGGCAGCCTGACGGCGGATGTTGGCGTGGTGCATCAACATGGAATCGATGCGGTATTCAGCGTGCTTTACACCATCTGTTCGCTGGATGAAGCACTGGCCAGTGCCGGAAAAAATGTTGAGATGACGGCACGTAACGTGGCTGCCACGCTGAAACTGGCCGGATTCAGGTAACCGGCAGGCGCACCTGATTATTAAGCCCAGCCGGATTGAGCGGACATTGAGCAGACTGAAAAGGGCGTTGATATTCAGAATGTCTGTTTAAGCACCACGCTCTTTTCTGGCCAGCGCGCTGTAAGTTAGCCCTGCAAGCCGGTCAGCATTTGAGACAGTGGCAGGTTCGGCGACAGCTGCCGCCAGCCTTATCCAATTCCTAACAGCTGACGGGCTTCTCTGGCGACGTTTCCCATCTCATCCTGCAACTCCAGCAGCTCCGGTTCCAGTGCCGCGATGTCGCTGGCCTCCAGCAGTCCTCGCTCCAGCTGATGACAGAGTTGTTTCATGCGCGGTACGCCGCTGTAGCTGGCGCTGCCGTGCAGCTTGTGAATAATCTCACGCAGGGCGTTGACCTCATTGGTCGCCATAAACTGTGCTATTTTCACATGCACTTCCGGTAAAAATTCCAGCAGCATCCGCAGCAGATCGCGTGCCAGATCGGGTTTATTCGCCGCCTGTCGCAGCGCCAGTTGCCAGTCGAGCGTGGGTAATATTGGCAGCAGTTCAGGCACAGGGACCACCGGCGGCGGCGTATAGCGCGCCAGAAGCTGCCTTAACTTGCTCTCATCAATTGGCTTCGCAAGGTAGTCATTCATGCCTGCCTTGATCAATTGCTCGCGCTCGCCATCAATGGCATGGGCGGTCACTGCCACAATCGGCGTGCTGGCGTGTTGAGGCAGGCTACGGATAATTTCGCTGGCGCGAATGCCATCAATCTCAGGCATCTGAATATCCATCAGAATCACATCCAGCGGCTGCTGGCGAGCCTCGCGAATAGCGTGTTCAGCGCTGCTGCACAGCAGGATATTCTGCACCTGCTCCTCGAGCAGCGCGCCAATCAGTTTAAGATTGGCAGGATTATCATCCACCGCCATCACCGTCAGCGGCAGGCGGGGAGATGGCGGCAGTTCACTCATCTGACGGGTATGGAGATCCAGTAACATCGGCAGGAGTCGCGTCAGAGAGATTGGTTTCGCAATGCAGCCGTCAATGCCCCGCGCCTTCAGCTCATCAGCCAGCAACATCATCGGGCTGGGAAGCGCCATCAGCACATTGTCAGCCCGATCCAGCAGCCCATTAATCCTGCGCTCGTTGAGCAGTTCGGGCTGGCTGATATCGACGGGCATCGCCATCAGCAGCAGCGGATAGTGAGGTGCTTTTAATCCCTCCAGCGTTTCGCTGTAGTCAATCTGCAACGGTGTCGCGCTCAGCATCTCCAGCGCTGCGCTGGCAACATAAGCATCCGGTTCCACGTAGGCAATGCGCGCATGCGACAGCGCATCCAGCACGCGCGGCATGCCGGGTGCATTAGGATTAAGATCCAGCTGTACGCGAATGACAAACACAGAGCCTTGATCCGGCTGGCTGCTAAAGGTTATTTCGCCGCCCATCTCCCGTACCAGTTTCTGGGTGATGACCAGCCCCAGCCCGGTACCGCCATGACGGCGCGAAATACTGGCGTCAGCCTGACGAAACGCCTGGAACATCTGGGTCTGTTGCTGCTCAGAGATGCCGATGCCGCTGTCCTCAACCTGAATCTCCAGCTCGACGCGCGACTGCGTAATCACCCGCTGTCTGACGCGCAGGCCGATGTATCCCTTCTCGGTAAACTTGATGGCGTTTCCGATCAGGTTGATCAGGATCTGTTGCAGGCGCAGCGCATCGCCAATCACGTTGTCCGGCACGCTGCTGTCACACACCACCGTCAGCTCCAGCCCTTTATCATGGGCCGACGGCGCCAGCAGCACCAGGGTTTCATCCAGCGTGGCGCGTAGCGGGAAGGGGATGGCCTCCAGCATCAGCTTGCCCGCTTCCAGCTTCGAGAAATCGAGCACGTCATTGATGATGCTGAGCAGGTTATTAGCCGAACGTTCAATGGTTTGCATATAGTCGCGCTGCGTCGTGCGCAGCTGGGTTTTCAGCATCTGGCGGGTAAAGCCCAGCACGCCATTCAGCGGCGTTCGCAGCTCATGGGACATATTGGCCAGAAACTCAGATTTGATGCGCGCCGCTTCCTGGGCGCGTTTCTTCGCCAGATCCAGCTCAACGTTCTGAATCTCCAGCTGTTCCAGCGTCTCGCGCAGATCGTAAGTCGCCTGATCGATATTGTGCTGCATCTCTTCGTGATAGGCGGTCAGCGACATGGCCATCGCGTTAATCCCGTTTTTCAGAATGCTGAGTTCACCCAGCATGTAACCCTCAACGCGGCTATCAAGCTGGCCGCGACGGATGCGGTCAACGGTGGTGACCATATTGCGGATCGGGCCGGTGACATCTCGCATCAGACGGTAAGCAAACAGCATGGCAAGGCAGAGGCAGAAGAGTAGCATCAGCGTGGCGACAAACACCTCTTTATACTGCTGTAAACGCACCGACTGCAGATCCAGCTCTATTGCCACATAGCCCAGCGGATTGCCCGATGGCTTGGCATCTTCATCCGGTAATTCATCCACATCGTAACGTTCGGTGGTAATCGGCGTGCGCAGAATCAGTATGCTGCCGTGACGTTCCATTGAAACATCGTCGGGCAGGCCGCGGATGTCATCCTGTTGCAACAGGCTGAGGTTTTGCTTGTGATTGGAGGTGACGTAGAGCTGATTGTGGTTATCAAACACCGAGATCGCCCGAACAATGGCGGAGTGGCGACGATGCAGCAGGCTGACCAGTTCACGCATGGCATCACGACTGTGCCAGGTCATGCTGTATTCGCTGGAAATCGCCAGGGGTTCGATGATGTTGACCCCGGCATCGATTACCTGTCGCTGTAGCTCATTGTAGCGGTGCACCACAAAAAATGAGCTGAGCAGCAGGCCAACCATCAGCGTGGGTGCCAGAATTAAAATCATCATTCGCGCCCGAAGGCTGTATTTGGTCATAATAGTCGCCTGGCTACTCCGGCATTAACGTCCCTGTGCATGCTGTCGATAAAGCTATGCAGGTCGTTTTTCGATAAAGAGAATGAATAACTCTATGGCGCAATTCTACGTTGCAAAACAGCGCGTGACGACGCAACAACGCCTCACCGTCACCATTGAGGAGCTTGACCCGTTTGGACAAGGTGTGGCACGCCACAAGGGCAAAACCCTGTTTGTCGCGGGTGCCCTGCCGGGTGAACAGGCTGAGATTGTGCTGACAGAGGATAAACGTCAATTTGCCCGGACGAAAGTGACTCGGCTGATTAGCCGCAGTCCGGCTCGGGTGACACCGCGCTGCCCGCACTATGATCGCTGCGGCGGTTGCCAGCAGCAGCATGCCGATGTGGCACTGCAACAGCAGAGCAAAGCGCAGGCACTGAGCCGGATGCTGAGCCAGGCCGCCTCACAGAGTGCCGCGGTGGATGAGGTGATCGCCGGTCAGCCCTGGGGTTACCGCCGTCGTGCGCGTCTGGGTCTGCAATGGCAAAATAAAGCGCAGCGATTGCAGATGGGATTCCGGCAGGAATCCAGCAACGATCTGGTCGATATACAGCACTGCCCCGTTTTAGTGCCCGAACTTGAGGCATTGCTGGTTCCGCTGCACCAGTGTCTCAGCGACCTGCGAGCTGTCAGGCGTCTCGGGCATGTGGAACTGGTGCTGGCGGACAATGGCCCGCTGATGATTCTGCGCCATCTTGATGCGCTGCATACAGATGACCGTGAAAAACTGGAACAGTTTTCGCATAAACATCAGCTGATGCTGTTCCTGGATGCGGGCGATGAAAATCTGACGGCGTTAAGTGAATCGATGCCCTTTTATCACTCTCATCAACTTAAGCTAACCTTCAATCCACAGGATTTTATCCAGGTTAATGATGGGGTGAATCAGCAGATGGTCGCGAAGGCGATCGCCTGGCTGGATTTGCAGCCGGAAGACCGCGTGCTGGATCTGTTTTGTGGCATGGGAAACTTCACACTTCCTGTAGGAATCTTCGTACAAAATGTGGTTGGTGTGGAGGGGATTGCAGCATTAGTGCGGCAGGCAGCGTATAATGCTGATTTGAATAATCTTAAAAATGTAAGTTTCTTTCAGCATAATCTGGAAGAAGAGGTGTCGCGCCAGCCGTGGGCGACACAGGGGTTTAACAAGGTATTACTCGATCCGGCACGCGCCGGGGCTGCGGGCGTAATGGCGCATGTGGTTAAGCTTGCACCAGAACGTGTGGTCTATGTTTCGTGTAATCCCACAACACTCGCCCGCGACAGCCAGATATTGCTGTCAGCAGGCTACCAATTGGAAAGGGTCGCGATGCTGGATATGTTTCCTCATACCCGTCATCTCGAATCCATGGTGCTGTTCAGAAAAACATAAGCGATGAATGTCGTTGTGCAGGAGAGGTTATGGTTGCGGTCAGAAGTGCGCATTTAAATACCGAGGGAGATTTCGCCCTCGACCAGTGGATCGCCAGTCTCGGTATTGCCAACCCGCAATCATGTCAACGCGTTGCCGAGACCTGGCGCTACTGCGAAGCGCAGACGCAGGGCCATCCCGATCAGTCGCTACTTCTGTGGCGCGGTATCGAGATGGTGGAAATCCTCTCAATGCTCAGCATGGATATTGAAAGCCTGTGTGCAGCGCTGATTTTCCCGCTGGCTAACGATGAAGTGGTCAGTGAAGAAGAGCTGGAAACCGCCGTCGGTAAAGGCATTGTCTCGCTGGTGCACGGCGTGCGTGACATGGACGCCATTCGCCAGCTGAAAGCGATTCACAACGACTCCATGGCCTCTGAACAGGTGGATAATGTCCGCCGCATGCTGCTGGCAATGGTGGAAGATTTCCGCTGCGTAGTGCTGAAGCTGGCCGAACGCATCATGAACCTGCGCGAAATGAAAGATGCGCCGGAAGATGAGCGGGTGCTGGCGGCCAAAGAGAGCACCAACATCTATGCACCTCTGGCCAACCGTCTGGGCATCGGTCAGCTCAAATGGGAGCTGGAAGATTATTGCTTCCGCTATCTCCATCCCGACGAATACAAGCGCATTGCCAAACTACTGCATGAGCGGCGAATTGATCGTGAGCAGTACATCGACAATTTTGTCAGCAACCTGCGCAAAGAGATGGCGAAAGAGGGCGTGCGCGCCGAAGTTTATGGTCGTCCGAAACATATCTACAGCATCTGGCGCAAGATGCAGAAAAAGTCGCTGGCCTTTGATGAGCTGTTTGATGTGCGTGCGGTGCGTATCGTCGCCGACCGCCTGCAGGATTGCTACGGCGCACTGGGTACGGTACATACGCTTTATCGCCATCTGCCCAGCGAGTTCGATGACTACGTGGCCAACCCCAAGCCCAACGGCTACCAGTCGATTCATACCGTCGTGCTTGGGCCGCAGGGCAAAACGGTGGAGATCCAGATCCGTACCCGACAGATGCACGAAGATGCCGAACTGGGCGTTGCGGCACACTGGAAGTACAAAGAGGGCCCCACCTCCAGCAGCGCGCGTGGCGCAGCGGGTCACGAAGAGCGCATTGCCTGGCTGCGTAAGCTGATCAGCTGGCAGGAAGAGATGGCTGACTCCGGCGAGTTGCTGGAAGAAGTCTGTAGCCAGGTGTTTGATGACCGGGTCTACGTCTTTACGACAAAAGGCGACGTCGTGGATCTGCCCGCAGGTTCGACACCGCTCGACTTCGCCTACCACATTCACAGTGACATCGGTCACCGCTGCATCGGCGCAAAAATTGGTGGCCGCATCGTGCCGTTCACCTACCAGCTGCAGATGGGCGACCAGGTTGAAGTGATTACCCAGAAACAGCCGAACCCGAGCCGTGACTGGCTCAACCCGAACCTGGGCTACATTACCACCAGCCGTGGACGCTCGAAGATCCACAACTGGTTCCGCAAGCAGGATCGCGACAAGAACATTATCGCCGGACGACAGATTCTGGATAACGAACTGAATCAGCTCGATATCAGCCTGCGCGAAGCGGAAAAACTGCTGCTGCCGCGCTATAACGTGACCTCGCTTGAAGAGTTGCTGGCGGCGATTGGCGGCGGCGATATTCGTCTGAATCAGATGGTTAACTGCCTGCAGGCGAAGCTGAACAAGCCGAGTGCTGAAGAGGAAGATCGCGAAGCGCTGCGCCAGCTGACTCAGAAAGCCTACTCTCAGCCTGCGCGCAAAGAGAGTGGTCGCGTGGTCGTGGAGGGCGTAGGCAATCTGATGCACCACATCGCCCGCTGCTGCCAGCCGATTCCGGGGGATGACATTGTCGGCTTCATCACCCAGGGGCGCGGCGTCTCGATTCACCGCGCGGACTGTGACCAGCTGGCTGAACTCACGTCGCACGCGCCGGAACGTATCGTCGATGCGGTATGGGGCGAAAGCTACTCCAGCGGTTACTCGCTGGTGGTGCGTGTCACCGCCAACGATCGCAGCGGCTTACTGCGCGACATCACCACCATTCTCGCCAACGAGAAAGTGAATGTACTGGGCGTCTCAAGCCGCAGCGACACCAAAAAGCAGCTGGCGACTATCGATATGGATATTGAGATCTACAACCACCAGGTTCTGGGACGTGTCCTGGCGCGACTGAACCAGGTCTCTGATATCATTGACGCTCGCCGCCTGCACTGATATTCAGTCAGGCTCTGAAGCAACCGGCAACAAGAGGTTGCGCGGGCGTTTTCTGCACCCTGAAACCCGGCCGGATGCTGTTCACCACATACGGCCGGGTTGCACGCCTTGCTTCTCTGATCGTTGCCCATCACCTGACTCATCAAGGAACCGCCTGAATGAACGCTATTGAGCGCCTGCTTGGCATAATGAAAACGCTGCGCGATCCACAGCATGGTTGCCCATGGGATCGTGAACAGACCTTTGCCACTATTGCGCCCTATACCCTGGAAGAGACTTACGAAGTGCTGGACGCCATTCAGTGCGAAGATTTTGACGACCTGCGCGGCGAACTGGGCGATCTGCTGTTTCAGGTGGTGTTCTATGCGCAGATGGCCAGCGAACAGGAACGCTTCAATTTCGAGGATATCTGTCACGCGATTAGCGACAAGCTGGAGCGACGTCATCCGCATATTTTTGGTGATGCCACAGCAGAAACCAGCAGCGACGTGCTGAAAAACTGGGAAGCGATTAAAACTGCCGAGCGTGCGGACAAAGCCCAGCATTCCGCGCTGGATGATATCCCCAAAGCGCTGCCCGCATTGATGCGCGCCCACAAGATTCAGAAGCGCTGTCACAACGTCGGCTTCGACTGGACTACGCTGGGACCGGTGGTGGAGAAAGTGCACGAAGAGATTGATGAAGTGATGCACGAGGCGCAGCAGAGCGTGGTGGATGGCGAGAAGCTGGAAGAGGAGATTGGCGACCTGCTGTTTGCCACGGTTAACCTCTCGCGTCATCTTGGCAGCAAAGCGGAAACCGCACTGCAAAAGGCGAATGACAAGTTTGAGCGCCGGTTCCGTGAAGTGGAAGCGATTATCAATGCACAAGGTCTCAGCATGCCGGGCGCCACACTGGAGCAAATGGAGGCTGCCTGGCAGCAGGTGAAACAGGACGAGAAGCGCTGATTATTCCACCGCTGTGCATAAAGTCGCCGTTTACGCTTACTCGATTCAGCGCGGCGGCAACTTTGTGACGCACATCAACATTTCATCGGCAGCTATCCGCTATGTTAAGACGCAGCAATGCGTTGGAGGATGGCTGTGATTCATCAATTGTGGCTGATAGCGGTTTCCAGTATACTGTTTTCCCGTCCTGGTTATTCCACCGTCTTTAAACCTAAACTCTCAGGTTCAGCA
>Ga0105251_10001551_pt1 | contig 19718 bp, 19 predicted proteins | sample KBSS64metaG_FD_80424 | JGI IMG/M metagenome (GOLD analysis project Ga0105251, IMG submission 80424) | Switchgrass rhizosphere microbial communities from Kellogg Biological Station, Michigan, USA - KBS S6-4 metaG | ecosystem: Host-associated > Plants > Roots > Rhizosphere > Soil | place...
CGTAATGGCTGCCTGAGGACGCAGAATACACGTAGGAGCTGTCGAGCTTTAGCGAGGCTGCGATGGCGTCAGTTCTGCAACATTGAGGTCGGCTGCCCCACCGCTTTCGCAGCCTCGCTAAAGCTCGACAGCTCCTACGTTTGAGGTTTTTTCCAGCCAACCATGTGCGCCCTTGAACGCCACCGAAAACCCGCCCTCCACTCAATAGTGCGCCACATCCGACACCTGGGTGTCCAGCACGTCCCGCGCCAGTGCCCAGGCCTGATCCGTGGATTCGACTACCAATAACGGGTAGCCCCACGCCTTGCCAAACATCACCGCAAACGGCTTGAGCGCCAGGCGCTTGGCCGCGCTGGGCTCTACCTGAATCATGCCTTTGACGAAAGCACCCAGGGCCACCTTGTTCTTCTTCATCCAGATAGACGCTTGTTTGCGCTCTTCGTGGGAGTGCTCGTGAGCGCTTTCGTCCACGGCTTTTTCATGCAGCAGTACGAAGGGCTCTTCGCGTTGCAACAACGCCTCGAAGGCCACAAAGGTGTCTTGCGGTGGCGTGTCGCTGGGGGCGTCAAATACGATTTTCACCACAGGGAATGTAGAACTGTCGAGTTGCATGGGAAGCACCTTTAACGAGAATGTTTCTCATAATAGCCACGCCATCACTGGACGCCATTGCACAGAATGGCCAGAATGTTTCGCAATCCAGCCACGACGCAGACCACCATGTACAACCACCGCCTCGAAACCCGTGACCCATTGCGTCCAGCCCTTGCCGATGCGATTCCCCGCGCCGTGGTCGCGGTGAGCGCCTCCAGCACCTCCGCCAACTGGGAGCACGCGCCGCACCAGCACCGCAAAGGCCAGTTGATGTACACGTTGCGCGGGGTGATTCATTGCGTCATCGAACAAGGTATCTGGATCGTGCCACCCCAGTGCGCACTATGGATTCCCGGCGGGCTTTCCCACGCCGCGCGCGGTTCCGGGGCTGCAGATGTGTACTGCCTGCTGGTTGACCCAGACGCTGCCGGCGCCCTGCCACAGCAATGCTGCACGCTGGCGGTATCGCCGCTGTTACACGAATTGATCAGCAAAGCTGTCAGCTTCCCGCCGCTGTACGACACCGAGGGTGCACAGGGCCGATTGGTGGCCACGTTGCTGGACGAACTGGCGCTGGCACCGATTGAAGCCCTGCACTTGCCCATGCCACGGGACATTCGGCTACGGCGCCTGGCCGACAGTTTGCTGGCCAACCCCAGCGACAAGGCCACCCTGGGCGAATGGGCGGTGCGCATCGGCATGAGCGAACGCAGCATGACGCGGTTGTTGCTGGAGGAGATTGGCCTGAGTTTCGGCCGCTGGCGCCGGCAGCTGCATGTGATCCTGTCACTGCAGCGCCTGGCGAAAGGCGAAAGCGTGCAGACCGTAGCGCTGGACCTCGGCTATGAAAACGCCAGCGGCTTTATCACCATGTTCCGCAAGGCCATCGGCCAACCCCCGGCACGCTATCTCGCCGACCGCGCGAGCCTCTCCCAGCACACAACCCCCGCTATCGCCTTGCTGGATTATTATAAATAGTCACGTATAAGCATTTTTAGAGCTTAAGGACTAGAAGGGTTAAATCATTCCAGCCAAAAAATATCAACCTGCCTAAAATACTTATCGCACACTAAAAAATTTGCACTAGCATATGAGTACTCCCGCCCAGAAACCCGCGTTCAACACCCGCCTGAAATCCGCCTTATCCCCTGCAAATAACGTGGCGAATGTTAAAATTTGTCACGTTTTGGCGTATTCAATTCGATTAACATCTAAACGCCTGCAGCGATTGAATTGACGGCCTCGCATGCCGGAAAAGGGAGCAACGTGATGCATTTTTCCAACGTCCTCGCTATTGCACGGACCCCATCGAAATCCGAGGACTTCAGCGAGCTTATAGTTCGTACTGTACCGAAAAATCTAAAAGTCGATACACGCTCCTACGGCCAACTAATTGGTCCCTGTGAAAGCCATGGACATTACCGTGCCATCATCATAGAGATCGACACCCCCTCTGCCAGCACTCAAACGCTGGACATCATTAAAAAAACCAGATCCGAAAATCCTGGCAGCACGATTTTCCTGGTTGTCACCTTCGCCACCACACTAAGCAAAACCAAATATTATCTCGCAGGCGCCGACTACTGCATAAAGGTCGTCGAGAGCTCGCCCGAGAAAAAACTTGCCCTGTTCGCCGCGTTCCTCAGCGAGACATACTGGCTAAGTAATACTAATTTGCTACTCGACCAGGACCGCATGTGCATCTACGGAGGAGGCAAAAAACTCGAAATCTCCTTCGTTGAAATGAAAGTCCTCGAAGCGCTCATTCATAATCGATTGCTCAGCCATGATGAAATTGCCGTGGTGATGGGGCTTAACGCCCGATTTTATGATTCCAGGGCACTCGAAAAATCAATCAGCCGTTTGCGCGGCAAAATAAAGTCGCACTATGGAAGTAATATTATTCAAAGCATCCGGGGTTACGGCTACAAACTAAGCAGAGGCCTGGCTTCGGTTAATCACATTCAACCCGCCAGGGAGCGGCCAAACCGTGAATAGCGGAAATTTATTGCTTGTGGAGTCAGTCGACTTTACATTTTCGCGACAAGCGATACTTGAACGAAGTTGCACACTATGGGGCAGCGAAATCCGGGTTCACGCCGGGTATGTTCTCGATAATTTGCCCGCTGATGCGCGCCCCTTTTATTCCGAACAACTTAAAGGCGCCTACAGTGAAGCCCTGCAATACACCAAGCCGAGTTCGTTCGTTCAAGAAAGAAAACGTTTGCGTGTGGATAAAAGTGCGGGGCTCCATAAGTTTCTCCGAATCGAGCAGTCATTATTGATGAATGAGGACCTGCTCAAGGAGATTGTCAGCACGTCCAACACCTTGGAAAAACACAAACAACAACTCATCGTCAGCGTCGAAAACACGCTGGATACTCTACCCGGTCCGGTGGAGCGCCGTAACATGATCCGCCAGCTCTATAGCCTGAAAGACCGAAGCAGCCTGAAACTTGCCTATAACAATTACACACTCGATACAAAAAAAGCGGACCTGCTGCTCGACTTGAGTCTTTATGACTATATAAAAATGCCTTTTCCAGACTCGGCCCTCAGGCTCAGTCTGAACACCCGTTCGGGCCTGTTCGACCGGCTTTACGACCAGATGCTGGAGGTGATGAGCACGTCCCGGGTCTCGTTCATCGCCGACAACGTCGAGCACGCCGACAGCGCACTTCTCGCCAGACGCTTGCCTTTTGACTATTTTCAGGGCCCCTACTTCTCCCCTGCTGATAGTTTATGAACCCCCGTACTTTCCTGGAATCGGTGAATGCCATGAGTTCTCTCAAGAAACACACATTTACATCGACGTACCCGTCAATCGCACTGCACGATTTCACGCCAAATGTGGCATTTTTACATTACGACGTCGACAGCGGCCCGCTGATCGAAACGGCAGAAAAAACATCGGACGCTTCGACCAGTTCCTATGCCGTTACCAGTGAGCAGAACTTTAATCTCTGGCTCAGCAACTATGTGGCCGCGAAAAGACTTTACGAGGCCAGCAATCGCCTGACCCGAAAACTTTACGACGCCTCAAAAAACCCGAACATCACCGCATTAAAATCAGACGTTCCACACCCGCACCTTAATAACACTCCGACCGAAACTGTTAATGCAACACCCGTATTGCGCACTCCCGATGTCTGGCTGCTTACCCAGCAAGACCGGGCACTGGTGAAAGGCGGGCTACGAATTTCGTTGACCACCATTGAGTCGGCGCTGATTAAAAAGATGCTGCACCATGAAGAACGTGTGGTGAGCAAGGAAGAACTTATTCGCAACATCGGGCGCGAACCCGACCTGTATCGCGGGCTTGAAATGTGCCTTAGCCGGCTGCAGGACAAGTTCAAACGTGTCAACGATGGCGAGCGCTTGTTCCGGGCGGTGCGCAATCGCGGTTATTGCCTCACACAAAAAATAAAAAGCCCGTTGAGCAACCGCAATAACGTCGCCGAACAATAATTATTTCATAAAAACTACAATTCACCCTGCCTATTAAAACCTCGTTATATCTGCCATTTTATAACAACATGACCGCGTTATAAGTCGTCAGCCATTGCTCCCTGCCATTTATTACTATCAATACGCACGCCTACGCGTGCGCCTGCCATTTGATAGTCATTAAAACCACGCCTCGCTTTAACCTGCCAGTACGTGAGTGGATACCACAGGGAGCAGAAGTATGCTTAACAACAGAAGAATGCATCGTAACCTTACACCCAAGGGTCTGACCTTTTGGGGGCAGTGGGCAATTGCCTTGAGTGTGGTCGTTGTACTTTTGTTTTCACTGGTACTGTTCAAGACCGGACAATTGGAATCCCACTACCGGATATTGGCGGCCATTACAATACTGGCCTCTATCCCCGCTTACATGTTATGTGACGTCTATAGCAAAAAAGATGATTTTTTTGTAGGGCTCGGACGGTTATTCACCGGCTGGTTATTGACCTTGGGCATATTATCGGCGGTTGGCATTGCCTGTAATGCCAGCTCGCTGTTTCCCTTGGAGATCCTGCTACTCTGGGCAGCAGTGAGCTATCCAATACTAGCACTCTGCTACATTCCGATTCACAGTCTGTCCAGGTACTACCATCGGCAACTTCACGAGCGCCAGAAATCACTGATTATTGGCACGGGTAAACTAGCGACCGACTTGGCCAATACGCTTGCCAGGCAAAAACGCTCACCCTTAGTCGGCCTTGTCGGCCCCAACACCGCGTCCCCCCAGGGCAGCACTCAACCGCAGATTCTCGGCGACTTGCCGGACCTTCCCTCATTGATCCGAGCGCACGGCATACGCCGGCTGTACATCACCCACTCCCTCCAGGAAGCCACGCACATCGAGGCGCTGTACCTCAACCTGCTGGAGATCAGCGTGGACGTGATTTGGGTGCCCGACCTCAACAACATGCTGCTGCTCAATCACAGCGTGGCCGAGGTAGACGGCCTACCTGCGATCTTCCTCAATGAAAGCCCGCTGACCAGTCGCCCCACGGCGGCACTGAGCAAGTCACTGCTGGACAAAAGCCTGGCGCTGTTGGCGATTGTATTGCTCAGCCCTTTGTTGTTGCTGTTCGCTCTGCTGATCAAGCTCACCTCCCCCGGCCCGGTGATTTTCAAGCAGGATCGGCATGGCTGGAATGGCGAGGTGATCAAGGTCTGGAAGTTTCGCTCAATGCGCGTGCATGACGACCAGGAAGTGCGCCAGGCCAGCCGCAACGACTCCCGCATAACCCCCGTAGGGCGCTTTATCCGCCGTACCTCCATCGACGAATTGCCGCAGCTGTTCAACGTGCTGCAAGGGCACATGGCACTGGTGGGGCCACGCCCCCATGCGGTGGCCCACAACGACTATTACTCGGGCAAGATTCGCGCGTACATGGCGCGGCATCGCATCAAGCCCGGCATCACCGGCCTCGCGCAGGTCAATGGCTGCCGGGGCGAAACCGAGACCCTGGAGAAGATGCAGCAACGGGTCGATATCGACCTGCGCTATATCAACAACTGGTCGCTGTGGCTGGACATCAAGATCCTGTTCAAGACGCCGTTTACCCTCCTCTCCAAAGACATCTACTGAACCCTCCCTTCCCCGCACCGCCCTACCGGCGGCGCGGGGCACCACACGCCCTTAGGGGCGCTGTCCTCACCGCCCCCTCATCATCCCCGCCCGGCGCAAAGCTAACGCCCACAGCGACGCCTGGGCATCCAGGCCCAAGCCATTTGTATTGAGATCAGAAAGGAATATCAGGGACGTGTCGCGCGCCGGCATTGCACCTGGCGTCTTACTGCTGCGGCCTGTTCACTGCCCGGCGCATTCAGCACCGGGCAGTGAGTTACCTTGTCGGCAGATGCCGCTACATCACTCGGTGATCTTCTCGAAGTTGTTGTAGAACAGCTCGCTGTCACGCCCGTCGGTCATGGTTTGCAGTGAATACCCGCGGTTCAGGCGTGCGCCGCCATCCCGGGTCAGGGGTGCCCATACGACGTTGGCGCGACGCATGGTCGAGGTGCTCATCAACTCGTCGAACGGGACGGAAATGTAGATGCCCTTGTCGAAGCTGCCCTCGCCGTATTCTTCCTTCGAAGCCGTGGTCAGCGTGACCCAGCCACCAAACTTCACGCCGTTCTTGAACTGCCGCGAGATGTCGACGGTGGTGCCCCAGTCCCGTGCCAGGTAACGCCCCACACTGACGGCGGCCAAGGTGTCATACGGCAGCTGCGTGTAGCTGGTGACATGCCCGGTGATGGTCTGGTAATCCCGCAGGCCGAAGCCCTGATTGAAATCACGCTGGCGCACGAAGTTCAGGTCCGCCCCCACCGACCAGTGTTTGCCCGCCGGCCGGAACAGCATCTCGCCGCCAACCCCGGCGTACATCGACTCCAGGTAACCGCCGTAGACCATGCCATACAGGTCGCGATCCAGCCGCGCCGCATGGTTAAACTGGAACGTCGGCATCGTCACATCGGACGTCGTCATGTACTGGCGCAGGTCGGTGCGCACCCGCGGCAACCCGCTTGGCGCGTCGTAGGTGAACTTGTCGTAGTTATTCAGCAGGTTGGCGCTGACCAAGCCGCTCCACCAGGTGTTGCGGGTAAACCGGTACTCCGCGTCGGCGTCGGCGGTGAACTGATAGAGCAACCCGTCGGGGCCGCCGATGTTCTGTTTATAACCCAGGCCAAGCCCGTAGCTGAACGGCTGACGTTTACCGGTGTAGAGCGTGGTTTCCCGGTGGGCAATCGCCGGGTTGACCTCGGTGGTACGGTGCAGGTCCTTCAACGGCTGGTCGTTGTTGACCACCGCGCGGAAGGTGTCACGGGGCACACTGGTTTCTTCGATGGGCATGTCGTACCGCTTGTTCACCAGGGTGAACCAATCGATATCCTGATTGACGCTGTTATCGAGAATCCGGCTGGCGCGCCCCACGGCCTTGGCTGAATAGAAGTAGCGTTGTTGCTCGCCATACACCATCAGCTCGGAACCGCGCTGGGCGATGCGTTCCACTTTGTAACCGGCATTCTGCTGCAAACGATCGGATACATTGGCCCAGTCAACCTGGTCGGCCGGGGTCGTCGGCATGCGCGTCGGCAACGGTTCGGCGGGAGGGTCGTACGTCTTCACCGGTGCCTTGCGGCTGACAAAGTTGGTGTGCAGGGTGATGCCAAACATCGCGGTATTCCCGCGCTCCCAGGCCGCGCTCAGATCGACGCTGTCGGCCAGCTTGTAGACCACGCCGATATTCACCGGCGAGTCCTGCTTGATCGGGTTGTCCAATGGCTCGTGCTTGTAGTCGTTGCCCTCGTATTCGAGTTTCAGGCTCAGGGGTTGCCAGGGCGTTTGATAGGCAATCCCGCCAAACAATGAAGGACGCCCCCTGAAGTAGGCATTGGAGTTCACATCCCCTGCCCTGGCGACGACCGCAGTGCTCTTAGGCCGGTCGTTGAACTTGCTGCCGAACACCGACAGCGGGTTACCGAAATCGCCCCGATTGCCCAGGTAGCCCCAGGCGATGCCGAGGCTGAAGTCCAGGTTGCCGTAACGCTTGTTGGCGACGAAGTATTCGCTGGAAAACAACCCGGTACCCCCGATGTCCCGGGCGCCGAAGGCCAGTTGGGGCGCCCAGTGGCTTTCTTCCCAAAGCCGCGCCTTGAAGTCGATGGCCTTGTCTTTGAAGCTCTGGCTTCCGCTCAACGCCTCGGCGCCGTACCTGCGGTTGCTGATGGCGGTGTAACGAAACGAGCCTTCCAGCCAGTCGAACGGCTGCAAGGAAAAACTGTAGCGCGAGTAGGGATCGGTGCGGTTGGCGTTGGCGCTCAACTCTCCCGCCGGGGCCATGCGTGCGGTGGGGGTCTGGAGTAGACCCACGCCGCCGAAATCATTTTGGGTGTAACGGGGTTCTCCGTGAACCAGTCCGCAGGGCAGAAGCAATACAGCAGCAAAACGTAAATTCAAGGGTTCACCTCAGCCAACGGTTGAGTGGCAAAAAACTCGGCCAGTTGTTGGTTGAGATCAGGGGTCGGCGTCTCAAGGTCATCGCTGCGCACCGGCACCAGGATCCGGCTGCCGGGCGCGGCCACGATGCCGTCCTCCCGATTCCAGGCCGCCACGCCCACCCGTCGTACCTGGCCGTCGGGCTGGATCAACCACAGGTCATCGCGCTCGGCGTCGTCGAGGACGGTGCAATCGCGAACATAATCCCCGACCTCCCGCATGGGGCGGTACGGCAGATCACAGGCCTGCGAAACGGCCCCGAGCACTTCCACCGTGGACGGTCTTTCGGGGTAAACAAGCTGGTCGCCATCATTCAGCAATGCGTTGCGCGCGAAGCCCGCCTCCACGGCGATCGGGTCCAGCAGCGCCACCTGGCGGCCGGTGACCGGCAACTGCTCGACCTGCCGATACAGACGCGCACTCAAGTCCGCTAGCGAGCGCCGGTCGTCCAGCAAGGCTCCCCGTTGCAGCAGTTTCAAATCGAACAAAACCCCGGCCTTCAAACGCGCCTGCGGCTCCATCAACGACTGGTGCAACCACGCGGCACCCAACCAGTAGCTTTCGGCATTCGGTTGCGCCACGCGAATCACGTCCAGCAAGCGCGCCCCCGGTTTGACGGCATAGGCGCCAGGGCTGTGTACATCGCCACTGACCGTGACAGCTGCCTGGCCCGCGCCGGGGCCGATCAACAACAGGCCCAGCCATAAAAAATTCAAACGCTTCACCGGGCAGCCTCCCGATCAGGGCGTAGCTGCACGATGTTCAGGGACAACCGGGGCGTCAGATGCTGCTCGCTGCGCAGGATGAAACCATCCTGCGGGTCGACCCAATAATGGTTGGTGGCGTGGAAGTTCAAGGTGGGAACATCCACCTGCTCGTCGATGCGCAGCAAGGCATGATCCTTGTCCAGAATGCGGAGGGTCTCGATGGTGTGGGTGCTGAAACGGCTGTTGACCGCGACGCCGATTCGGTTGCCGTCGTAGACGTCGATCCAGCGTGTGCTGGTGTAGCCATCGGGCAGATGCTGGAGGCCGCGCTTGAACGGTGACTCGCCACTGAAGCGAGTGCCGTCCAGGGAAACCCCCAGCCCGACCGTGCGTACCACCAGGCCGTCACGCATCATCACCACTTGCTTGCCGGAAGCGACCCAGAATTCCAGGTCGCCCCGACGCCGTGCCCTGGCCATCACCCCCTCACTGACAGCGGTGGTGACCAGGATCTGCGGGTACGGCACGGCGTCGACCTGGGCACGGGTCACATTGATGGGGGCCGGGCCGCTGACGGAGGTTTCGAGGGTGTACCAGGACGCCCTCATCAACGGGTTACACCCGCTCAACAAGAGCGCCATCGACAGACAGGCGCAGGTAGGCAAAATTTTCACGGGGGGCTTGAGCCTTATCTGCTGTTGGCTTCGCTGAGGTCATTAAACGAACGGGCACCGAGCCCGATGGCACTGGCGGTTGGCAGCAGTTGGCTGATCAGGCGGTTCCAGCGCGTCACGCCAGCCGGCCCGACGTACACGATGTCTTGGGGCTGCAAGTCGAACCGGGTGGCCAGTACCAGCGCGGATGGAGATTGGGCATCGAGCTGAAACACCTTGGCGGGTTCTGCTTCCAGGTTGTCCACGCCGCGAATCACGTAGACCGCATTGCCATTGGAGGTGGTCTGGTTCAAGCCACCCACCGTGCCCAGGGCATCGGTCAGGTTGATCGCCTTGCCCTTGAAACTCAGGGCCCGGGGCTGATTGACTTCGCCCATGAGGTACACACGTTTCTGGTCGTTATAGGGCAAATACAACCGGTCGCCGCCCTTGAGGTAAAGGCCCTGCAGTTGCGAGCCCTGGCGATTCAGGCTGTCCAGGTCCAGCCTGTATTCACGCCCGTCGCGGGTGAGTGTCAGGCCCGACAGGTCGGCATTTGTCGGGTCGATGCCGGCGGCGCCAATGGCTTCAACGGCACTCAAGGGCGTGGTAGTGATCGGCTGTTGGCCGGCTTTGATCACCGCACCGGTCACCACCACGGTCTGGCTGGCAAACCGCAGGACGCTGACGTCGACCTGAGGGCTTTCAATAAACTGCGACAGTCGCCCGGCGATAAAGGCGCGTAATTCTTCAATGGTTTTACCGGCCACCGGCACGTTGCCGATATACGGATAAAACAGGGTGCCGTCCGGACGCACCAAGCGGCCGTTGGCATCGATCTGCTGTTGCGGCCCGGACGGTGCCGTCAACTCGGGGTGATCCCAGACCGTGATAAACAACAGGTCGTTGGCGCCGACCCGATAGCCACCCGGAACATACGCCAGCAATTCAGCAGGTACCGATTCGCGAACGTGCGTGGCGGCATCCATGGCGATCAACTTGGGCGTGATCGGAATCAACTCCACCCGGGTACTTTCAGGAGAGCCCTCACTGGACATTTGACTGGTGTCCATGTGTTGACCAGGCGAAAACATGCAGCCGTGCAAGCTGATACTTGCCAGCAAAAGAACAGGTAACCTAGAAATCATAATGGCACTACGCTAGTCGAGGACGAGTCTAAAAAAGATCACCCAGAAAGTTCTGAGTGATCTTGTACAACAGGGTTTACGAGGGATTAATTGGTACCGGTAGTACCGCCTGTGCCGGTGGTACCGCCGGTGCCGGCAGTACCGCCATTGGAACTGCCGCCCGAGTTGGAAGCGGCTGCCGCAGCGCCGACAACCGCCGTGCCGACCCCAACCCCTTCACCGAGCGTCACGCCGCCCACGAGCGGGGCGCTCAACGACAGGGACTCACCTGCGCCGGCAGCCTCGCTTACCGCAGCGCCGGCGACTTCACCCGCCGCCAGTGCCGCAGTACTTGTGAAAGCCAGCAAGCCGGCCAACAGTAATTTCCTCATATCAGACTCCTTCTCGATATTTACCCCTTATCAAACTTTGCAAATAAGGGCGTAGTGATGGAACGGAGATAAACAGGCTATGCAAACTGTACAAAGATCCTGTTGGATCACGCACTTAGCCTCCTCGAAATCATCTCACTTGTGGATAGCTCAAACCACCCATGTTAATAATCGTCAGGTTTAAACGACTGGCCGTACTGATAACCCGCGACCAATACCGTAATAGTCGAAGCCGTTGGCTTTCATCCGCTGCGGATCAAATATATTGCGGCCATCAAAGATCACAGGCGTGCTCAGTTTTTCTTTAATCAAGTCCAGGTCCGGGGCTTTGAACTCGCGCCACTCCGTCACAATCACCAACGCATCGGCACCTTGCAGCGCGGCCTCTTTGGTCCCCATGAGCAGCAAGTCTTCGTTCATGCCGTAAATGCGCTGGGTCTCGGCCATCGCTTCCGGGTCGAAGGCTTGAACCCTGGCGCCCACGCTGCGCAATTGTTCGATCAATACGCGGCTGGAAGCTTCGCGCATGTCGTCGGTATTGGGTTTGAAGGCCAGGCCCCAAATCGCAAAGGTCTTGCCCTCCAGTTGCCCGCCGAAGTGATGGTGGATATGCCCGAACAGGTGCTGCTTCTGGCGCTTGTTGACTTCCTCGACGGCCGACAAAAGCGTTGCCTGGTAGCCGATCGACGACGCGGTGCGCTCCAGGGCCTGTACGTCTTTCGGGAAGCACGAGCCACCATAACCGCAGCCAGGGTAGATAAAGTCGTAGCCGATCCGAGGGTCAGAGCCAATGCCTTTACGAACGGCTTCAATGTCTGCGCCCAATCGTTCGGCGAAGTTGGCCATTTCATTCATGAAGGAAATCTTGGTGGCCAGCAGGCAGTTGGCCGCGTACTTGGTCAGCTCGGCACTGCGGATGTCCATCGTGATGATTTTTTCGTGGTTGCGGTTGAACGGTTCATACAGTTCCCGCATGCGCTCCACGGCGTAGCTGCTGTCACTGCCGATGATGATTCGGTCGGGACGAGTGCAGTCGGCGACTGCCGAACCTTCCTTCAGGAACTCGGGGTTGGAGATCACCTGAAACGCCACCTCAAGTCCCCGGGACGCCAACACTTCGGACACCTTCGCCTGGACTTTATCCGCCGTCCCCACCGGTACCGTGGACTTGTTCACGATAATCTTCGGCTCGGTCATGTTCAGCGCGATGGTCGCGGCAACGGAGAGCACGTACTTGATGTCAGCGCTGCCATCGTCATCCGGTGGCGTGCCCACGGCGATGAATTGCACCTCACCATGCCGCACGCCTTGCGCCGCGTCAGTGGTGAACTGCAAGCGCCCGGCATCATGGTTCTTCTGCACCAAGGCACTCAGCCCGGGCTCATAGATCGGAATGATCCCGCTCTTGAGGTTCTCGACTTTGCTGGCGTCAATGTCGACGCAGCAGACTTCATGCCCCGCATCAGCCAGCACCGCCGCTTGCACCAGGCCCACATAGCCGATTCCAAATACAGTTACGTTCATTTCAATAGTCCTTTAAACAAGCTCGAGGCGGCCATAGCGGTCTTCAAAGCGGATGATGTCGTCTTCACCCAGGTAGGAGCCGGACTGCACTTCAATCAGCTCCAGCGGGATGCGTCCCGGGTTTTCCAGGGAGTGCACAACGCCAATGGGGATGTAGGTGGATTGGTTCTCGGTGAGCAGCACCTGCTTGTCGGCGATCTGCACATTCGCGGTGCCGGACACCACGATCCAGTGCTCGGCCCGATGGTGGTGCAGCTGCACCGACAGCTTGTGCCCCGGCTTAACCGTGATCCGCTTCACCTGGTAGCGATAGCCCTGGTCCACCGAGTCATATTTGCCCCACGGCCGATAGACTTCGCGGTGACTGGCGCTCTCGATCCGGTGGTTTTTTGTGAGCTGGGTGACGATTTTCTTGACGTCTTGCGCATGGTCCTTGGTGGTCACCAGGATCGCGTCGGCGGTCTCCACCACCACCACATCATTGATCCCGGCAACGGTGACCAGGCGGTGGCTGGCGTGCACATAACTGTTGGTCACGTCTTGCAGCAGCACATCGCCCTGGGTGCAGTTCTGGTTCTGGTCCTTGAGGCCCGCTTCCCACACGGAATCCCAGGCACCCAGGTCGCTCCACGGGGAGTTGAGGATGACCACCGACGCGATGTCGGTTTTTTCCATCACCGCGTAGTCAATCGACACGTTGGGCGCGTTCACGAAATCCACCTGGTTGAGCCGGGTGAAATCCTGGTCGTAGGCCGCATTGGAGAGGGACAGTTCCGCGGCCACCATGATCTCCGGGCTCAAGCGCTCCAGTTCAGCCTTCATCACGGAAGCGCGGAACATGAACATGCCGCTGTTCCAGAAGTAGTTGCCTTGGGCCAGGTAGCTTTGTGCGGTCTCAAGGTCGGGCTTTTCGACAAAGGCCTCGACATGTGCGGCGCCGTCGAGCGCAGCGGTTTGAGTACGGATGTAGCCGTAGCCGGTCTCGGGCTTGGTGGGCACCACGCCGAACGTGACGATCTTGCCCTTGTTGACCTCCACCGTGGCCAGCGTCAAGGCCGCATTAAAGGCGCCGGTATCGCCGATCACATGGTCTGCCGCCAACACCAGCAGGATCGGATCATCGCCGTCTTGCAGGGCTGACAACGTCGCGGCGGCGATCGCCGGGGCGGTATTCCGGGCCGTGGGTTCAAGAAGGATTTTCTGGGGTATCAAGTCCAGCGATCGACTTTGCTCGGCCACGATGAAACGGTGTTCTTCGTTGCACACAATGATCGGAGGGCTGACGTTCTCGCCCTCTATCGACAGGTGCTTGATGCGGTCCAACGTGGCTTGAAACAAACTCAAGTCACCGTGCAGCGCTATAAACTGCTTTGGCTTAAGTGCTCTAGATAGCGGCCACAGGCGCGTGCCTGAGCCGCCAGACAATATCACTGGAATCATAGCGATTACTCGATGATTAAACGTAATGGGGGCGTGTCGACCAACAGCCGAAACTTAGGAGGTGAATGACTTCACATAACTGATCAAACGGTCTCTTTCGGTAAAGTCCAATGGACTTTCCGAGCTGCTGTAGTTAAGTGCCGAATCAATCGCCGAAAAGAAGCCGTCTTTATCGTGGGCGATAAACACCGACGGAATATCTGAAAAGTTCTCGGCGGTGTCGTACTGGTGATTATTGATGTGTTCACCCCGTCGGCTGTCGCGCGGGACGATAACGATGGGTTTTCCCAGTTCAAGGGAACGAATGATATTGCCCATGCCCGCATGGGAAACGATCACCTTGGATGCATTGAAGTTCTTGGAAAACAGCGGCTCGGCGATGGTCTTGTGCGCCGTAATCCGGCCCAGGTCATTTTCCTGATTACCCACTTGAGCGACAATCGGGACTTCAGGGTTTGCATGACTCCACTCATGTAAGTAGCCGAGCATTCTTTCAAAGGGTGCTTGAGTGCCAACGCTGCAAAATATCATTTATACAATCCTCCCTTTATATTGGGCGCGGCTGTTTTGCGAAAGCGAGGGCCACTGGGTCAGTAACTCATCGACAAAATAAACAGCGATGCGGCCGGACAACGAGAGCTTCTTGGGGTTGGCGATGCTGTCAATCCACAGGGTCTTTTTCCCCATGAGTTTTCCAGCGACCAATCCCAGCAAACCTGGAGCGGCGCCGGTGGAGATCACGTACCTGGCCTTGCTGCGGTAGACGATCGCAAAAATCTGGCAAAAGCCCTTGATGATCTTCATCGGCTCACTGCGATTAAAGTCCGGGACTTGCGCAAAGGCATGGGCTGGATACTGCGAGCCAATGCTGATATCCACGGTGGCGATGGTAACTTTCTGACCGTCGAAGGCCGGCAGCAACTTGCTCATTTGCACCCAGTGCCCACCTCCAGAACAAATCAATAAAACATCACTTGATTGACTCATGACGGTTCCCTTCCTGTCAGATGTAATAGACATCATTAAATAGTGGCGGCAGTTCTTAACTGTTGTGCCTGGCCTTTCCAGCGGGCTATTCGCTTGGCTTTGAGCAAGGCTGATTTCTCTTTATAGATTTCTTGATTGGCGATGAGCTGCGCGACGCCGGCCTTTATCGACAGCGGGTTCAGGGTGTCTACGAACACTGCGGCTTCGGAAAACAGCGAGCGCAGTACCGTGGTATTCGAGAGCGCCATCGGCCTGCCGGCGCTGACCGCTTCGTTGGCCACGCTCAACTGCACGTTGTCGCGGGTGGTCAGGCCGAGCACCACATTCGCGTTGCACAGCAACTGTTCGAACGTCGCTTTGCTGAGGAAACCGGTCAGCTTGATGTTCGCGGGAAGTGACACCACGAGTTCTTCGGACAACTTGCCCTGGTGCTTGCCAGTGATCAGGAAGTCAACATCCGGCATTTCCCGGGCGGCGTTGATCACGATCTCTATGGGCTCATCGATATCAAAAGAGCACGGAAACAGCACATAGGGCCTCTCGCACTCAGTGGCGGGCGCCGCCGGGAAGTCACAGGGCAAGTCTTCCAGGATAAAGATATTGGTTTCCTTGACGCCAAGGCCTGCCAATTCTTCTTTGACTTTAAAGTTATGCACGACCACTGCGTCGATTCTATTCAACAGCGATACAGTGCCCGGAAAGCCTATCCACTGTTTGCGCAACAGGCTGTTGTGAGCGTCAGCGATAATCTTCAAGCGCCGGTTGAATATAAACTTGTAGGCCAGTGCTATATGCAATACCGGACTCGGCGGCAACTGCACCCACAGTACTTCCGGAGAACCGGCCAACAGCGTCTTGATGGTTTTAAACGACTTGATCAAGTAGTCCAGTGGACGCGCCGATTTCTTCTTGAACTGGTTGGGCAAGTGCAGAATGTCATAGGCCCAATATTGCTTCATGGTATCGGCCCGTCGTTGATAGCCAATCCATGCGATCATTAATGATTTCACGTCAGAATCCTGCATAAATAAAAGTGGAGCCAGTGAGGTGCTTACACGGCAAGCCAAATCGGAAAGTCGGCGCGGTACAGAATATTTTTATTCCTGAAGCGAAGATGTTTGGCCGGGTTGCCGCCCACAATTGAGTACGCTTCAACGTTGCGCGTGACCACACTGCCTGGATAAACCACGGCGCCTTTTCCGATGGTGACGCCTGGCATCACCATCACATTGGGAAAGATCCAGGCGTTGTCTTCGATCACTACGGGTTTGCCCACCAGGCAACTCATCGGGTCATCAATATCGTGACCCAGGGTATAAATCCTGGCGTTGTGGGAAATATTGACGTTATCCCCAATCTGAATCCCGGCCCGGTTGTCCAGGTAGCAGTCGTAATTGACTGTGCAGTTTTTCCCGATGGAGAAGTTGCCGAAGGTAAAAAAAACCACCTTGCGGTGAACCGTAGTTTTCGCGCCCACCTGGCATCCGGTCAGCCTGAGCAGTGAACGCCTCAGGTTGAAAAACAACGCCAGGCTGAGCAGCGAATTAAACAGCGCAACAGCGGCCTTCTTGATATTCAGTTTCAGGTTCTTCACTTAGTCACCCTGCCCTGATGCATCAGTCACGCGCTGGGAACTCATCACAAAATTCCTGAAGCGGATATTGGTGCTGACCGGCGTGGCGAACGACGGGTTGTTCCCACCGAAGAACGTCGAAAACAGCAGGCCATCGATGGTGATGTCCGGGGTGTCTCTAAACGTCAGTCCGGTTTCGGAGTGCACCAGTTTTTTGTCATACCAGATGGAAATCACGCCATCGGCCTGCCCCGGTGTATTCAACTTCACCAGTTGCTCCAACCTGTGCCACTGCCCGACCGTAAAAATCCAGGAACCCAGGCCGACTGCCGTGCCCCAGGTTTTACTGGTGGGCAAATAGGCATAGATCGCACCGGCGCCCTTCTCTTTCCAGATGTAGCGCGTGGAGAAGCCGTCATGGCCGTTGGGTATTTTCCCGCCGGTATTGCCGGTGCCGCCGTAGAGGCCGGGGAGCTTGCCGCCTTTTACAAAATTGAAATTCTGGTCGAACTTCAACTCGTAGGTCAGCACCAGGCACTCCCTGCCCGGTTGCGGGAGCGGGGATTTGAATTCGATTCCGCCGTAGGGCAATCCGAGCCGAACCATCGAGCCCGGGTCGTACGAGCCGGCGGGAAAATGCACGGCGATGTCCTTGATTTTCTGGCTGTAGGTTTTGTTGGTTAAATTGGCGCGGCCCTTGATGCTGTTCTGCGCCTGAGTACCGTCGAGCACCTGCGACACATCCGGAAGTGACGGATAAATGTTTTTGATGCGTTGCTCGCAGCGGTCGCTGACCTCTGATGCGCCGCTCACGGCCACCTGCAGAGAGAACGCCAAAGTGAGTAGCGTCGAGGCTGTCTTTTTCACGTCGATTGCCCCCTCCACTTTATTTTCCATCGACCCATTTCAAAAAATCGTCGACCGCTTTTTGCGCAAGGGAAGATCGCTGGGCAATTTCCTGCTTGAGGTGCTCGGCCATTTGCGCTTTCGATTGGCGGAATTCGCTGATGGTCGTGATGATCACGTCGGGGTCCGGGACGCTGACCAGCTTCGTGCCGTGCGGGAGCATTTCATGGACTTTTTTCAGCTTGTTTTCGATCTCAACGGCGATGGTCGGGAAGCCAAGGGAAGCCGGCAGGAGTACGCCGTGGGCCCGTGCGCTGATGATCACGTCGGACTCAACGATGAGTTTCGCCATGAAGGTTTCAGGGGTATCGCCGGCGGCGTCCCAGCACAACCACTCGAAGGTGTCGTACTTGTCGATCAGGTGCTGGTCACGCTCTTTGTAGAGCGAGACCAGGCGCACCTGCTCGCCACGTTTGGCCAATTCATCAGCGGCCTGGACCATCGCCTTGATGAACTGTTGCCCGTTTGCATCGTGGGGCCAGTCGCGCAGGATAAAGGACAGGTACTTGCCCTTCTTGAGGCTGCCGATTTCCAGGTCTTTGCTGGAGATCCACAGGTCGGAAAGCAGGCTGGGGTCGGTGTACACCTCCACGTCTTTCTTTCCAAAGGTATTGCAATGCTGCTGGCTGGTGCCGTCCCGCACGGAAATGTAGTCACAGCGATTGATCACACTGACAGCACGGGTCAGCAACTTGCCGCCGCCATCAAACGGGCCCAGGCCGATACAGAACGCCGCCAGACGCCGGTGGAAATAGATCTTGTCGACACCGCCACGCAGCCCGACATACAGGCGTAACAGCGTGGACTTCAGGTCGGTTTGAGCCTTGATGCTCTTATAGGCCTTCGCCAATCGACCGGTAGGGGCGGTGACTTCCTTGGCTGGCGGGATGAACGAGAAGAACTGGCCGCCGCCACCCAACACCACCAGGTCAGCCTTGACCGGTTCCTTGATATGCAGCCACTTGATGCGCGGATTAAAATTCCTGGCGATCTGCGGATGATCGACACCCACCGCAATATCCGACTCTTTAAAGCGTTTTTTCAGAATATTGATCACGCATAGCATTAATACGTCATCACCCAAGTTACCCGGACCGTATGCACCCCGGATATAAACTTTACTGACATTCATGCTGGGCTTCCATTTTCCACGGGGTCATTAAACACGGTATTCAAGGCAAACGTCGTTGCGAGAATGTAGATAAATATCGTTGGCATAATCATCAATCGATACAGGACACTTTCAACGTAGGCGCTGGCTATGAAACTGATAAAAGGCAATGTCCAGAGGATCAGGATCCTGGGAGAAATAAGCAGTTCCAAAGGCAGTATTTTCTTATAAACAAAATAAGGCAGGCCCAGCAGGAAGTGGATGAACTGCGAACCAATGAACGCCTTGGCAATCCCGATTGCGCCCTCCTCCCTGAGCCATAACGCGCCGGCGATAAACAACAAGCCCCATAGAATATTGCTCATGACGCTGAACCAGGCCAGGTTCATCACGATCATCTTTCTTGAGATGCCGGACTTGAATGCACTGAGCAAAGACCCGAGGATTACCAGCACCAACGTAACTTCAAAATCCCGCCCGAGGAAACTGCTCCCGTAGAGTTTGGCCAGCAACTCGGGAAACATGATCACCGGCTGTATGATCACCAGTACTACTAACCAGCCCGAGAGAAAGTTCAGGGCGTCCAGTTTGCGGTTTTTACCACCCAGCGCTGCAGCCAGCATCGGCACCAGTACAGAGCCCAACACCACGGAAACATGTGAAAAGATCGCGTTCCATTGCATGGCGGCGGCGTACATGCCTAGCGCGGCAAGACCGTTAGTTGTTTCTGCCAACAGCTTGTTGGCGAACCAGTTCATTGGGGCGACCATCAAGCCCGTCAGCAGTACCGGCAGGCCCACCGACAACACGGCATGCTTTTCAGTCATCGCACCTGTGAAGCTCAGCGTGGTGTTCCGGGCCTTGAGTATTTTCCAGCAGGCCAGTGCGCTGAAGAACACGATCAGCAATTGGGAACCGGCCAACCCCAGCAGCGCGCCGTTGAGCCGGAACTGGATGGTCAGGAAATACGTCGCCGGGATCGCGACCATCGCGATGATTCCGTTGATCGTCGCAATCGACCGGTATTGCCCCCAACCGGTCAGGCAGCCTTGGGTCCACCCCGACAGAATGATGAAGGTGATGGTGCTCAATACAATCAGCGACGCCGCGCTCAGGCTGTCTGCGCCCAAGATAACGCTGGAAAAGAAGTGCGGAAAAAACAGCGCTGTCCCGATGATCATCGCGCTGAAAAACACCGAAAATGTCAGC
>Ga0105251_10001552_pt1 | contig 19708 bp, 16 predicted proteins | sample KBSS64metaG_FD_80424 | JGI IMG/M metagenome (GOLD analysis project Ga0105251, IMG submission 80424) | Switchgrass rhizosphere microbial communities from Kellogg Biological Station, Michigan, USA - KBS S6-4 metaG | ecosystem: Host-associated > Plants > Roots > Rhizosphere > Soil | place...
ATCGGCAACCAGATTTCTTGACGACCATAGAGCGTTGGAACCACCTGATCCCATCCCGAACTCAGCAGTGAAACGATGCATCGCCGATGGTAGTGTGGGGTTTCCCCATGTGAGAGTAGGTCATCGTCAAGATTCAATTAAAAAGCCCCGTTTGCGCAAGCAGACGGGGTTTTTGCTTTATGGGCTGCCAGCTATTGGAACAGATTACGCACGTTGTTCATGGCGTCATCGGCAAAGCCCTGGAGAAAGGCCTGAAACTCAGCGGTTGATGTCGGCCATTGCGCCGACGGTTCGCCGATGATGCGCCAAGTCGCGCTGCATTGCGCGTCCCCCAGGGCCTCGACGCTCATGGCTGCCCACAAGTTACCAATCGGCAACGAGGTGTAGATCAGCGTCCAGGTCATGCACAGGGCCTGCTCATCACGGCTATTGAGCTGTTCGATTACCACGTTACCGTCCTTGAACAGCTTCTTGCGTACTGACCGTACGCCTTCCCCCGTCATCTCACAGGACGCCAACGCCGGAATGAATGCGGGAAAGCCTGCAAAGTTACCGACGATCTCCCACACGCTGTGCGCATCCGCAGCAACCTCCACGCGGGATACAACCAGTGGGCCTTGCAGGTCTTTGATCAGGGTGTCGGGTTTCAGAGGGTTGTTCATGGTGTTCTCCTTGGATTTAGATGAATGCGATTTCTTTCAGGTAATCGCAGCCCTTGCGCAACAGCGCCGGGGTCTTCTGCGGGTAGCGCTCGCCCATGCGCTGTATGCCGGCCTGGGCGTTGTGATGCTCGATCATCGAGATGTCGCCGATATCCTCTTCAAAGCCATCCAGGTAGAAGCCCAGCACGCCGAACAGCGCGTTCTGGCTGTCGACCCGCCCCAACTGGCTCTGCCAGTGACTCACGCTGACAATCTCGAATTCGCGCCCAGCCTCACGGAACGCCTCGACATAGCCGTTCCAGCTCAGGGGCTCGGGGTTATGCAGGTTGAAGACGGCGTGATGGGCCTGGTAACGGCTGGCATGGAAGGCAATGAAGCGAGCGAGGAAGTCCACCGGCATCAGGTCGAAGTTCATGCTGAACTCCGGCACCTGGCCCAGCTGTAGCGAGCCCTTGAGCATCAGCATCAGGCGGTTCTTGTGCGGCTGGCAGACACCGGTGTGGCTGTTGAAGGCGATGTTGCCGGGGCGATAGATATTCACCCAGGCGCCCTGATCCCTGGCCCGTTGCAGGATGCGCTCAGCCACCCATTTGGACAGGTTGTAGCCGTTCTTGATGTAGATCGGCGGGGTAGCGGCCGCCGGTTGTTCCAAGACATTGCCACCGCTGTCGATGGCACTGGAGGCAGACAGCGTCGAGACGAAGTTGAAGATCTTCTTGCTACGCCCTTCGCACAAACGCAGACACTCGAAGATCGGCGTGACGTTGTCGCTGACCAGGCTTTCGTAGTCCTGCACATGGTTCACATTGGCGGCGTTGTGTACCAATACGCCAAAGTCCCGATCCAGACGCTCATAGGTTTCGTTGTCCAGACCCAGTTGCGGTTGGGTGATATCGGCCGCATAGACCTTCACCCGACTCAGATCCAGGTGCTCCAGGCGGTTCTCCTTCAAGGCGCGCATAAAGCGTTCTTCTGCGCTTTGCCCCGACCCCGCGCGTACCAGGCAAGCAATCTCGCTACTGCCCCAGTTCAATAGCGCTTCAACGATATGCACACCGAGAAAACCATTGGCTCCGGTGACGATGACCTTATGCACGTCCCCCAGCCGGCTGAACGGCAGGATCGGCATCTGCAGATCGGCACTGGCATCAAAGATTGCCTGGGGGCTGATGCTGTAGGCCGCAGGCTCCTCGCTGTCGAGCAGGCTCGCCAGGGTCAGAATCGTCGGTGCTTCGATAAAACGGTTGATCGGTATGCTGCGGCCAAAGCGTTCACGGATACCCAGCAACATCCGTGACAGCAGAATCGAATGACCGCCCAAATTGAAGAAGCTCTCGTCGGTGGAAACATCCCCGTCAGGCAGTTCCAGCAACTCGGCCCATAGCTCCAGTAGCTGTTGTTCCTGCGCGGTCTGTGCCGGGCGATGAGGTTGAGCGTCGGTAAAGCTGATCGGTATTTCCAGTAATCGCGCGCGGTCGACCTTGCCGTTATTGGCGAAGGGCATGCTCGCCAGTTCGGTATAGGCCGTCGGCCGCATATAGTCGGGTAACAGACTCTCGACATGAGCCTTGAGCGCATCTCCTGCCTGGGCATCAACAGGCTGTGCCAGAAAGGCGAGGATTCGCCGCTGCCCGTCGATCACCACGGCGACTTGCCGATACAGCTGACTGTCGCGCAGGCAGTGCTCAATCTCCTCGGGCTCGACCCGGAAGCCGCGGATCTTCACCTGATTGTCACGGCGCCCGCACAGCTCAATGCCGTCGTCGGTCCACCTGGCCATATCACCACTGCGATAAGCCTGCAGTGACTCGCCGCCAGGCAGTTGCAGCGTCACATAACGTTCGGCGCTCAGGGTCGGGTTATTCACATAGCCGAGGCAGACACCGGGCCCGACGATATACAACTCGCCCTGAGTCTGTTGCGGCACGGGCCGACCCTGCTCATCGAGAATCAGCACCTGGCTATTGGCAATGGGCCGCCCCAGGTTGCGATTGCTGCTGCCCGGCCGGAACTCGCCTGCGGTGATCAATACCGTGGCCTCAGTTGGGCCATACAGGTTGTGGAAGTGGCACTGGCGGGTCAGTTGCTCGATGACACAGGGCTCGCAGACGTCGCCGCCAGTCATCAGGTGTTCGAGCCCGGTCAGTTGCTCCAGGGGCAGCACGCTGAGCAAGGCCGGGGGCAGAAAGGCGTGGCTGAGGTTATTGCGGATCAGCTCGACCAGTTGCAGAGGATCGCGCCGCTGATCTTCGCTAGCCACCACCAGCTCGGCACCGCTCAGCCAGGTCGGGAAAATATCGATCAGTGACGAATCGAAACTCAAGGTCGAGAATTGCAGGACCCGGCTGTGCTCTGACAGCGCCACATATTCGGCATACCAGGCGCTGAAGTGGCTGAGATTGCGCTGGCTGAGCAGCACGCCCTTGGGCTTGCCGGTGGTGCCGGAGGTATAGAGCGCCATGCACGGCGCTTCGCTCGGCGGTTGTGCCAGCATCAATGGCCGGACGCTGGCCATTGCCTCGATAGCGCTGATATCCAGCGCTGTAAACCCGCTTGCCGCCAAGGGATGTGTACCGTCATGCAGGAGCAGCACAGCCCCGGCGTTTTCCAGAATGTACTGTTGCCGCGCGACAGGCTGGCTCGGGTCCAGTGGCAGATAAATTGCGCCGCTGCCGAGGATTGCCAGGATGCCCGCGAACAACGCCGCCGACTTGGGCAGGCACAGGCCAATCACCGCCTGCTCACCTTCCGGCAGCTTGAGCAATGGCAGCATCGCCTGCTGGATCGCCAGACTGTAGCCGTGCAGGTCGCGGTAGCTCAGTCGTTGGCCCGCAATGCTCAGGGCAGGCCGCTCGGCGAAGGTCAACAGGCTGTCCTGCAGGCGGGCGATCAGCGGTGTGTCGGCCAGGGCCAGTAAATGGGCTTGTCGGGTCTGGTTGAAGCGGTGGCGGAAGAGCAGGCGGTCGATGGCGCATAGCTCGTCCTGCCACTCACTGTGCGGTGCCTCTACAGTCGGCGAGTGTTGCAAGTAATCGGCGTCACGCGAGCGACGGCTGACCTGCAACGCGGTGATCTCGACCATTGCCATTACGGCGGCATCATGGAGCATGCGGCCGTTGCCGAATGTCCGGGCATCCAGCCATTGCCGCACGATCAGACGCTGCGCCGTCGCCGAGCCAAGCCAGCACAACAGTTCAAGCCGTGGCAGGCCTTCGACCTGCCCGGCGCCCAGGCCGACGCGCAACCGCAAATGCTCGGGCCGGCCGAATGCCTGCAGGCGCTGCGCCGACAGCTCCAGGCTACCGTCCTCGATCAGCAGATCGACGCCGCTGACCTGCTCGCTCTCAAGTGCTGACGCTTGAGAGAAATGATGCACCTGATGTCCGTGATCCAGCAGCTCGTTGCTCAGCTCACCGAGGGTCAGGCTCTGGCCGATCAGGACGATCTCCAGGCGCTTCATTGCAGCACCCCCTGGCCGGGCAAGTAGTCCGCCAGAGCCTGTTGTACGCACGGCGCATCGAGCATCGAGCTGGCCTTGAAGAAGCGGATGATGTTGCCAATCAACGGGTGATGGCGATTGATCGGAAAGGCCATCGCGCTGGTTTCTTCCTTGAGGGCCTGCTTGACCGCCTCGCTCACGGCCAGGTGTTCGATCAACCTGAAGTCGAAGTCTTTCTGAATGGCATGAGTCAGGTATTGAGCGATAAACACCGGCATGATCCGCGCAATGCACTCGCGGTCGGCATCCGTCGCGGTGTGCCAGTAGATACGTACCAGCCGCGACCAGAAGCCCGAATGGCGCCCCTCGTCCAGCAGGTGATCAGCCATCAGCCCTTTGACCGATTGCTTGACCGAGTCGTCCTTGGCGAAGGCGGCGACATCGTTGGTCACGGTGTTCTCGGCAATGGCTACGCAGATCAGCTCGACGGCGCTGAGCAGATGCTCGGGAGCCATGGCCAGTGCCGCCGGGATCGCCCGGCTCAGCTCGATTTCGCCGGGCAACTCGATGGGTTCGATACCGGTCATGGCAATGGTCTGCTGCATGAAGTCCATGGCCACCAGCGCGTGGTAGTCCTCATCGACGACCACGGTCATGGCGTCATAGCGGCAGGCGAACGGGAAACGGATGGCAAAGTGATTCTTGGCGATACTGCGGGCGGTCTTGTCGACGATCTCGGTCTCGAAGATCACCACGTCGTTGATGAATTTGTAGAGGCTCTGCACCAGGGCGAAGTCGCGCAGCTGCGGGCATTCCCGGGTAAAGGTTTCGCTCAGCACCAGAGGCTGACGGCTCAGGGGATAGATCAGTTTCTGATCATTCTCAACGATGCGGCGCGGGCGCGTACGAATGGTGGCGCGACCCTCCCAGGCATCGACGAACGACACATACTCTTCGCTTTTCATGATTGCGTCCTTGTAGGTCGTGGTCAGAAGCCAACGGCGTCGGATGCGCAGGCCGAGGATTCAGCGCGCATGCTCTGGCGCAGCGTGTCCCACAGCGTGATGCGGCTCTCCACAGCGGCAATGGCCGAGGCATACACCTCGTTCTGCCGCTGCTCGTCACCCTCGATCAGCCGCGCCAGCAGCTCCTCGGCGGCGGGCCCGTGATCTTCGGAGTCCACTTCGATATGGCGCTGCAGGTAATAGCGGAAGGTCGGTGCCTGATTGCCGGTGATGCCCCAGTCATCGAGGATGCGTTGGAACATCTGCGGAATGACACTTTCCCGGCCATGCAGAAAGGCCGCTGCAACGCAGTGGGCCGGCGCATGCAACGCGGTTTCCAGTGTGTGGATCACGAAGCCGCTGGCGGCTTGGTCGGCGTCTACGTGCTGCAGCGCGGTGCGGTAATGTGTGCCGGTCTGTTGCAGGGCGACGAAGTGTTCGATTTTCGTGGTGTCGGCGCCGATTTCACGCATCGCATCCAGATACAGTTCGAAATGGCTGTAATGGCCGTGCTGCAGTCGATCATCGGACTCTTCTCCCAGTACAATTTCATTGATCAGGCGTGCGGCCTTGGCATCTTTGGGCGGCAGCCAGGGCAGGGTCGTGCAGGTGAGTTCCTGTTGCAGGCGTTTGGTCAATGACATGAAATCCCATACAGCAAAAACATGGGTTTCCATAAAGCGCCGGAGAATATCCAGTGAATGTATCTCAGCAAAAACAGGGTGGTTGCTGAGCTCGGATTTTTTGCGATTCAATAACGTTTTTTGGCAATACATGACGATCCCTCGATAAGTGTATTTTTAAACGGTTTGTTGCGTGGGCGGTGCTTTAAGTTGCACATGTATAAACATTGTGACCCAGCCGGCCGGGCTTGTGGCTGCTTCCTTGGCCGGAGTACGGAAAGCACTAAGTTTAATGCAGGTATAACTTGTTGGAATGGATGCCGATGACCCATTAAAGGATTTCAGGGGTCCGTGATACTTGGTTTTCGGTGGTGCAAATAAAAGTTAGAACACTTTCAATCCGTGCTGCAAACACTTTTTTATAATTTGTAAGTTAGTTATTTTTGGGGTGTGAGCGAGGGCAATAAAATTTTTCCCTGAAGTTTTATTTGGCCGTAGGCAACCCTTCCAATCGATTAGAATCAGAATTATAAATAATGAACGAATGCCTCGTTCAGCATTGCCGTTATATGAATGAGTCCGGTTTTTGTTTTTTAAGGGCCGACCTTGAAGCCCAGGCCTCAAGGTCTTTTCGCCCGTCAAGAAACTCCTTTTCCTACGCCGGTTGAGTAAAGAAACGTCCTGCTTCGATTCATGGCGGGGATTTTATCCGCGCTAACACACACAGCAGCGGTCGACACCCGCGCCGACGCTGCCGAGTGTGCCTGATTCAACGAGGGGACCAATCGAGGACGTGTAGCTGAGGGAGGGCGTAGCAAGCATGCGGGAGGTCATTGGCCTGAGGGCGACAGCCGCGCGTGGCAGCCAGTGTGCCTGGCTACCTGCGCGTTTGCCGGGTGTTCAGGGGCTGATCAGGTGCTGGCTTTCTTGCGTGCGCGTACCGGTTTATCGCTGGGGGACGGGCGGCTGGCAAGGTAGCGGGTGATCGCCTGGACGCCACGTTGCAAGTGATGCTGCAACGCCTGGACGGTTTGCTCGACCTGCTTGTCCCGCGCCAGTTCGAACAGATGCCAGTGGTCTTCCTGGGACAGCTTGCCCAGGCCCATGTCCGACAGGTTGAAGCGCAGAAAACGTTCCTCTTCACTCAAGCCTTCGGCGACCAGGGCAAGCAGGCGCTTGTTAGGGGTCTTGGCATAGAGCGACATATGGAACAGCCGGTTGAGGCGGCCCATTTCGCTGTAGTCGGTTTCGACTTCCAGCAACTCGATGTAATGACGGGCCTGGGCCAGATCCTGCTCGTCGAGCAGCGGGATCGACTGGCGCAGGGCCTCAGATTCCAGCAGGCTGCGCAGGGCATAGGCATCGAACGCATCTTCGCTGATCAGCGGGGCGACGACGGCACCTTTATGGGTTTCGACCCGCAACAGCGACTGCGCTTCCAGCTGGCGCAGGGCTTCGCGCACCGGCATGCGGCTGACGCCGAACAGGGTTGCCAGTTCTTGTTGGCGCAAGGCCGTACCACTGGGCAGGCGGCCATCGAGAATGGCGCTGCGCAATTTCTCTTCAATGATGCCCCGGGCCAGGTGTGCGGGAGGCTGCTCATTCCCCAGCACCCGACACAGGAAGCTTTCCTTACCGGTTTCGCGCGTTACCATATTTTTCTATCTAGGCCAGGCTAAACATTGGATCCAAGTCACCCTAGGTAGTGCATGACTACTTGTCAAACCAAGGGTAGATGCGAGTTACACCTTGCGCCTCAACACGGTCGCCTTGTCGTCAAGGAACACGCAAGGGTCATTTATTTGACGTCGACAAGCGGGGAGGGGGGCAGATGGCGCCATCTTAACCTTTTTTGACGCCGCTAACGGTAGGGCAAAAGGACGAGCGGAGGCGTTCGCCAGACTGGCTGGAGATGCGGTGGCTCTGGCACCGCATCCTCAGGGTTGCTCAGCGCTGTAAACGGCCTGAGACAAAATGTTGCAGGTCGTTGAAGCCGGGTGTCGAGGCGTGTCCCGGCGTTACCAGTGAATCGATGAAGGCTTCATCTTCAGCGCTGATTTTGACTTCCAGCGCCTTGGTGTAAGTGTCCCACTGCTGCTCGGTGCGCGGTCCGACAATGGCGGAGGTCACGGCGTGGTTATTCAGCACCCAGGCAATGGCGAACTCGACGATGCCGACGCCCTTGTCGCGGGTGTATTGCTGGATCTGCTGAGCGATCTGCAGCGACTCGGTACGCCACTCGGTTTCCAGGATTCGCTTGTCCTGGCGTCCGGCGCGGCTGTTGCTGTCCGGCGTGGTGTCGGGCGCATATTTGCCGCTGAGCACGCCGCGGGCCAGCGGGCTATAAGGTACGACGCCGAGCCCATGGTAGGCAGCTGCGGTGATCTGCTCGATCTCGGCCTGGCGGTTGACGATGTTGTACAGCGGCTGGCTGATCACCGGCTTGTCCACGCCCAGGCGCTGGGCAATATTGACGATCTCGGCGATGCGCCAGCCGCGGTAGTTCGACAGGCCCCAGTAGCGGATCTTGCCCTGGCGGATCAGGTCGCCGATGGCCGACACGGTCACTTCCAGTGGCGTGTTGTGATCTTCCTTGTGCAGGTAATAGATATCCACATAGTCGGTGTCCAGGCGCGTCAGGCTGGCATCGATGGCATTGAAGATATGTTTGCGGCTCAGGCCGGCACGGTTGGGTACGCCGTCCGCCGGGCCGATGGCCACTTTGGTCGCCAATACCCAGTCACTGCGTCGCGAAGCGATGGCTTCGCCGACGATCTCCTCCGAGCGACCGGCGTTGTAGACGTCCGCCGTGTCGATGAAATTCACACCCTGGTCCCAGGCCTTGTCGATGATGCGCAGCGACTCTTCGGTACTGGTCTGTTCGCCGAACATCATGGCGCCCAGGGTGAGCGTGGAAACCTTCAGGCCGGATTGGCCCAGCGTGCGATAAATCATGCTCGATATCCTCATGGTCGTGAGTGGGAGAGACAGGACAGACGAACATACTGGCCTCTTTGTCCCGAGTCGGGAAGGAGCCTAGCCCACAGACGACGGCTCTGCGCCGGGCAGTCTGGCCCTACGTCCGCTGATGAAGCACAAGGCACCGCCCAACAGGGTCAGGCCGCTGAGCACATAAAACATGCTCGTCGGCGGTGTATTGATCAGCAGATAACCGCAGATCACCGGGCTCAGTGCACCACCGAAGGCCGCCAGGTTCTGTGCGCCGTAATAGCTGCCGCGCAGGGCCTCCGGGGCGATGGTGTCGACGAACAGATACTCGGCCGGGTAAATGATCATCTCGCCGAGGGTGAAGACAAACATGGCGGCGCACCACGCCACCAGGCTGTGGGCGAAGCTGAAGCCGATCAGCCCGGCGGCGAACAGCACGGTGCCGAGGACTATCAGGTAGGGCAGTTGCTCACGCTTGAGAAAACGGCCGATCTGGTACTGCATCAGAATCACCGTGATGGCGTTGCAGGCGAGCACGGCGGAAAGAATTTTCAGCGCGTTGTCGGCGCTGTCAGTGACCAACAGGAACTGCGACAGGTACAGGGTGTAGCGCCCGTGCACGATGGTGCTGAGCAGGCTGCCGCCGGTGAACAGAATCAATGTGCGATCGTTTTTCAGCGTGATCAGGGTGGCGAGAAAACTCTGGGGCTTTGCCTGCTCGTCACGTGGGCTCGGCGGGATGCCGATCATCAGGAATATACTGCCAAAGGCAATGCCGCTGGCGATCAGAAAGGGCGCCAATGGCAGATGCCCGGCAATGATCACGCCCAGCATGGGGCCGGTGGCGTAACCGATATTGGTAAGCGTATAGCGCAGGGAGAACACCTTGGCGCGCAGGCCGATGGCCAGGTTTTCACTGATGATCGCCTTGGAGCCGATCAGGAATAGCGCCGAAGCGGTTTCGGTGATCACCAGAGTCAGGGTGGTCAGGTACAGGTTGTGGGCAAAGGTCAGCAGGGCGAAGCCGATCGAACTGGACAGCATGGCCATGATCAGCAGCTTGCGCTTTTCCAGGCGGTCGATGATGTAGCCGCCGTACAGCCCCAGCAGGGTTGCGAGAAACACCGCAATGCCCATCAGTAGACCGACGTCCTGTTGATCCAGGCCCAGCCGTCTGCTGAGGAACAACGTCAGCAGGGGGCTGGTGATCGCCCGGCTGACCACGATGGTCAGCGAGCAAATCATCAGACGGCGGATGACCAGCGAGTAGGTAGCCACAGCGTTTTGAAGTCCTTGTCAGATTCAGCAGGCTGAATCCTGTTGCCGACGAATTTTAGGAGCGAATTCATTCGCGAAGAGGCCGGTACATCCAATACATCTTGCTTGGCTGTGGCACCGCTTTCGCGAATGAATTCGCTCCCACGATTTGCTCCCTTCATCCGCTCCCCGCGAGTCCGCCCTCATCATAAGAGGGACTCGCTGGTGAAGAGGTTACTGCCCTTTATTAGTCTCGATCTTCGCTACTGCGCCATCTTCCAGACCCCACTTCTTCAGGATCTTGCCGTAGGTACCGTCATCCACCATGGCCTGCAGGGTTTCGGCGATGGCGCTGGCCAGTTCAGGATTGGCCTTGTTGACGCCAAGACCGGTGAACTGTTTGGAAATCGCCAGGCCGATGGGCTTGTAGGTGTCCTTCTCCAGGCTCATCAGGTATGGAATGGTCTCGCTGCCTTGCATGGCTGCGTCCAGACGGCCCTGGCGCAGTTGCGCGCGGGCATCGGCCGAACCTTCTGAACCGATCACTTCGATAGCCGGCTTGCCCGCCGCTTCGCAGTTGGCCTTGCTCCACTCGGCGATTTCCGCAGGCCAGGTGGTGCGACGGCTGGTGCCGACTTTCTTGCCGCACAGGTCGGTCAGTTTCTCGATGTCGCTGCGCTTGGCCAGGGTGTAGAGCTGCGGGCCGCTGGTGAAGTAGTCGACGAAGGTTACGGACTTCTGGCGTTCGGCGGTGTCGGTCATGCCCGACAAAATGATGTCGAAACGTTTAGTGACCAGGCCACTGACCATCTGCTCGAAAGCGGTTTCCTGCCAGGCAACCTTGACCCCGAGACGCTCAGCCAGGGTATTGCCCAGATCGACATCCAGGCCGGTCAGGGTATTGGTGGCGGTGTCCTTGAAATCCATCGGCGGATAGTTCGGCACGATGGCGGCGATGATCACGCCCTTTTCCTTGATGCTGGCGGGCACTGCGGCGAAGGCCGTGGCGCAGCTCATCAGGCTGGCGAGCAGGGTAGGGACGATCAGGTGTTTGAAGTTCTTCATGGGGCGTTCCCGTTTATTCTGAAATTTAAGTGCGAACGGCAGAAATGAAGCTTTGCGTACGAGGGTTTTGTGGACTTATTAGAATGTCTTCCGGGCTGCCGGCTTCCACTATCTGGCCGCCGTCCATGAACACCATGCGGTTGGACACTTCGCGAGCGAAGCCCAATTCATGGGTCACGACGATCATGGTCATGCCGCTGTGCGCCAGGTCGCGCATCACCGACAACACTTCGCCAACCAGCTCCGGGTCGAGGGCAGAAGTGGGTTCATCGAACAACATCAGCTTGGGCCGCATCGCCAGCGCGCGGGCAATCGCCACGCGCTGCTGCTGGCCGCCGGACAACTCCACCGGATAGGCGCCGCGCTTGTCGGCCAGGCCGACCCTGGCCAACAACTCCAGCGCATCTTCCTGGGCTTCCTTGGGCGAACGCTTGAGCACCTGGCAGGGGCCTTCGATGATGTTTTGCAGCACGGTCATGTGCGGGAAAAGATTGAAGCGCTGGAATACCATGCCGGTCGCCAGGCGCTGGCGGGCGACCTGGGCATCGGTCATCTCGTGCAGCTTGTTGCCGACCACGCGATAGCCGACCAGCTCGCCGTCGACCCATAGGCCGCCCTTGTCGATCTTTTCCAGCTGGTTAACGCAGCGCAGCAGGGTGCTCTTGCCCGAACCGGACGGGCCGATGATGCACAGCACCTCGCCCTGGTCCACTTCCAGGCTGACGTCCTTGAGGGCGTGGAAACTGTCGTAATACTTATGCAGGTTGACGGCCTTGACGATGCTTCTCATGGGTAAGTCTCCTCGGGCCGTCTTACGAGCGCTTGCCGGCGCCGCGCGCAAAACGCAGCTCCAGGCGGCTCTGACCGAATGAAAGAACGGTGACCACGGCCAGGTACCAGATACCAGCGACGATCAGCAGCTCCATGACCCGGGCGTTGGCGTAGTAAATGTTCTGGGCGTTGTGCAGCAGCTCGGAGTACTGGATGACACTGGCCAGGCTGGTCATCTTCACCATGCTGATGAATTCGTTGCCTACCGGCGGCAGGATCACCCGCATGGCCTGGGGCAGGATGATGCGGCGCAGGGCCTGCAGGCGCGGCATGCCGATGGACTTGGCCGCCTCATACTGCCCGGTATCCACCGACAGCAGGCCGGCGCGCACCACTTCGGCGGTGTAGGCACCTTGGTTGATGCTCAGGCCCAGCAGCGCAGCAACGAAGGGCGTCATCATGCTCACGGTATCGAACTGCAGCACGCCGGGAATGCCGATCACCGGGAAGATCAGCGCCAGGTTGAACCACAGCAGCAGCTGCAGGATCAGCGGCGTACCGCGAAACAGCCAGGTGTAGGTAATGGCCACGTAGCGCAGGATCGGGTTCTGCGACATGCGCATGATCGCTGCAATGACCCCGATCACCACACCCAAAGCCATGGCCAGGATCGACATGATGATGGTGTTGGCCAGGCCCCAGAGGATCGCCTGGGAGGTCAGGAACTCACCGATATACGACCACTCGATCTGCCCTTTGGCAAAGGCCCGGGCCAGGCCGAACAGGGCGATGACGATCAGGGTCGCGAAAAAGATCCGACCGTAGTAACGACGCGGGACATGCTCGTACTGAGTGATATCGAACTGATCCTCAGTCTTTTTGCGTGCTTGCTGCAAACGCGCGGTTTCGTTTTGGTTCATGGGGTTCTCATCAAGCAAGACATGACTGATCTTACAAATCTCTCTGTGGGAGAGGCTCTGGTGGGAGCGAATTCTGTGGGAGCGAATTCATTCGCGAAAACGGTGTTACAGCCAACCAAAATGCATCGGATGTACTGGCCTCTTCGCGAATGAATTCGCTCCCACAATCGTTCCCGCCGTCGCGCCCATCCTGTCCTGTGTTTCAAATACGGAAACCTGAATAGGCCTCGGTCCACTGCTGCTGCCCGTCCAGCGCAGTCTTCAGCCTCTCCAACTGCTCACGCACCCGCTCAGGTGCCGTACCACCGCGTCCGCTGCGGGCGGCGATGGCGGCTTCCAGGGTCAGGCAGTCGCGCACTTCGGGGGTCAGACGTTCGTCGACTTCGGCAAGCATGGCCGGGGTGACTTCCCACAGCTCCAGCTGATGCTGCTCACACAACTGCACCAGGGCGCCGGTGATCTCGTGGGCGACCTTGAACGGCACGCCACGCAGCGACAGCCAGTCCGCTACTTCGGTGGCCAGGGTGAAGCCCAGAGGCGCCTGGCGGCGCAGCTCATCGACCTGGACCTGCATGGTCGCGACCATCCCGGCCATGGCGGGGAGCACCAGCAGCAGGGTGTCCACGGTGTCGAGGACGTGATGCTTGTCTTCGCTGAGGTCGCGGTTATACGACAGCGGCAGGGATTTGAGGGTCGAGAGCAGGCCTGTCAGATTGCCGATCAGGCGACCTGCCTTGCCCCGCGCCAGCTCGGCAATGTCCGGATTCTTCTTCTGCGGCATGATCGAGCTGCCGGTGGCGTAGCCGTCATCCAGTTGCACCCAGCGAAACTGCCGCGAAGACCACAGGCAAAACTCTTCCGCCAGGCGGGAAATATTCACCCCCAGCATGCTCGCGGCGAACAGGAATTCAGCGACATGATCGCGGCTGGCCACGGCATCGATGGAGTTCTCGCAGGTGCCGTCGTAGCCCATTTCCCTGGCCGACAATTCCGGCTGGCGGGCAATGGCGGAACCGGCCATGGCCGCAGCACCCAGCGGCGATAGCGCCGTGCGCGCATCCCAGTCGACCAGGCGCTGCACGTCGCGCAGCATGGCCTGGGAGTGCGCGAGCAAGTGGTGGGCGAAAACGATGGGTTGAGCCTGCTGCAAATGGGTGAAGCCGGGGCAGATGCTCTCGATATGCTGCTCGGCCTGCATCATCAGGGCCTGTTGCAGGTTCAGTACTTCGCTGGCAATCAGGCGGGCATGGTCACGCAGGAACAGGCGCAGGTCGTTGGCAGTCTGGTCGTTGCGTGAACGCCCGGCGCGCAGCTTGCCACCCAGGGCGCCAAGGCGTTCGGTCAGCACGCGCTCGATAAAGGTATGCACATCTTCGTCACCCGGCATGGGCTGCAGGCGGCCTTCGCGAAAGTCGTTGCCGATGCCGTCGAGGGCTTCGAGCATGGCCTGGGTTTCCGCCTCGTCGAGCAGACCGGCGCGCTGCAATTCACGGGCATGAGCACGCGAACCGGCGAGGTCGTAGGGCGTCAGGCGGAAGTAATCGTCAGGGCAACGCGACAACGCCGCCAGCGCTTTGGCCGGGCCGCTCTTGAAGCGTGCGCCCCAGAGGCGATCGGTAGATTCGGACATTGCAGGTTCCTCTTTCGAAAACACGAATAAATAACAACAGGCCATGGTGGGTATGGCGTTGCCGGTTTCGGAGGGCAGTTGCGAAGGTTCAGGTCCTGATCGATATGTCAGGTTTTAATCTGCTTTACATCGGCGCTGTTCACGCTGATCGGAGAAGTCGATTCAAGGTTGCCAATGGCCATTATCTATGTTCATTATTGCGGCTCGGCTATGTTCTTGTTGTAGGTCAAAGCCTGTTGAATATGGCGAACGAGGTCAATCAGTTTTATGGAAACCCCACTTTCCACTTCTGGAAACTTGCCGCCCCGGCCGGCAAGTCGACCTCCGTTATCGCTCAGCGGTCTGGATTTCAAATTGCTGCGGGTGTTCAAGGCCGTGGTCGAAGCCGGTGGTTTCAGTGCTGCGCAAAACGAGCTGAATGTAGGCCTTGCAGCGATCAGCAAGCAGATTTCCGACCTGGAAATCCGCATCGGCATGCGCCTGTGTACGCGAGGCCGGGAGGGCTTTTGCCTGACCGAGGAAGGCAAGCTGGTCTATCAGGCGTCGATTGATTTATTTGCCTCGGTGGACAGTTTTCGTGATCGGCTTAGTTCGGCACAAAACGAACTGATCGGTGATTTGAATATTGGCGTGATTGATAACACCGTGTCCGATTTTCATTCACCGCTTATTGCTGCACTGCGCAAGTTACATGATGAAGCGCCGAAAGTAAGACTGCGCCTGCATGCGGCGCAACTGGATGAAATTGAACGCGGCGTGGTGGAAGGGCGTTTGATTGTCGGCATCGTGCCGGTGTATCAGCGTCGTGAAGAGTTTGATTATTTCCCGTTGTATGAAGAACGATCCCTGGTGTACTGCGCCCGTGGTCATGGGTTATTTGACGTTGCTGCCGATCAGATCGATGGTGAAGTATTACGTCAGTACGAAGTGATCAATCACCGCTACGCCATTCACAACGACAAGGCCCAGTTCGTCAATTACAGCAGCCAGGCGCCTGGGGCTTCCCAGGTCGAGGCGGTGGCGATGCTGATCCTGACCGGGCGCTTTATCGGCTTCCTGCCGGAGCACTACGCTGCGCCCCTGATCAGCAACGGCACCTTGCGCGCGCTGTGCCCGCAGACCATCAGCATCAGCACGTCCCTGAGCCTGATCCTGCGCCACAACACCCCGCGCAGCCCCCAGGTCAAAGCCTTCGCGGCGGCGTTGGGGGTAGACCTGAAGGCTATTGCCTGATGCAGAACGCCCGTTGGAGCGAGGCTGGCCCACGAACCAGACGACGCGCAGTATCAGGTAAATCGCGTTGCGTCATTCGCGGGCAAGCCGCGCCCCAGCTGCAATCAGACTCAGGCCTTCATGCCCGGCAACCCCCAGGCCTGCAACGGAAAATCAGCCAGCGATCCCAGCACCAGATCCGCATGCTCGTACTGCTCAAGCGGCATATGCGAGTCCGGCACCGCCACGGCATACATCCCGGCAGCCTTGGCGGCGGTGACGCCGAAAGGCGAATCTTCGAAGACCAGGCAATCAGCGGGATCAACGCCGAGCTTGCTCGCCGCAACCAGGAAGATATCCGGCGCCGGCTTGGCTGCGCCGACTTCAGGGTGATCCGCCGTGACTACGGTTTCGAACAGTTCGAACCAGGCCTGATGGCGTTCGGTCTTGGCGTGGAAGTAATGGATCGACGAACTGGTGCCGACGGCGATGGGGATGCCGCTGGCCGCCAGATGCCGTACCAGTGCTTCGGCGCCGGGCATCGGCAGGGCGAGAGGGAAGCGCTCGTCGAGCATGGGCTGGCGCACTTCGAGGAACTCGTCCACCGAGAGCGGCAGCTCCAGGGCATTGATCACGTATTCAGAGAAATCCCGGGCGCCACGGCCGATGGTGTTCTGCTTGAGCGCCCAATCGAAGCTCTTGCCGTAGCGTTTGGCAATCAAATCGGTGACTTCGGTGTAGACACCCTCGGTGTCCAGCAGCAAGCCATCCATATCGAAAATCACCGCTTTGACCGGACCCCGCGGGTTTTGCTGTGCGCTCATTATCGAAAATCTCGTGTTGTTTTTTGAAATAGGTCTCAGCCTACAACTTGCACGCAGAAAATGGCTAGCGACTATCCTTTCGTCGCCGCACGAAATGTCGTCACGCAGGTCACAGCTTGCGGAAAAAAGCGCAGTACGCCACACAACGGGCACAAGGCTGGGTGATGGCAAACCCCAAGTGATAACCTCTCCCCCGATTTACGGCAGCCCCACGGCAGCCCGGTCGCCCCATCCCACGGCGGGATCAGGGAAGAGTTTCCATCCAACATACGGACACGGTCGAGTTAACACATGAGCAAAACAGCAGGCATCGTAGTAGGCGTCATCGTCGTAGCAGGGGCATTGGCCACTGGCGGAGCGTGGTACACGGGCACACGCCTTGAAGGTGTGCTGCGGGACTCGATCGACAAGGCCAACGCCCAGATCAACGGCTCTCTGGGCCGCGATAACAAGATGAGCGTCGAGCTGACCTCGCTTGAGCGCGGCACCTTCAGCAGCGTTGCCCACTACAGCCTGAAGATTCATGACGAGAACCTGTCCGAAGGCAACAAAGACGTCGTCTTCCAGTTCGTCGATCATATTGAACACGGGCCGATCCCTTTCTCGCGTCTGAAGAAGCTGAACCTGGTGCCGGTCATGGCCCTGAGCCGGTTCGAGCTGGAAAAAACCGAGATGACCGAGAAGTGGTACGCCGTGACCAAGGGTGTAGCGCCACTGCACGGTGACGTTGTCGTCGGCTACGACCGCGCGGTCGCTGGTAACCTGCAACTGACGCCGCTGGAGATCAAGGACGCGGGCAACACCGTGAACTTCTCTGGCCTGAACCTCAACTTCGAAGGCACCGCTGAAGCCGAGAAAATCAAGGCTGTCGGCAATCTGGACAATCTGGTGCTGGATATCATCGGCGAAGATCAGCCGATGAAAATCGAATTCAAAGGCATGACCTTCGACACCGGCGGCACCAAGGGTAAATCCGGGTTCTACCTGGGCCACACCAATGTCAAATTCGACAACCTGTCGGTGGAAGCCGCCGGTACTCCGCCCGTTGTCCTGAAGAACTTCGCCAACACCAACCTCATGCAGGAAGAAGGCGGCAATCTGGCCGGGCAGATCAACTACGACATCGGCATGATCAGCTTCAACGGCAATGACATCGGTTCGGCTTCGATGGCCTGGAAGTTCAGCAACTTCGACGTCACCGCGACTCAGGCGCTGTACCAGTTGTACCAGACCAAGATCATGCCTCAGCAACAGGCCGCAGCCCTGGCCGAGCGCCCATTCGAGCTGAACCTGAGCAAGGCCGATCAGGACTGGCTCAACGCCGAGCTGGAAAAACTCCTGGCTGGCAAGCCTCACGTCGAACTGAGCAAGCTGGGCCTGAAGACCGCCAACGGCGAAAGCCATATGAGCCTGGCTGTCGACCTGGCCGATCCGGGCAAGCTGGATCAACAGGAAAGCTCGGCTGACCTGGGCAAGAACGCCATCTCGCAACTGGACGCCAAACTGGTCCTGTCCAAGCCGATGATGAAAGACCTGTCGATCCTGCAAGCCAAGTTCACCCTGGGTGACCAGCTCGATGCCAAGACCATGAACGAACAGGGCGATGCCGCAGCCGATATGGTCGCGGGCATGGCAACCGCCCTGCAGATCGCCAAGGTCGAAGGCGACAACGTGGTTTCCAGCCTGCATTACGCCGCGAACATTGTGGACTTCAACGGCGAGAAAATGCCGCTGGAGCAGTTCATCAACAATGTGACCAGCAAGGTTGGCCAGTTGGGCGGGAGCGGGGAGGCGGCCGAGTAAGAAGGTTTCTGTTGGAGCGAGGCTTGCCCGCGAAAAATGTGTCGGATGTTCCGGCCTCTTCGCGGGCAAGCCTCGCTCCCACAATCAGATATTCGTTGATCCTTGCTTAAACCCCGCTGATAAACCTCATCGCATCGCGCACCACCATCTGCTCGCGCATTCCGCCCATCTGCTCAATCACCAACTGCTCGATCAGGCGGCTGCCGTCGTCGTGGCTGGTATCGATGCTGTATTCCGGATTCAGCGGCGCTTCGTAAGGGCTATCGATACCCGTGAAGTTCTTGATCCGCCCCTCGCGGACGGCGCGGTACAGACCCTTGGCGTCGCGGCGGGCGCATTCGCTCAAGGGCGTATTGACGTGGATTTCGATGAACTGATCGTCGTTCAGATGCTGCCTGACTGCGTCACGGTCGGCGCGGAAGGGCGAGATGGCCGAAACGATCACAATCAGCCCGGCATCGACCATCAACTTCGCGACTTCGGCAATGCGCCGGATGTTCTCGTGACGGTCGCCATCGCTCATGCCCAGGTCCTGGCAGAGCCCCTGGCGCAGGCGATCACCGTCGAGCATGTAGCTGTGCAGGCCGCTGGCTTGCAGAGACTGATCCAGACGATTGCCCAGGGTGGACTTGCCCGCGCCGGACAGCCCGGTCAACCAGATACAGCAGGCGCGCTGTTGTTTCATGCCTTCGCGCTGGCTGCGCTCGACCATCATGACAGGCGCCACGAGGGTAGGGCGCCGTTCCGGGAGTTTGATATCAGTCATAGGCGAATAACTCGTAGTCTCGTGCATAGACATCCCGGACACGACGGCGCACGGCGGCGCTGGAGAACGAAGCCGGGTCGTGGGTCGGTGCCGGTGAGCGGTTGATGTGGGGCAGTTCGGCCTTGACGTGCAGGTGCTCGCACAGGGTGCGGAAGTCGGCGTCGAGGTTTTCCTGGCGGCCGATGAAGTCAACTTCAATGCTGCCCATGGCGTTTTGCAGGAAGTAATACTGTGGCGCGAAGTGAATCTGTTTGGTCAGGTTTTCCGGGTGCAGCCAGTTATCGATAAAGGCATTGAAACTTGGATACTTACTCACCAGTTCGTAAGCGGCCTTGTCACGAGTCTGCGGGTTCTGCAACAAGTAACTGTAAGCCGACCAGGCCCGCTGTAGCGGGTCGCGGACAAAGCCGAATTTGAAGTAGTGCTGATAACGATCATTGAACTGCTTCTCGTACCAATACAGTGGCATGTGCCCGGTCGGCGTACTGCCGAACAGCGCTGTTGCCACGCTACTGCCCGCGCACTTGGGGACGTGGATGAACACGCACTCCAGGTGGTCAAAGGCTGCGGGGAAGCGGTTTCTGCCGGACAGCGTCTTGTTCACGACCTGCCGATCAATGACGGGAAGACGCTCAAGCAGTAATTCACGCTGCGTCTTTGGAAGCAACTTCCAGAGTAAGCGATTCATCGGAGTGGCCTGTAGCGGGTGTGGAGTAAGAGCGAGAGCCTACGCCCTGAAATTAGTGGAGTGACAATCTTTTCATTAAATTTACGTTGGCTTGC
>Ga0105251_10001554_pt1 | contig 19686 bp, 17 predicted proteins | sample KBSS64metaG_FD_80424 | JGI IMG/M metagenome (GOLD analysis project Ga0105251, IMG submission 80424) | Switchgrass rhizosphere microbial communities from Kellogg Biological Station, Michigan, USA - KBS S6-4 metaG | ecosystem: Host-associated > Plants > Roots > Rhizosphere > Soil | place...
CGGGTACGGTGTTAGATTAGTCGCGGGCATCTACCGCAAAGGAGTGACAAGTGTGTCGGGATTCGCATGGATTCGCTGATCACGGCGGCGGCGCGCGCGCTCGCGGCGGGTGATCCGCTCGGCGCGCTGAATCGCATCGCGCTGCGTGAGGATGCAAGCGCGCTTGCGTTGCGCGGCATCGCGATGGCGCAGCTCGGCGACTTCGTGCGCGCGCGTGCGCTCGTGAAAAGCGCGGCGCGTGCGTTCGGTGCGAAAGAGGCGCTCGCGCGCTCGCGCTGTATCGTCGCGGAAGCGGAGATCGCGCTCGCATCGCGCGATCTCGCGTGGCCCGCGAAAGCACTCGATCACGCCCGCGCGATTCTCGAAGCGCACGGCGACCACGCGAACGCCGCGCATGCGCGCTATCTGGAAGTGCGTCGCGCGCTGCTCATCGGACGAACCGACGATGCCGAGCGCATGCTCGTCGAACTGAATCCCGGGGCGCTTCCCGCTGCGTCGCGGGCGGCGCATGAGCTGATCGCGGCAGGCATCGCGTTGCGGCGTCTTCATACGAAAGCGGCGCACGCCGCGCTCGAACGCGCGACGCAAGCCGCGCGGCAGGCGGGCATTCCGGCACTTGCCGCCGAAGTGGATAGCGCATGGCGCATGTTGAGCACGCCCGCCGCGCGCCTCATCGCACATGGGCAAGAGCGGCTGCTGCGGCTCTACGAAGTCGAGGCGTTGCTGGCATCGGACGCATTTGTCGTCGATGCATGCCGTCTGTGCGTGCGTGAGAACGGCATGTCGATATCGCTCGCGACGCGCCCCGTGCTCTTCACGCTCGCGCGCATGCTCGCGCAGGCATGGCCTCACGACGTGCCGCGCGACGCGCTGATTCTGCGGGCGTTTCGCATCAGGCAAGCGGACGAGACGCATCGTGCGCGGCTGCGCGTCGAGATGGGCAGATTACGCGCGATGCTGCGGGCGCACGCGAGCATCGACGCGACGCCGCGAGGCTTCGTGCTGAAGCCGCGTCATGCGCGCGACGTGGCCGTGCTCGCGCTGCCCGTCGAAGACGAATTCGCGCCGTTGCTGGCGTTTCTCGCCGATGGCGAGTCGTGGTCGAGCTCGGCGCTCGCAATTGCGCTCGGCGCGAGCCAGCGCACGGTGCAGCGCTCGCTCGATGCGCTCGCCGCGAGCGGCAAGGTGCAATCGTTCGGTCGCGGTCGCGCGCGCCGCTGGACCACGCCGCCGATGCCCGGATTCACGACGACCTTGTTACTCCCCATCGGGCTCGCGAGTGATTAGCATGAAGTCACGATCAGTCATCAGGAGGACGGCGACATGAAACGCGCAAAGGCGGAAATCATCCGCGAATACGGGCCTTTTCCGGACGTCGAGGGCGTGCACGGCGTCACCTGGGACGGGGAGCGCGTGTGGTTCGCGGCGGGCGACACGCTCAACGCCTTCAATCCGGACAGCGGCGAGAAAGAACGTTCGCTGAACATTGCGGCGCATGCTGGCACGGCCTTCGACGGCGAGCATCTGTTTCAGATCGCCGAGGACCGCATTCAGAAGATCGATCCGAAGACAGGGCGCGTCCTCTCGACGATTCCCGCGCCCGGCCGCGGCGCGGACTCGGGCCTCGCGTGGGCCGAGGGCACGCTCTGGGTCGGGCAATACAACGAGCGCAAGATTCATCAGGTCGATCCGGACAACGGTGCGATCCTGCGCACCATCGAGTCGAATCGCTTCGTCACGGGCGTGACCTGGATCGAGGGCGAACTCTGGCATGCGACGTGGGAAGGCGACGAGAGCGAGCTGCGGCATATCGATCCGCAATCGGGCGAAGTCATCGAGCGGCTGGAGATGCCCGAAGGCGTCGGCGTGTCCGGGCTTGAATCGGACGGCCAGGACCGCTTCTTCTGCGGCGGCGGGCGCACGGGCAAGGTGCGGGCGGTGCGCAAACCCAGGCGCGGCTGAAAACCTGCTTTCGTCCGGCGTCGCGGCACGACTCGGCAATCTTTACCACCGCATCGCTTATTCAAGAGTTCCGCCCTCACGCCGATAAACACCGATCAAACCCATCATTGCAACAGGGCCAGAAAGGTGCAGAGAGGCGCCAACGATTTCCTCGGGACCATCGGCGAAACCATCGCCAGGAACCTGCCGTACATCGAACGCGCACGTCGTTTCGGTGGGCTCGGTCTCGCGCCGCTCGGCGTGCTCGTCGCCGCGTGCGGCGCCTTCTTCGTGCCGCGGCCGTGGAACGGGCTGCTCGCCGCGCTGCTCTTCGGCGCGGCGATCGTCGTGCATCGCATGCAGAAGGCGAATCGCCAGGTTTTCGTCGCGCGGCAGGTCGCGCACGGACTGCTTTCGATCGCCGAGGATTGCCTGAAGCTGCTATCGCTCGAAGGCCGCATCATGTGCATCTCCGAAGTCGGCAGGCGTTTGCTCGGAGCGGACTGCGCCGAGGAACTCGTCGGCTTCGACTGGCTCGCGCTCTGGGACGGTCCCGATGCGCGGCAAGCCTTCGAGCGCGCGAAGCTGGGTGAATCGACGTCGTTTTCCGGCACCTGCCGCACGATGCACGGCACGCTGAAGTGGTGGACATCGACCTTCGCGCCCGTCTACGGCGAGCACGGCAAGGTCACCGCGGTCCTGTGCAAATCGCGCGACATCACCGCGGAAGTGAATCTCATCGAGGAATTGCGCGGCAACGCGCGCGTGCAGAAGGACATGGAAGATCACGTCGACGCCGTGTTCTGGACCGCGACGCGCGATTTTCGCGAGCTCCTGCATGTGAGCTCCGCATTCGAGCGCATGTGGGAAATGCCGATGTCGGCGCTCGAAGCGGATCAGACCGCATGGTCGCAGCGCGTGCATCCCGACGATCTGCCCGCGCTGCGCGATGAAATGCGCACGGCCCTGAACATGGGCGCCCCGACGCAGAGCTATTTCCGCCTGTGCCTGCCGCACGGCCGCACGCGCTGGGTTCGCGCGGACATCTATCCGGTGACCGAGGACGGCGTCGTGTCGCGCGTCGTGAGCGTGTGCGTGGATGCCACCGACGAGCGCGAGCGTCTTCAGGAACTGCACCGGCTCGCGAACACCGACAGCCTCACGGGCCTCGCCAACCGCAACGCGATGATGGACGCGCTCCTGAAGCGCTGTGAAGCGGGCGCGCCGTTCGCGTATCTCTTCATCGATATCGACCGCTTCAAGTCCATCAACGACACGGCGGGCCATATCGCCGGCGATGCCGTGTTGCGCACGATCGCCCGACGCATCCAGGAAACGCTGCCCGAAGGCGCCGTGGCCGCGCGTCCGGGCGGCGACGAGTTCACGGTGATCCTGCCGGGCACGTTCGCACAGGAAAGCATTGCGCGGGCGTGCCGCAAGCTCTCGCTCGCCTGCCATCGGCCGATCAAGATCGACTGCAAGAGCGTGACGATGACATGCTCGATCGGCGTCGCGCTCTATCCCGAACACGGACGCACGCCCGAAGCGCTCTTCATCAGCGCCGACATGGCGATGTACGCCGCGAAGCGCGCGGGCCGCAACACGTTCCGCGTGTTCGGCGATCGCGAGAAGGACGATCTCGCGCGCGCGCATCTGGAGGCGGAACTGCACGGCGCGATCCGCGAGAATCAGTTCGTGCTGCACTATCAGCCGCAGTATCGCGTCGAGACGGGCGAGCTCGTCGGCGTCGAGGCGCTCTTGCGCTGGAATCATCCGCAGCTCGGACTGCTCGCGCCCGGCGCGTTCGTGCCGGTGCTGGAAGAGAGCGTGCTCATCGCCGAAGCCGGGCACTGGGTCATACGCGAGGCCGTGCTGGCGGCCTCGCAACTCGCGCTCGCGCTGCCGCAGGCGTGCTCGGTGGCGCTCAACGTGTCGCCGAAACAGTTCCGCGATCCGCGCCTCGTGTCCGTGCTGAGGCAGGCGATCAGGCGCGGCTGCATCGACTCGAACCGCATCACGCTCGAGATCACCGAATCCGCGCTGATCGACAACGTCGACGACGCGCAGGACGTGCTCTCGAATGTGCGGGCGATGGGCGTGCGCATCGCCATCGACGATTTCGGCACGGGCTATTCGAGCCTCAGCTACCTGGCGCGCTTTCGCCCGGACGTGCTGAAGCTCGACAAATCCTTCGTCGACAACATCGCCACCGATGCCATGGTGCGCACGGTGGTCGAAGGTGTGATCGATCTCGCGCACAAGCTCGGTGTGACCGTGGTCGCCGAAGGCGTCGAGACGCAGGAGCAGCTCGATACGCTGCGCGAAGTGAACTGCGACAAGGTGCAGGGCTTTCTGCTCAGCCGTCCGGTGCCGCTCGCGAGCCTGATGGCGCGCTCCGATGCGCAGGAGTTCGCTGCGCTGCCGTGAAGCCGGCGTTATCATCGCGACATTCGCGCATGCGAGCCGGAGACAGCCGATGAACACTTCATCTTTACGCGTTTCGCTGGCCGTGCTCGGCTTCGCGATCAGCACGCTCGCGCTCGCCGATTCCGCGCCGCCGTGTCCGGGCGCGAACGATGCGAACGCGGGCACGCTGGTTCAGGTTCGCGACTTCACGCCGGTAAGTCAGCAAGGCGGCGGATCGCATTTTCCCGGCTCGCGGCTGCGTGCCGCGCGCAACGCGATGAAGGTCGATCAGAACGCATCGGCGCTCGCCGAAGGCATTGTCAGGGCGCTCGACGCGAAGGGCATCGGCGCGTGCCACATGACGGCGGATTCGCCGCCGCCGACCTCGGGCTGGCTCGTGACCGGCGAATTCGACGAAACGCTCTCATCGGGATTCGGCGCCGCGCTGCCTTCGATGGGTTCGTCGGACAAGCCGCCCAACACGCACGTCACCGTGCAGCTCGCCAATCTCGCGGCGAGCCCCGACGCGCCGCTCACGCAGATCGATACGAGCGGCGAGCTGAAAGGGCAGAAATCGGCGGCGGCGCCCAAGCCCTACGGCGCGGCGGCGCGCTTCGTGATCAACACGACCGAGGCAATCTCTTCGCTCGACGATCTCGCAGCCAGAATCGCCGGGCAGATCGAGGCGGAGAAGGCGAAGCTCGACGGCAAGCCGCAGTAGCGCGAATCACAGCGCAAGATCTGGAGTGCGGGCGCGCGCCGCATCCGTGACGATGAGTTTTCCCAGCCTGTCACGGAGTCACTTCGATGCGCTTCCCCGCTTCGTTTCAACGCCTCGCGTGGTCGAATCTGCTCGCGCAATCGGCGGAACAGATCGGCCTTGCCGCCGCGCCGCTCGCCGCCGTGTTCGCGCTCGGCGCGTCCGCCGTCGATATCGGTCTCTTGCAGAGCGCGCAGACGCTGCCGTTCCTGCTGCTGTCCATTCCGCTCGGCGTGATCGCCGACCGCCGCTCGCGCCGCACGCTGATGGCCGCCGCCGAATGCGCCCGCGCGCTCGCGATGGCCTGCGTGCTGCTGCTCGTGCTCACGCACACGTTGACGCTCCCGCTGCTCGCGCTGCTCGGTTTTCTCGGCGCGACCGGCACGGTCGCCTACAACGTCGCCGCGCCCGCGCTCGTGCCGGCGCTCGTCGAGCGCGCCGCGCTGCCCGCCGCGAACGGGCGCATCGAGCTTGCGCGCAGCGTCGCGTATTCGGCGGGGCCGGCGCTGGGCGGGCTGATCGTCGGATGGATCGGCGCGGGCTGGGCGTATGGCTGCGCGGCGGGCTTTTCGGCAGCGGCGGCGGTGCTGCTCGCGGGATTACGCGAACCGCCGCGCCACCACGCCGCCGCGCGCCATTTCCTGATCGAGTTGCGCGAAGGCGCGCGTTTCGTCGGCGGCGATGCGCTGCTGCGCCCGATGCTCGCCACCGCCGTGTTCTTCAACATCGGCTTCTTCACGTTGCAGTCGGTCTATGTGCCCTATGCGGTGCAGCGGCTCGGCCTGAGTGCATCGGCAATCGGCGCCACCCTCGGCGCGTATGGCGTCGGCATGGTGTGCGGCGCGCTCGCGGCGCCGGCCGTGGCGCGGCGCATCGCGTTCGGCCGCATGCTGCTCGTCGGGCCGTTCTGCGGGCTGGCCGCATCGCTCGCGATGGTGGCGACGCTCGCCGTGCCGTCGTTCTGGCTCGCGGCATCGAGCTTCTTTCTGCTGGGCGCGGGGCCGATCCTGTGGACGGTCGGCTCGACGACGCTGCGCCAGGCCATCACGCCCGCGAACATGATGGGCCGCGTCTCGGCGCTCAACAGCACGGCGACCTACGGCGCGCGGCCATTGGGCGCGCTGCTCGGCGCGGCGATCAGCGCGCGCTTCGGCATGGGGCCGTGCCTCGTCGCGGCGGCGGCGGGCTTCGTCGTGCAGGCGTGGATCATCGCGGTTTCTCCGGCGGCGCGTCTCGCCGATGTGCCCGATGGCGCGCTCGTTTGACGCTCGCAGCGGACGGGCGCGCGAACATCGGCATTCGCGTGAGAATCCAGTCGAGCAATTCCTGCGGCCCCGCCGCGAGCGGACGCCCCGTCTTCACGAGCAGCTTCGCCTGCGCGCTTTCGAAGAGCGGATGCGCGATCGGGATGGTCGTCAGCTCGCCGCTCGCCAGTTCCCGATACGCGGCGAATTCGCCGATCAGCGTCATGAAATTTTCCGCGGCGACGAAGCGCTTGAGCGCGCCGAGCGAGTTCGTCGTGAGCGTCGGACGGATCGCGAGATCGTCGGTCGTCTCCAGCATCTTCACGACATGGCCGATGCCGAACGTCGGCGGCATCAGCGCGAGCGGATAGTCGAGCAGATCGCGAATGCGCGCGACGCCGCCGCGTAGCGCGAGCGGATGATCGCGCCGCGCGAGCAGCACGACCGGCTGCGGCGAGCTCGCGCGGCTCTCGATGCGCTCGTGCGGCGGCGGGTTGTACGCAAGCCCGATATGCGCGCGGCTTTGCGCGACTTCTTCCAGCAGGTCGTCGACGGCGAGCATCTGCATGTCGATTTCGAGGCGCGGATAGCGCGCGCAGAACGGCGCGAGCACGTCGTCGACGAGCGTATCGACATAGCCTTCGCTCACCGCGAGCCGTATCTGCCCTTGCTGCAACCCCTTCAACGCGTGCAACTGGTCTTCGAGCTTCTCCTGTTGCGAGCGATAGCCGCGCCAGAATTCGAGCAGATGAAACGCCGCCTCGGTCGGCCGCACGCCGCGCGGCTCGCGCTCGAAGAGCGTGGTGTCGAGCTCGTCCTCGAGCAGTTTGATCTGCCGCGCAATCACCGACGGCGACGTATTCAGGTGATCCGCCGCCCCCCGAATCGTGCCGTGCGACAGCACTTCATGAAAGTAACGCAGGCGTTGCTGATTGATTTCGCGCATGGTCATTGGCTCAGTGTTGCTCACAGGGCAACGATACGTGAACTTAGTTGCTCTTGCTAGCACGCTCGCCCGCGCTCAACATGGCTTCACCCGTTGGGGGAGACAAACCAGGAGACGCGGATGTCCACGATACAGACCTTGCGAGGCGGCGATGCCGTTTCGGCGCTCTACAGCAGGATCAACTGGCGGCTCCTGCCGCTCCTCGTCGCGTGCTACATGTTCGCGTATCTGGACCGCGTGAACGTGGGCTTCGCGAAACTTCAGATGCAAAGCGATCTCGGCTTTTCAGACGCGGCGTATGGCGTCGGCGCCGGGATCTTTTTCATCGGCTACGTGCTGTTTGAAATTCCGAGCAACCTGATGCTGCCGAAAATCGGCGCGCGCCTCACGTTCAGCCGCATTCTCGTGCTGTGGGGCATCACGTCGGCGTGCATGCTCTTCGTGCGCAACGTGCCCGCGTTCTACGCGATGCGCTTCCTGCTCGGCGTCTTCGAAGCCGGCTTCGCGCCGGGCATGATCTATTACCTCTCGTGCTGGTACGGGCCGAAGCGCATGGCGCGCGCGATTGCGCTCGTGTTCGTCGCGGGGCCGCTCGGCGGGGTCGTCGGCGGGCCGCTCTCGGCGTGGCTGATCTCTTCGCTGGCGGGCGTCGGCGGACTGGCCGGCTGGCAGTGGATGTTTCTCGTCGAAGGCTTGCCGTGCATCGCGCTGGGCGCACTCGTGTGGCGCGTGCTCGCGAATCGTCCGGGCGATGCGCGCTGGCTCACGCAGGACGAGCAGCGTCTCGTCGAGGCGGAAGTCGGAGGGCACGGCGGCGCGTCGCATCGCATCGAGTCGTTCAGGGAAATCGCGAAGAATCCGCGCATCTATCTGCTGGCGATCGCGTACTTCTGCATCATCTTTCCGATCTACGCGATCAGCTTCTGGCTGCCGACGCTCATCAAAGACCAAGGGGTAAATGACACGATCCGCCTCGGCTGGTATGTCGCGATTCCCTACGTCGCTGCCGCCGTCGCGATGTACGCGGCCGGACGACGCTCCGACAAGGTCGGCGAGCGCCGCTATCACAGCGCGCTGCCCGCGCTCGCCGCCGCCGCGCTGCTGGTGCTGACGCCGTATGCATCGGGCAATCTCGTCGCCACGCTCACGCTGCTCACGCTCGCCACGGCCTGCATGTGGATGGCCTACACGGTCTTCTGGGCGATTCCGTCCGAAACGATTTCCGGCCCGGCGGCGGCCGGCGGCATCGCGCTCATCAACACGATCGGCCTGTCGGGCGGCTTCTGGGGGCCGGCCGTGATCGGCTGGGTGAAGTCCGCGACCGGCAGCACGAACGGCGGCCTGCTCGTGATGGCGTGCATGGCGGCGCTTGCATGCGTGCTGATTCTCTCGAACAAACGCACGGTCGCCGCGGCCAGCGCGCGCACGGCCTGAACATCAATCGACACTTACGAGGACATCGGTCATGAAGATCCTGATCGCAGGATTCCAGCACGAAACGAACACCTTTGCGCCGACGAAGGCGAGCTATCAGAGCTTCATCCAGGGCGAAGGATTTCCGCCGATGGCGCACGGCGACGATGTGCTCAAGCTGCGCGATGTGAACGTGCCGATCGGCGGTTTCATTCAGTGGGCCGAGGCACAGGGACATGAACTGATTCCCGTGATCTGGGCGGGCGCGAGCGCATCGGCGCATGTGACGGAAGATGCGTACGAGCGCATCGCGGGCGCGATCGTCGATCGTGTGCGCGCGGGCGGCTTCGATGCGATCTATCTCGACCTGCACGGCGCGATGGTCACCGAGCATCTCGACGATGGCGAAGGCGAGTTGCTGGCGCGCGTGCGCGGCATTGTCGGCGATGACATGCCGCTCGTCGTGTCGCTCGATCTGCATGCGAACGTCACCGCGCGCATGGTCGCGCTCGCCGATGCGCTCGTCGCGTATCGCACGTATCCGCATGTCGATATGGCGCAGACCGGCCTGCGCGCGGCGCATCTGCTCGCGCGGCGCATCGCGCATGGCGAGCCTCTGAAGCGCGCGATGCGCCGCGTGCCGTTCTTGATTCCGGTGAACGGCATGTGCACGCTCGTCGAGCCGGCGCGCGGCATGTACGGCACGCTCGAATCGCTCGAAAAGGATGAAGTCGTGTCGCTGTCGTTCGCGCCGGGCTTTCCCGCATCGGACTTCGACGAGTGCGGCCCGGTGTTCTGGGGCTACGCGTTCGATCAGCAGGCCGCCGACGAAGCCGTCGATGCGCTCTACACGACGCTCGTGAACGACGAAGCGCGCTGGGACGTGCCGTTTCTTTCGCCCGACGAAGCCGCGCGCGAAGCGATCGAGGCGAGCCGCGACGCGACGAAGCCCGTGATCATCGCGGATACGCAGGACAACCCCGGCGTCGGCGGCGATTCGAACACGATGGGCATGGTCCGCGCGCTGTTGCGCAACGACGCGCGCGATGCGGCTGTCGGCGTCATCTGGGACGAGAAGGCGGCGCGGGCGGCGCATCGCGCGGGCGTGGGCGCGCGCATCCGGCTCGCGCTCGGCGGCGGCTCGAATGTGCCGGGCGATTCACCGCTTGAGGGCGAGTTCGAAGTCGAGTATTTGTCGGATGGACGCTTCCGCTTCGACGGCCCGATGCTCAACGGCATGTCGGGCGAACTCGGGCCGACCGCGTGCCTGCGCATCGGTGGCGTGCGCATCGCGGTGAGCAGCATCAAGATGCAGGTGTTCGATCGCAATCTCTTTCGTGTCGCGGGCATCGAGCCGGAACGCATGAAAATTCTGGTGAACAAGAGCTCGGTGCATTTCCGCGCCGATTTCGAGCCGATCGCGGCGCGCATTCTCGTCGCGAAGGCGCCCGGTCCGATGGCCGCCGATCCGGCCGATCTGCCGTGGCGCAATCTCGATGCGCGGATGCGCGTGCGCCCGCTGGGGCCGACGCTCGCCGCGTTGCGCGCATCGGCCGCATGATCGTTCGCGTTGTTTTCCGCTCATTGAATACGTTAAAAAGAGGAGTATCGCAACATGCCGGATGATCAGATCAACTCATGGCGCCGCCGCTTTCTCGGCACGGCGATCGCGAGCGTCGGCGCCATGCAGCTCGGATTGAGCGACCTCGTTCGCGCTCAGACAGCGCAACGTGCATCGCCGGGAGCGGGCTTCGCGGAGATCCGCCAGATCGATGCGGGCGTGCTCAATATCGGCTATGCGCAAGCGGGGCCGGCGAACGGCCCCGTCGTGATTCTGCTGCACGGCTGGCCGTACGACATCCACGCTTTCGCGGACGTGACGCCGTTGCTCGTCGCGCAGGGATATCGCGTGATCGTGCCGTATCTGCGCGGCTACGGATCGACGCGCTTTCTGTCCGCCGACACGCCGCGCAACGGCCAGCAAGCGGTGGTCGCGGTGGACATCATCGCGTTGATGGACGCGCTCAAGATCAGGCAGGCCACGTTCGGCGCGTTCGACTGGGGCGCGCGCACCGCCAATATCATCGCGGCGCTGTGGCCCGAACGCGTCAAGGCGATGGTCTCCGTGAGCGGCTATCTGATCGGCAGCCAGCAGGCGAATCGTGCGCCGTTGCCGCCGAAGGCCGAATTCGCGTGGTGGTATCAGTTCTACTTCGCAACGGATCGCGGCCAGGCGGGCTACGAGGCGAACCGTCACGATTTCAACAAGCTCATCTGGCAACTCGCATCGCCGAAATGGAATTTCGATGACGCGACGTATGACCGCTCGGCGAAGTCGTTCGAGAATCCGGATCACGTCGCGGTGGTGATTCACAACTATCGCTGGCGTCTCGGGCTCGCGCAGGGCGAGGCGCAATACGACGCGCTGGAGCAGCGTCTCGCGACCGCGCCGACGATCGGCGTGCCGACCATCACGATGGAAGGCGACGCCAACGGCGCACCGCATCCCGATCCAGCGGCGTATGCGAAGAAGTTCACCGGCAAATATCAGCATCGGAATATCGCGGGCGGCATCGGACACAATCTGCCGCAGGAAGCGCCGAAGGCTTTCGCCGATGCGGTGATCGAGGCAGACCGGATGTAAGGGGGGCGAGCGGGCGCAATGTGCCCGCCGCGACCTCGAGTCGAACAGTCCCGCGCTTTCAGGCAAAACACGAAACAATTACATCGGCCTGTCAAACGCATTTCACATTCGTTTCCTAAAGTAGCGCGTCAACCGGCACATCGGGCCGCAACGGCCTGAAGCAGGGACTTTCATCGCCGGTACACAACCCACAATCAAGGACTCGACACCACACATGGCGCAGCGACTCGACCTTTCCCGCCGCAAAGCCCTCAAGATTCTCGCCGGCGCGCCGATGCTGCCGCTCGGCGGCGCGGCTACCGCTTCGTTGCTCGCCACCGCATGCGGCGGCAGCGACAGCAACGCGGCCACGCCCGCGCCCGCGCCGACCGCCGCCTTCACCACGGCGACGTTCACCGGCATGGCCGCACCGACGCTCGCCGATCCGGGCGCGATGGCCAGGACCACCGTCGCATCGACGATGACGGTGAACTTCAGCGACGGCAGCAACCGCGCCTACAAGCTCGCGTATCAGCCGTTCTTCATGACGGGCGATGTCGTGCCGAACACGACCGGCGGGACCATCGTGGCGGGCGGCTATTTCGATATCGACAATCAGCCGATCATCGACCGCTCCACGCCGGGCAAGGAACGCCAGTTCTTCTCGGATTGCCCGGACGGCACGTCGCTCATCAGGATCGACAATCCGACGGTGAAGGGCGTGAAGGGCAACGCCGTGTTCGCGGTCGTGCAGTTCGAATACACGACGCGCGATCAGAGCGCCGTCAGCATGTACGGCCGCCTGCCGTCGCCGATCGCCGTGCTCACGCTCGATCAGGACCCGGCAACCGGCAAGCTCTCGCTCGTGAGCTACGCGAACGTCGATACGTCGAAGGCGAACGGCCTGTGGATCACGTGCGGCGCGAGCCTGTCGCCGTGGAACACGCATTTGTCGAGCGAAGAGTACGAGCCGGATGCGGCTGTTTCGTCGACGGACGCGCAGCTCAAGGCCTACAGCAGGAATCTCTACGGCGATGAAACGAAAGCGCGTCCGTATCACTACGGCCATGTGCCGGAAGTCACCGTGCACGCGGACGGCACCGGCACGATCACGAAGCACTATTGCCTTGGCCGCATCTCGCACGAACTGATCCAGGTGATGCCCGACAGGCGCACCGTGATGATGGGCGATGACGCGACCAACGGCGGCGTCTTCATGTTCGTCGCGGACAGGGAAGCGGATCTTTCGGCGGGCACGCTCTATGTCGCGAAGTGCGCGCAGACGTCGTCGGCGGGCGCGGGTTCGGCCACGCTCACCTGGCTCAACCTCGGCCACGCGACGAGCGACGAGATCGAGCATCTCGCCGACACGCTGACGATCGCCGACATCATGGACGTCGTCACCGACGAAAAGATCGGCCCGACGCTGGATGCGAGCTATACGCGCATTCATTTCGGCGGCAAGTTCAACTGGATTCGCATCAAGCCGGGCATGGAGAAGGCGGCCGCGTTTCTGGAAACGCACCGCTACGCCGCATGGCGCGGCGCGAGCATGTGCTTCACGAAACTCGAAGGCACGACGGTCAACGCGAAGGACAAGATCGTCTATTCGGCGATGTCGCAGATCGTCAAGTCGATGGTGAAGGGCGACGCGCACTCGACGGACATCGCGCTCGATCGCGCCATCACCGCCGGCGCCGTCTACGCGTTCAACCTGAAGGGCGGCCAGCGCGATCTCGCGGGCGCGGCGATCGACAGCGAATGGGTGCCGGTCGACATGGCCGCCCCGGCTGCGCTCGTCGGCGAAGACATTGCGTCCGATGCGCTCGGCAATCTCGCGAACCCGGAGCGCGTCGCGAATCCGGATAACCTCAAGTTCTCGGACAAGCTGCGCACGCTTTTCATCGGCGAGGACAGCGGCGCGCACGTCAACAACTTTCTGTGGGCGTACAACGTCGATACGAAATCGCTGACGCGCATTCTGTCGGCGCCTTCGGGCGCGGAATCGACGGGGCTGCATGCGGTCGACGAGATCAACGGCTGGACCTACATCATGAGCAACTTCCAGCACGCGGGCGACTGGGAAACGGCCCTGCACGGCAAGGTGCAGGCGACGCTCGATCCGCTCATCCGCGCGAACTACAAGGATCGCTTCGGCGCGGCAGTCGGTTATCTGACCGCCGATCCGGCCTCGCTCAAGCTGAGCCGATGAGGTGAGGTGAAGCGAAGCGAAGCATCGCGCTTCGCTTCGTCATGCAGCGGCGTTGCGTGAGTCAGCAGCGCTGCTCGCAATCGATATATTCGAAACCCGCCGCGATTGCGAAGCGGATCGCTTCTTCCACGTTGGGAAACTCGCCCGGCAAACGCACGGAACGCTCCATTCCGTTCAAATCCTGGATTCGCGCCGTCGCGGCAAACACATCGCCATGCCGGACCGCTGCCGGCGTGACCATCATGTCCCTGTAGCTGAAGACCATTTTTTCTCTGTCGGATGTTATCGGCCCGCGGAATACCGCTGCGGGACACTCGTCTTGCATATCGAAAAGGTCCGGAACGATCGTCCGGCTCCTTCTGTTTCAGGTTATCGGCACGGGTAAACGTTTCTTTACGTGGAGCGTTCGAAAACCGCCGGTCGAAGTCGATGAAACGTTTGCATCTGACAGAAACGCTGAGGCCGGTGCGGGCAGCGACGCATGGCAACGTTCGTCATCCGAACGATACGGTAACGCCCGGCGTTTGCGCTCAAGTCATTGCAATAACCCGTCAGATGCCGATTCTGCCGACTTCACCGGATGGTGCTAAGGTGCAGCCAATCGTTTTCTCTCAACCGGGCAGGGCCAGCATGGAGTGCAGTCGGCCATGAAAGTTCGTCTCTGGAAAGCGGCAGGCCTTCTTCTCGTGACCTCGGGCGCGTGGGCGCAAACGAGCGTCACGATGTACGGCCGGATCGATGGCGGCATCGAATATCTGAATCACATTGCGAACGGCACGGGCGGCAGCGCCTCGCGATGGAGCGCCGAAGGCGGCGACTGGGGCACCAGCATGTGGGGCCTCAAAGGCAACGAAGATCTCGGCGCCGGCCTGAGCGCGGTCTTCGACCTCGAAACCGCCATCCAGATCATGAACGGCACCACCGGCGGCGGACGCCTGTGGTCGCGCCGCGCTTATGTCGGGCTGAGTTCGAAGACGTGGGGCCAGTTGCAGGCGGGCCGCAACCTCTTTATCGATAGCGACGGCGTGTGGGAGTTCGATCCCTTCGTGCAGCAGGCGGTGTCATCGGCGTCGCTCGTGCGCGGGCGCAACTGGCAGCAGACCAGCAATAACGTCGAGTATCACAGCCCCGTGTTTCATGGCTTCGACGTGCAAGGGCAGTATGCGTTCGGCAATCAGCCGGGCGCGTTCAATTCGGGCGCGCCCGGCGAGTTCGGCCGCTCCGAAGGCATCATGCTGACGTATCACTCGCCGGCGCTCGACGTCCGCGGCATCTACGACGAGCTGCGCAGTCAGGACGGCAAGCTGGACAACATCTTTCAGGCGTCGCGAGAGTACTTCGTCGGCGCGAATGTGAAGGTGGACAAGTGGAAGGTGCAGGCCGCCTACACGCACTACGCCGCACCCGATTCGCCCGCAGGCGTGGCCGACAGCGCCGATCACTACTGGCTCGGCGCGACTTATCAGGCGACGCCCGCCTGGGCCGTCACCGCGGCGGGCTTCTATATCCATGTGGGCGCGGGTGCGGGCGATGCGGCGCACGATCCTGCGAGCCATGCGATGCTCTACGCGCTCGGCACGACCTACAACTTCACGAAGCGCACTTTCCTCTACGGCACCGTGGCCTACGTGCGCAACAGTGCGAACGGCACGTTCTCGGTCTTCGCGACACCGCGCGACGCCGAACCGGGCACGAGTCCGATGGCGGGCGAGTCGCAGACAGGCGCTTACATCGGGATGATGCACGTGTTCTGAAAAGCACCGGCATCGTTTCTACGCGCGAAACGATGCCGCAAAGCGTTGCGCCGGTCAGGAGCGCGCGCGCTTCAGCCAGTCTTCCAGCGCGATGTTTCCATGACGCGCAGCGCCGGTCGGCACGAGCGAGTCCTCCGTGATCGTGCCGCCGAAGTACGTGGCTTTCGGATCCACGACGATCTCACGCGCATCGCCCTGCGCCTTCAGATACTGGCCGACGATCCGATGCAACGGCGCCCGCTGCGGCCCTGCGATGTCGACGATGCCGTTCAACGGCGCGGCGAGGGCGACATCGGCGACGATGGCCGCGACGTCATCGGCTGCGATCGGCTGGAACTGTCCCGTCGAGAGGTGCACCTTGCCGTCCTGCATCCCGGCATCTGCAATGCCGCCGAGAAATTCCATGAACTGCGTCGCGCGAATGATGGAATACGGCACGCCCGATTCCGCGATCAGCTTCTCCTGCGCGACCTTCGCGAGGAAATAGCCGTTGTCCGGCATGCGGTCCGTGCCAACGACCGACAGCGCGACATGATGCTGCACGCCCGCCGCGGCCTCGGCCTTGACGAGATTCGTGGTCGACGTACGGAAGAACGCCATCACGTCGTCCGGCGCCCATGAAGGCGCGTTCGATACGTCGATCACGATCTGCGCGCCGCGAAGCGCTTCATTCAGACCTGCGCCGCTCACCGAATCCACGCCGTTGCGCGGCGACGCGGCGATAGCCTCGTGACCCTTCGCGCGCAGAATCGCGACCGTTTTCGCGCCGATCAAACCCGAACCGCCGATGACGACGATCTTCATGATGCACCTCTCGGTTAAGTGAAAGTGAAGTCATTGTGCGACAATCATGGCTTAGTACAAAGAGACAAGAATCGTCGATCGGACTAGTCCATGAACCGCGCCATGCCACGAGCCAAGAACACGCTGACCATATCGATCGACCGGCACGAAGCCGCGCCGATTTATCTGCAGATTTGCGAGCGCTTCAAGGCCGCGATCGCAGCGGGCCATCTGAAGCCAGGCGATCGCGTGCCCGCCTTGCGCGGACTCGCGACGCAACTGAATACTGCGCGCGGCACGGTCGAGATGGCTTATAACATTCTCGTCGATGAGGGTTATTTGCAGATGCGCGGCGCGGCGGGCACGTTCGTGTCGTCGTCGCTGCCGGGCGCCGTCACGCTGTCCGCGGCGCGCAAGAACCGCGAGCGCGCGGATGCGCCGCGTGCCAGGCGTGCCGAACCCGCAGCCGATATCGGCAATGACGCAAAACCTTTGCGCCCGGGTCTCCCCGCGCTCGATGCGTTTCCGCGCAAGGTATGGAGCCGGCTCGTCGCGTATCGCGCGCGCAGCGGGGACCTCGCCGCGCTCACGTATCCCGATCCTTCCGGATATCGCCCGTTGCGCGAGCGCATCGCGACCTATCTCGGTCTTTCGCGTGGCGTGGATTGCGTGCCGGAGCAGGTGTTCGTGACGAACGGATATCGCGCGACGCTCGAACTGGTCCTGCGCAGTCTCGCGAAGCCCGAGGACCGCGCATGGTTCGAAGAGCCGGGATATCTGCTCGCGCGTAACTTTCTCGTCGAAGCGGGCGTGCGGCTCGTGCCGGTGCCGGTCGATCACGAAGGGCTCGACGTCGATGCGGGCATTGCGCTCGATGCCGATGCGCGCTTCGCATTCGTCACGCCATCGCATCAAAGTCCGCTCGGTGTGACGCTCGCGCTTCCGAGACGCATGAAACTGCTCGACTGGGCGAGCCGCGCGGGGAGCTGGATCGTCGAGGACGATTACGACAGCGAGTTCCGCTATGTCGGTCGTCCGCTGCCCGCGCTGAAAAGCCTCGATCGCGACGATCGCGTGATCTATTGCGGCACGTTCAGCAAAGTGCTGTTTCCGGGCTTGCGGCTCTCTTATGTGGTGGCGCCCGAGCGGGCCGTCGCGCGCTTCGGGCAGCTCACGAAGAGCATGAATGCGGGCTCGCCTTATCTCTATCAGGCGGCGGTGGCCGACTTCATAGCGCAAGGGCATTTCGCGCGGCATCTGAAGCGCATGCGCGCGCTGTACGCCGAGCGGCGCATGCTGCTCGCGAACGCGATCGTGAAGGCGTTCGGCGATCGCGTGGCGATCGACTTGCCGACCGGCGGCATGCATCTCGTCGCGATCTTCCGGAAGGGACGCGGCGGTCCCATCGACGACATGGCGATGGCCGCCCGCGCGCGTGAAGCGGGGCTTGCGGTGATCGCGCTGTCGGCGTGGTACCTGAACGGGCGCACGAAGCATACGTTGCGCGGGATCGTCGCCGGCTTCGCGAATGTCGCCGATGCTGCGCAAGCCGCGCGTCTCGCCCGGATGCTTCGACGCGCCTACGATGGTTAGAGCGTGACGGCGTCGTCCGAGGCGAAAAGCGCGTGGCGCGCGATTTCATCGCGTGCGCATTGCAGCGCTTCGTTTACGGCTTCGTCGCCGCGCACGAGTCCTTGCAGCAGGAGAAAGTGCAGGCTTTGCAAGCCGATCGAGCCGAGCGCGTAGCGTAAATATGGCGTGAGGAAATCGCGTTGTCGCGCGTGCTCGCCGCAATGAAACCCGCCTGATCCGACGATCACGAACGCGGGCCGGTCGCGCATCAGACCGACCTTGCCCTCGGGCGTGGCCGCGAACGTGCGGTGAATGCGCAGCACGTAGTCGATCCACAGCTTCAACGCGGCGGGCACGGTGAAGTTGTGCATCGGTGTGTTGATGATGAGCGCGTCCGTCGTTTCGATTTCGCGGACCAGTTCCTCGGATACGTAGAACGGGCTCGCATCCGGATGACGCGACGTGATCGCGCGCGCGTAGTCCTGCGTGATGGGCGGCAACGGCTTCGCGGCGAGATCGCGTTCGACGACTTCGACGCGCGTCGTCTTGCGCAGCATGCCGATCATTTCCAGCGCGAGCCGATAGCCATGGCTCGCATCGCCGTGCGGGCTCGCGTTGATGAAAAGCACTTTCATCGCGCGGCCTCCGTGCCGTTGGCGGCGAGCGTTTCGACGAAGTGCATGCCTTTCGCGAGCAGCCCATTGCGATAGTAGAAGCGATGAGCGAGCGCCATGTGCAGGCCGGTATCGAGCACGAAATGCGCACAGCGTGAATGACGCGCGATCTCGCGGACCTTGTCGAGCAATTGCGCGCCGATGCCGCTGCGTTGCAGACGTGCCGTCACGACGAGATCGTCGAGATAGACGAAACGCCCGTACAGCGTGTTCGTTTGCGTGCGATAGCCGGCAAGACCGAGAATCGCGCCATCGTCGCATGCGGCGAGCAGGCGATAGCTTTCCTCGCGTTGACGGCGCATTTGCGCGCGGAAGGCGTCGGCGTCGGTGAGATGCGGGCGCAGTTCCTTCATGACGTCGAAGGCGCGCGTCAACTCGTCGGGCGTGTCGAGATGCCGAAGGGTGATCGAAGTGTTCATGCGTGTTCTCCACGTTGCATGACACCTACGATATCCGCGCGATGGCACAGGCTGAAGGGCCAAGATTCGATCTTTCGACCAGGCCAAGCGTTCGCGTTCGCCCTACGCCAGCAGTCGGGCAATGAGGTCTTGTGTCGCTCTCGCGCCGTATTTGCGCAGCAGGCTCGCGCGATGTATGTCGACCGTGCGCGGACTGATATTCAGTTCCTTGCCGATCTCCTTGCTCGTCATGCCGTGAACGAGCAGGGCGGCTACGTCGCGCTCGCGCTCGGTCAGCATGCTCGCGTTATCGGATTGCTTCGTGCCCTGCGACAGGTCCGTGAATGTCCAGATTGCAAGCTCGAATGGCCGCTTCGGGTTATAGCCGAAGCCGCAAACGGTGACCCAGAAGTGCGTGCCGTCGATGCGCCGCATGATGCGGTCATCGCTGAAGAGGGCATGCTTTGCAAGTAGCGGCGCGAGGCGGCGACCGGTGGTGGAGAAGTCCTTGCGCTGCGGATAGAGCTTCGAGAACGATTGACCGATGATGTCGCCGCGTGTCGCCCTGAAGAGTTCCAGGGCTCTCGAATTGCAATCCACCATGACCCGTTCTCTCGCAACGATGACGGCAACGGGCAAATGCCTGAATAAATCTTCGTAGTCGAGCTTGGGCGTCGAGTCGGTCATATCGGGAAGCGCGCCGCGTCTGGCGAAAAGTTATCGTAGCACCGAGTTCCGATAACTTTCGCGCGGGATCAGACGTTCCAGACTTCGCCGAAGAAGCGCATCCAGTTCTCGCCCATCACTTTCTTGATGCGCGACTCGCTCCAGCCCGCCTTTTCCATGGCGGCGGTGAGGTTCGGAAATTCGCCGATCGTGCGAATGCCTTCCGGATTCACGACCTTGCCGAAGTTCGTCAGGCGGCGATAGCGGCCCTTGTCGTGCGTGATCCAGTCGAAG
>Ga0105251_10001555_pt1 | contig 19680 bp, 15 predicted proteins | sample KBSS64metaG_FD_80424 | JGI IMG/M metagenome (GOLD analysis project Ga0105251, IMG submission 80424) | Switchgrass rhizosphere microbial communities from Kellogg Biological Station, Michigan, USA - KBS S6-4 metaG | ecosystem: Host-associated > Plants > Roots > Rhizosphere > Soil | place...
CCTCGGCCCTGAATTCGTCGGTTATGTTCCGTCTGCTCATTTCTCACCTCGGTTGGAGATTATCCCCTTTAGAGGTGTCCAGAGTCATTGGACCACTACAGTGCCGCCCCGCACAGGGGCAACACTAATAGACCACTAAGCCAGCAAGAAAAGGCCAACAAACCAAGCCCACAACCCAAACCGCCGCAGGCAAAAAAACCCCAAAAAAACCTAACCCGCGACAAACTCCCCCACAGCCTCCTCAACCGCCCTCTGCCGCCCGGCAAAAGCAGCCGAAGCACCACCCCCAGCACCACGACCGCCCCCCGTCTGAAACACGGCCACGGCAGCCGTCAACCGCCTCGCCTGCTCTTCCAGCGAACTGGCCGCCGCCGCAGCCTGCTCGACCAGCGCGGCATTCTGCTGAGTCACCTCGTCCATCTGAGCGACAGCGAGATTGACCTGATCGATACCGGTACTCTGCTCGATCGCGGCCGCCGCGATCTCGCCCATGATCGAACTGACGCGCGAAATCGCATTGACGATCTCCGTCATCGTCGAGCCCGATCGCTCGACCAGTTCCGAGCCGGCCTCCACCCGCGCCGTGGACGCGTCGATCAAACCCTTGATCTCCTTCGCCGCCGCCGCGCTTCGTTGCGCCAACGACCGCACCTCGCTCGCCACCACCGCAAAGCCGCGTCCCTGCTCGCCCGCGCGCGCCGCTTCCACGGCGGCGTTCAGCGCGAGGATATTGGTCTGAAAAGCAATCCCTTCGATCACGCCGACAATGTCGGCAATCCGCCGCGAGTCGTCGACGATGCCATGCATCGTGCCCACCACCTGCTCGGTGAGGTTGCCGCCCTGCGCGGCCAACGTCGACGCGCCCTGGGCCAGCGAACTCGCCTGCTTCGCGTTGTCCGCGGTCTGCTTGACCGTCGAGGTGAGCTGTTCGATGCTCGCCGCCGTTTCCTCGAGCGACGCGGCCTGCTCCTCGGTGCGCTGCGACAGATCGGTATTGCCCGCGGCGATCTCGCTCACGCCGGTGTCGATCGATTCGGTGCCCTGGCGCACCGAGTTCACCGTCGCGATCAGCGAGTCCTGCATCTTGCGCAACGCGGCGGCGAGGCGGCCCATTTCGTTGTCGCTGCTCACGACGATCTGGCCGGTCAAGTCGCCGCCGGCGATGCGCTGGAATTGCGCGATGGTGGCATCGACCGGACTGACGATTGCGCGCACCAGCACCGCGCGGCCGATCCACGAGGCCAGCAGCGACGCCGCCATGCCGATCGCCACCGCAATGCAGATCGCGTAGAACAGGTCCTGCGCATCCTGATAGCGCTGCGCGGCGCGATCGAGTTGCAATTTTTCGAGCGCGAGCATCGCCTTTTCGTACGCGCTGTAGAGCGACGGCAGCTTGCGCGCCTGCAATTGCTGGAATGCCGTCTTGTCGCCCGATTTAAGCGCGGCCATTGACGGATCGACGCCCTCGCGCAGGAAAATGTCGCGCTTGTCCTGCATCTCCTTGATCAGGCGCTGTTCGTCGGCATCCGTGCTCGCGCGGCTCAGATAGTGGGCAAGACGCTCGTTGGATACTTTCTGGTATTGATCGAACCGCTTCAGCACGGCATCCGCGCCGTCCTGATCGTTCAGATCGACGAGCGATGCGTACGTCGCGAGCGCCAGGCGTAAACGCAGCAACTGGCCGGCGCTGCCTTCGAGGTCGGCGACCGCGGGCGTATCCACCGTGTACATCTGCTGCAGCGACGCATTGCTCGCGCGCAGCGACAGCAGACCGGCGGCGGCGCCGAGCAGCAGCACCACGCCGAAGAACGCGATCATCAGGGTAAGACAGGTGCGAATCGACAGATTTTTCAGCATTGGCTCTCTCCAAAGGGGGCTGCCTGACCGAATTGTTCAGTGATTAGCCTCGGCCACGCCTGCTGCGCCTAAGCCCCTTCGGCCAGGTCCGCAACTTTTTATTCGAATTCGTGCGACTGCGACACATAAAGGGACTACGGCTGAATCGCGCAAAACTTTATGGCTGGTAGCGCGTGGGCTTGCGATCCATCAAGATACGAGCGAAAGCGGGAAAGCCATTGCCCGGAGACCCTTTTGCGGGACTATCCGGGTTTCCGGTCGGCGGCGGTTGATGGAAAGTGACGAGGCACGCGTCTTCGGAGCATTTCTATGTCGGAAATAGCCACGGCTCTGCTGGTCTTCGTTTTGTTGCTCGCCGCAACCGGACTCGGCGTGTGGGTGCGCCCGCTTTTGCCCGAGGAGCACAAGGCGCACGAAACGGTGCAACTCGTCCAGTTGGTGATCGGCATGCTGGTGACGTTTGCCGCGCTGGTGCTGGGCTTGATGACGGCGTCGGCGAAATCCAGCTTCGATACGGCGTCGAATGATTTGCGCACCTTTGCCGCCGATCTGATCGAATTCGATACGACGCTGCGGCAATACGGCGACGAAACCGCCGAGCCGCGCCGCCTGTTGCGGGCTTATACCGCGGCGGCGATTGCGTCGACGTGGCCCGGCGAGGCCGCGCCCGCCGGTGATTATCCGAAGAACATCGGCACGCGACCCGGCTCGACGAAGCTGGAAAACGTGCGCCTCGGCGAATTGTTGAACACGGTGGGCCAGCGGCTGCGGCAATTGCAAGCGCGCGACGCCTTGCAGCAGCGCGCGCTCGATGATGGTTTGACGCAGTTCCGGCGCGTCGTGGATGCGCGGTGGAAACTCATCGAGGAGGCGCACAGCTCGATCTCGCAGCCTTTCTTCAAGACGCTGACTTTCTGGTTGTGCGTGATTTTTCTCAGCTTCGGGTTGATCGCGCCTCGCAACGCGCTGGCGCTCGTCACGATTTCGCTGGGCGCTGTTTCGATCGCTTCCGCTATCTATGTCATCGTGGATCTGGATTCGCCGTTTTCAGGGCCGATCGTTATTTCCAGTTCGCCGATGAGAGATGCGTTGGAGCATCTGCTCGCGGCGCCCCCTGTCTTGCCGGGCGATGCGTGACACCGCGGCGCCGTCCTTAATGCTCCGTCTCAACGAGCGACCGAAAGGTAATCCGCCAGGCGAGCCAGCATGGCGTCGCAAGCGCGCAATTGCTCGACGGTGACGAATTCATCGGGCTTGTGTCCCTGGTCCATGCTGCCGGGTCCGCAGACCACCGTGGGAATGCCCGCCTGCTCGAAGAGCCCGCCCTCCGTGCCGAACGCCACCGTGCCGAACTCCTCGGAGCCGCTGAGCAACGCCAAAAGACGCGCCGCTTCGCTATCGGGCGACGTCGCCAATGCCGGATAAGCGGAGAGCGACTGAAAGCGGATGTCGGCTTCGGACTTCACCGCGCGCATTTTCGGCAGCAACTCGGCTTCGGCGTAGGTCTGCAATGCGTCGGCGACACGATGCGCGTCGAAACCCGGCAGCGCGCGCACTTCGAAGTCGAATTCACATTCCGCCGGCACGATGTTCAGCGCACGGCCGCCTTTGATCACGCCCGTCTGCACGGTCGAGAACGGCGGATCGAAACGCTCGTCGTGATGTTCCGGCTGGGCCAGTTGCTCGCCGATCTGTTCGAGACGGCCGATCATCCGCGCCGCGTACTGAATGGCGTTGACGCCATACGGCGCATAGGCCGAATGGCAAGGCGCGCCTTTCACGTGACAGCGCATCGCCAGCTTGCCCTTGTGCCCCAGCACCGGCTTGAGTTCAGTCGGTTCGCCGATCAGACACAGAACCGGCTTATGCGCGCGCCGCTCCAGTTCCGCCAGCATCGGCCGCACGCCGAGGCAGCCGACTTCCTCGTCGTAGGAAAAGGCGAGATGCACCGGCAGCTTCAACGTCCGCTCGACAAAGCCGGGCACCGCCGCCAGCACCGATGCGATGAAACCCTTCATGTCGGCCGTGCCGCGGCCATACAGCCGCCCATCGCGTTCCGTGAGACGGAATGCATCGACGGTCCACGCCTGGCCTTCGACCGGCACCACGTCGGTATGGCCGGACAGCACGATGCCGCCGCGCTCGCGCGGACCGATGGTCGCAAACAGATTCGCCTTGGTGCGCTCGACGTTGTAGAACAGTTCGCTCTCGACGCCGAGTTCGTCGAGGTAGCGCCGAATGAACGCGATCATGTCCAGATTCGAATCGCGGCTGACCGTCGGAAAGCCGATCAAGCTCTCGAGCAGCGCGCGGCTGGATCTGTCATTCATTGCCCGGCACTCCGTAGCTGGGCGCGGCGGTCGGATTCAACGCGCGGGTCAGGTAGTCCTGCATCTGCGGCCGATACGCGTGCCACAAACCGTCGAGTTGACCGATGGGATCGTCGTCCGCCCAATCGACCCGCAAATCGACCATTGGCCAGCTCACGTCGCCGACGATCTTGAGCGCCGCCGAATGCACCGGCCCCGCCTCCCCGCCCGCGGCCATCGCCGCATGCATCGCCGCGAGCAGCCGATCGGCCAGCGCGCCGGATGCCTGCTCGAACGCCGGAACCATCGCCTCGATCACTTCGATGCCCGCGAGCATGTTGCCCGCGGCCACGCATTGCTTGCCGGCGACGGCGTGATAGGTGCCCAACGCTTCCTTGCCGCTGAAGAACGCCGTGCGGCCCAGGCTATCGACCACCGTCACCTGCCGATAGTCGCTCCACTCGCTTGCGCCGAGCGCGCGGTCCAATGCCGCGGCAGGATCGATTTTCCCGCTCTCCAGAAGGTCAAGAACTCGCGGGCCCAGCGCGGGCAGCGTGACGTTCTGGGTCGCCACCGCGCCGACGCCTGTCCGCACCCACGGGCAGCGAGCGCCGACCGCGATGCTGGAAGAACTGATCGCGATACCGAGTTGCCCCGATCGCGCACAACGTCCGACGATAGAGAATGTCATGTCGTGCTCCTCAGGCTGTCGGCCGCGTCCAGCCATCGGGAATCACGGCGATGACGTCGATCTCCATCAGCCATTGCGGCTGACCCAACGCGACCACCACCAGGCCGGTGGAAATCGGAAATACGCCTTTCAACCACTTTCCGACTTCCTGATAGACCGGCTCGCGATAACGGATATCGGTGAGGTAGGTCGTCGTCTTGACGACGTGAGACAAATCGCTGCCGGCCTCCTCCAGCAACTGCTTGAGGTTTTTCATCGCCTGCTCGGCCTGGGCGCGCGGATCACCGAGGCCGACCAGACGGCCTTCGAAATCCGTCCCCACCTGGCCGCGTACATAGACCGTGTTGCCGGCGCGCACGGCCTGACAAAGATCGTTGTCGAGCGTCTGGTTCGGATACGTATCCTTCGTGTTGAACATGCGGATACGGGTATGCGTGGGTTGGCTCATCGATGCACCTCAATGCGGGGAAGAAATAGATCGCGGATCAAAGCGGCGTGGGGTTCAATTCACGCCCATTTCGCTGACTTTATGCACGCTTGAACCGGCGGACGCACCCTCGGCGCTTTCCGCGCTTTCCTCGCTTTCCTCGTTGCGGCCTCGCGCATGGCGCTGCGATTCGTCGTAATACGCCAGATATTTGCGCTGCGTGACGATGTGATCGGCGATGTGCTTCGCGTCGTGCCACACGCCCCAGATGAATGCCGAACCGCGACGCGACAGCCACGGCAAACCGAGAAAATAAATGCCCGGCTCCTTCGACACACCGCGCTGATGCACCGGCTTACCCTTTTCATCGAAGGCGTCGACCTTCAGCCAGTTGAAATCGACCGCGTAGCCGGTCGCCCAGACAATCGACGTCACGCCGGCTGTCGCCAGATCGAGATCGCGCAACGGATGCGTGACGCACTCGGGGTCGGCGGGAATGACACGCGCTTCGGGCTCTGGCGGAAGATCGAGGCCGTTGCGCTCGGCATACGCGTCGGCCGCGTCCAGCAGCGACAGATAGTTTTCGTCACCGCGCGCGAGGTTCGCCGCGAGATCGGCTTCGAAGGTCGCCACGCCCTTATCGAAAGACTTCGTGAGACCGACGAGCGTCACGCCCTGCTGCGCGAGACGCCGGAAGTCCACCGTATGACCGCCGCGCGAGCCGCTCACGGCAATCGTGACGTGCTCCCTGCCGGGCTTCATGACCTCCGCGTCCCATTCGCCGAGCACGCCCAGCCACCAGCAGAAATCGCGGCCGCGATAGGCGCGCGGCGGACGATCATGCGCACCGACCGACAGATAGACGCGCTTGCCCGCACGTTGCAGCTCGTCCGCGATCTGCACGCCGGACGATCCTGCGCCGACCACGAGCACGCCCCCTTCGGGCAATTGCCCCGGATTGCGATAGTCGGCGGAATGAATTTGCGTGAGAGTCGAATCTCGCGGCGCGATCGGCGGAATCACGGGGCGCTGGAAAGGCCCGGTCGCGACGACCACGCGATTGGCCTCCACCACGCCCTCCGACGTTTCGATGGTGAAGCCCGGCCGCGCCGCATTGCGCACAACCTGCCGAACTTCCACGCCGGTGCGGATCGGCGCCTCGAACTTCCTTGCATACGCGACGAAATAATCCGCCACCTGCTCTTTTGAAGCGAAGGCGTCCGGGTCGACATCCGCGAACTCGAGATTGGGGAAACGATCGTGCCACGCGGGACCGTTGGCCACCAGCGAATCCCAGCGTGCCGTGCGCCAGCGCTCGGCGATACGGGCGCGCTCCAGCACGAGATGCGGCACGCCGAGCTTGCTCAGATGTTCACTCATGGCGACGCCGGCCTGACCGGCGCCGACCACCAGCGTATCGATTGACGTTCTTTCCACTGTCATGACTGTGTCCTTCTGAAGAGGCGGTGGTTTGCGATGGCGTGTGCCGCCTGGGCCATTCGTCTGCGTGAAAATCTACCCGCCCGTTCCGAATCCGAAAAACACATTTAAAAAATGCATAGCATTGGGTTTACCTATGCAGCGCTTTTTGACCGCTTCACAATGCGGCGCATTGAAGACCTTGAAGAGGGAGCGTCGTCGATGGAAAGCCACCCGTTGCGCTACTCGTTGCGCCAGTTGCGCTATTTCGTGGTCACCGCCGAAGCGTTGTCGTTCACCGCCGCCGCGAAGCGTCTGCACATCTCGCAACCGTCCATCTCGACGGCGCTCGCGGATCTGGAAGTGTCGTTCGGCGTGCAGCTCTTCATTCGGCATCACGCGAGCGGTCTGTCGCTCACGCAAGCGGGACGCGATCTGCTCGGGCAAGCGCGCAATCTCCTGAAGATCGCGGAGGAATTGCAGACCACCGCCAAGGAAATGGACGGCGGCATGACGGGCGCCATCGCGCTCGGCTGTCTCGTCTCGCTCGCGCCGCCGCTCATGCCGGGGCTGATCAGCCGTTTCACGGGCGAGCACGCGGGCATTTCGTTTCGCACCGTCGAGGCGCATCAGGATGGTCTCTTGCGAGGCCTGCACGACGGCTCGCTCGATCTCGCCCTCACCTATAGTCTCGACCTGACGGAAGACATCGCCTTCACGCCGCTGCTCTCGCTGCCGCCTTACGTGATCCTGCCGAAGACGCATCGCCTCGCACGCGCGCGCAAGGTGTCGCTCGTGGACCTCTTGCACGAGCCCTATGTGATGCTCGATCTGCCGCACAGCCGCGAGTATTTCGCGGCGCTCTTCGACGCGGTGGGCAGCCGCCCGGTGCCCGCGTTCCGTTCATCGCAGCCGGAGGTCGTGCGCGGCATGGTGGCCAACGGTCTCGGCTATAGCCTGCTCAACTTTCCGCTCAAGTCGAATCGCACCGTGGACGGCGAAGAGTTCGCGATCAAGCGCTTCAAGGACAACGTCAACGCAACGATGCTCGGCATCGCGCAATCACGCACGATGAAGCCCCGCCAGGTCGTGCAGCGCTTCGCGTCGTTCTGCGAGCACTATATTCGGCGACTGCATATCGACGCATGACGCGCAGCGCTCAATCGGCTGCTTCGCGCGTTCGCGCGCTGCATAGGCAAAAGCTCTGCTTTGTATCTGAAAACAATATTTTGCCTTGCAAATTGGCTTGATAGATTGATGTCCATGTTGAGCGCCGCCACGCAAAGCCTCGCGACGGCGCGCTCTTAACGTGACGACTCGAGGGGGACATCATGACCAGCCCGGCAAGGACGATCGCAGTGCAAGCGCTTGTCGACGACCTGCGCACGGGTTGCGAACGGCCCTTCAGCGACGCGCATGCGATGCCGCCCGGCGTGTACACGTCGCCCGAATTTCTCTCGCTGGAAGAGCACGCGATCTTCGAGCGGGAATGGCAATGCGTCGGCCGCGCCAGCGCGCTCAAGGCGCCGGGCGATTACATGACCGCGCGCATCGGAGCGCAACCGGTGGTCGTCTTGCGCGACGAACAGATGCAGTTCAAGGCGATGTCGAACGTGTGCCTGCATCGCATGTCGGTGCTGCTCGAAGGACGCGGCAATGTACGTCGCATCGTCTGCCCCTATCACGCGTGGAACTATTCGCTGGACGGCGCGCTGCAAGGCGCGCCGCTCATGGATCGGCAAGCGGGCTTCTGCAAGGAAAGCTACAGGCTGCCCGCCGTGCGTTGTGAGGAATGGCAAGGCTGGCTCTACGTCACGCTCGACGAAAACGCGCCGCCCGTGCATACGCAGCTTGCCGGTTTGAGCCAACTCATCGGCGCATACGGCATGTCGGACTACATCGAGACCTTCCATGAAGAGCACGTGTGGGACACGAACTGGAAGATCCTCGCGGAAAACTTCATGGAGAGCTATCACCTGCCGATGCTGCATCGCGCGACGGTAGGACCGCATTCGCGGCTCGATGAAATGGAATGCCCGCCGGGCTATCCCGCGTTCAACTATCACTGGATCACGAAGGAAGCGTCCTTGCCCATCGGCAACGCGCATCCGGACAACACGCGTCTCACGGGACACTGGCGCAAGACTACCGCGCTGCTCGCCATCTACCCGACGCATCTCGTCACGCTCACGCCGGGCTACTTCTGGTATCTCGTGCTGCAACCTCAAGGCGTGGGGCGCGTGCATATCCGTTTCGGCGGCGGGCTTGCGCCGGAGTTCATCGCGGACCCCGAAGCCGGCGCGCACATGGCCACGCTGAAGAAACTGCTCGACGAGGTGAATGCGGAAGACCGGCGCGGCGTGGAAGCGGTGTTCCGCGGCGTGCACGCGCCGCTCGCAAAGCCCGGCCATCTGAGCCATCTCGAACGCCCCAACCATGACTTCGCGCGCTACGTCGCCGGCAAGATCGCCGCGACGAAGCCCGGCACGCACTGATTACGACGCACCATCGAGAGGAACGCGATCACATGTCGAACCCTGCCTTCATTTCGCTCTCGCGGGTGAGCAAATCGTATGACGGCGCCCAGTACGTCGTCGATGATCTGAATCTCGACGTGAGCAAGGGAGAATTCCTGTCGCTGCTCGGCCCCTCGGGCTCGGGCAAGACGACCACGCTGATGATGCTCGCGGGTTTCGAAACGCCCACTCACGGCGAGATTCGCCTCGACGGCCGGCGGCTCGACGACAAGCCGCCGCATCAACGCGACATCGGCATGGTGTTTCAGAACTACGCGCTGTTTCCGCATCTGACGATCGCGGAGAACGTTGCGTTTCCGCTCTCCGTGCGGCACGTGAGCCGCGCCGAACAGAAGGCGCGTGTGAAGCGCGCGCTCGAGATGATCGAGCTGCCGCATCTTGCGAACCGGCGTCCCGCGCAGTTATCCGGCGGACAGCAGCAACGCGTGGCGCTCGCACGCGCGCTCGTGTTCGAGCCGAGCGTCGTGCTGATGGATGAGCCGCTCGGCGCGCTCGACAAGCGCCTGCGCGAAACGATGCAATACGAAATCATGCGCCTGCATCGCGAGCTGTCGCTCACGATCGTCTATGTGACGCACGACCAGGCCGAAGCGCTGACGATGTCGGACCGCGTCGCCGTGTTCTCCGACGGCCGTATCCAGCAGGCCGCCACACCGAGCGAACTGTACGAGAACGCGCAGAACGCGTTCGTCGCTAATTTCGTCGGCGAGAACAACGGGTTGACCGGGCGCGTCGTCACCGCGGGCGAAGGCTGGGCGACGCTGGCGCTCTCGGACGGCAGCGTGATTCGCGGCCGTTGCGAACACGGCCTGCGCGCGGGCGACGACGCGATGCTCGCGTTGCGCCCCGAACGCGCGCATATCCCGAGCGCGGAAGGCACGCAGGCAAGCACGCGCGCCGACGAACACAACAACGTGGTGCGCGCGCGCGTCGAGGAACGGGTGTATTGCGGCGATCATCATCGCGTGCACCTGAAGCTCGGCTCGCGCGATTCGATCGTCGTGAAAGTGCCGAATACGCAGCGCCACGCGCTGCCTTCGCCCGGCAGCACGATCGAGATCGCGTGGCGCCACGACGACTGCAAGATTCTCGCGATGACCGCGCCGCGAAGCGCGCCCGCGATGCCCGTATCCGCACCGCCTTCACCTTCCATCATCACGACCGCACCAGCAGGAGCCAACTGACATGCGCACCCTCATCCAAGCACAATGCGCCGCACTCGCCGTACTCGCATTCGCCACCGTGGCCGCCCAGGCGGCGGAGACGCTCTCCGTCGTGACCTTCGGCGGCGCATACGAAGCAGCGGCCAAAAAAGCGTATTTCGAGCCGTTCACGCAAGCCACGGGAATCGGCTTCTCCACCGAATCGTATGACGGCGGCCTCGCGAAGCTCTCCGCGATGGAGCAGGCGAAGAACACCACGTGGGACCTGATCGACCTCGAAACCAACGATGCGATCACCGCTTGCGACGAAGGGCTCCTGCAGAAGTTCGACAGGAAGACGATCGGCAAGACGAGCGACTTCATCCCCGGCTCGATCAGCGATTGCGCGGTCGCGAGCATGGTCTGGTCCACCGTCTACGCGTACGACGCGAGCAAACTCAAGACCGCCCCGACCACCGTCAACGACTTCTTCGACCTGCAGAAATTCCCGGGCAAGCGCGGCTTGCGCAAGTCGCCGAAGGTATCGATGGAATGGGCGTTGATTGCGGACGGCGTCGACCCGAAGGATGTCTACAAGGTGCTCGCCACCCCCGCCGGCGTGGATCGCGCGTTCAGGAAGCTCGACACGATCAAGAAGAGCATCGTGTGGTGGGAGTCGGGAGCGCAGGCGCCGCAGTTGCTGGCGGACGGCGCGGTCGTGATGACACAGGCCTACAACGGCCGCATTTCCGATGCCGCGAAGAAGGACAACAAGCCGTTCAAGGCCGTCTGGGACGCGCAAGTCTACGACTTCGACTGGTGGGGTGTGCCGACGGGCGCGAAACACGCCGACGCTGCCGCGAAGTTCATCGTCACCGCTTCGCAGCCGAAGGCCTATGCGGAGTTGTCGAAGTACATCGCCTACGCGCCGCCGCGCAAGGACGCGATCGCGCTGGTCGACAAGCAGCGCCTCGCCGATCTGCCGACCGCACCCGAGAACTTCAAGCGCGCGCTGCAGATCAACGCGAACTTCTGGGCCGACAACGCGGACCAGATCAACAAGCGGTTCCAGGTGTGGCTGACGCAGTAACACCATCGTCCGACGAGAGCCCAACTTGACTACCAGCATGCCCGCTTCCGCCCAAGGCCCGGTGCCGGGCTCACCGACGAGAGCCGACGGCCGCGCGTCGTTTCAAAAGACGCGCCGCCGCGCATCGATGCAAGCGCTGTTGCTCGCGCTGCCGTTGCTCGTGTTTCTGCTGTCGACCTTCATTGCGCCGATCATGCTGTTGCTCGCGCGCAGCGTGCAGAACCGCGAAGTGCCCGACAGCATGCCCGCGCTCGCGCGCGCGCTCGATGCGTGGGACGGTGGCGGCGTGCCGGACGAACACACGTTCGCCCTGCTCGCGGCGGGGCTCAAGGAGGCGCAGCAGGGCGGGCAGCTCGGCACCGCGGCGCGGCGGCTGAACTTCGCTCAGCCCGAGTTTCGCAGCCTGTTGATGCGCACCGCGCGCCAACTGCCCGCCGAAGCGCCGCCCGCGTGGAAAACGACGCTCGCCGGACTCGACGACCGCTGGAACTCGCCGGAGACCTGGCGGTTGCTGAAGCGCGCCGCCGCGTCGCCGACGCCGGACTATCTGCTCGCCGCGGTCGATGCGCAAGTCACGCCGCAAGGCGCGGTCGGGTTCGTCCCGGACAACGCTTCCGTCTATCGGCAGGCGTTCGCGCGCACGATCTCGATCAGCGCCGCCGTCACGCTGCTGTGCCTCGTGCTCGGTTATCCCGTCGCCTGGCTGCTCGCGAACTTGCCCGCGAAAAGCGGCAACCGGCTGATGCTTCTCGTGATCGTGCCGTTCTGGACCTCGCTGCTCGTGCGCACCACCGCGTGGTACGTGTTGCTGCAACCGGGCGGCGTCATCAATAGCCTGCTGATGGGTCTCGGTCTCGCCACGCATCCACTGCCGCTGATCTTCAACCGCGCGGGCGTGCTGATCGGCATGACGCACGTGCTCCTGCCTTATATGATCCTCGCGATCTACTCGGTGATGAAGAGCGTATCGCCCGTTTACATGCGGGCCGCGCAATCGCTCGGCGCGCATCCGTTCACCGCGTTCGTGCGGATCTACGTGCCGCAGACGCTGCCGGGCGTCGGCGCCGGCTGCTTCCTGGTATTCGTGCTCGCGCTCGGCTACTACATCACGCCTGCGCTGCTCGGCGGCGCCGGCGACGAGATGATCAGCCAGCTCATCGCGATGCAAACCAACACGCAGCTCAACTGGGGCCTCGCCGGCGCGCTGTCGGCCTATCTCGTGATTTTCACGGCGATCTTTTATTTCCTGTTCAACCGCATTGTCGGCATCGACCGCTTGCGTTTCGGTTGAACCGGGTCGAAACACGCACACGACGAAGGAACGACATGCAGGATCAACGCAACAAGGTGCTGACGGAGCGCATCGCCGCCCGCGGGGTGCGGCTGCATAGCGCGCTCGTGCTGTTCTTTCTGATTGCGCCGATTCTCGCGATCATCCCGCTCTCGTTCAATGCCGGCTCGTACTTCTCGTACCCGATGCAGGGCTTTTCGCTGCGCTGGTACGAGCAGGCGCTCACGAGCGCGGACTGGCAACGCGCGCTGCTGAATAGCGTCGGCATCGGCGCGGCTTCGACGCTGATCGCCACCTGTCTCGGCACGCTCGCCGCGCTGGGCCTCTCGCGCGCGCAGTTTCCGCTGCGCGGTCTGATCATGCCGCTCATCATCTCGCCGATGATCGTGCCGATCGTCGTCGTCGCCGCGGGCTTCTATCTGATCTTCGCGCCGCTCGGCCTCGTGAACTCGTATCCCGGCGTCGTGCTGGCGCACGCGGCGCTCGGCACGCCGTTCGTCGTGATCACCGTGACGGCGTCATTGCTTTCCTTCGATCACAGTCTGTTGCGGGCCGCTTCCGGACTCGGCGCGCCGCCTTGGGTCGCATTCAGGCGCGTGACGTTGCCGCTCATCACGCCGGCGGTGGCGACCGGCAGCGTGTTCGCTTTCGCGACCTCGTTCGACGAAGTGATCGTCATTCTGTTCATCGGCGGGCCGGATCAAACCACCGTGCCGCGGCAGATGTGGAGCGGTATTCGCGATTCGATCGACCCGTCGATCCTCGCCGTGGCCACGATGTTGATCGTGTTTGCGGTGCTGCTGTTCGCGAGCATCAACTGGCTGCGCGGACGGGCGGCTGCGGCCAGCAACGCTGTTATCTGACGCACCGGGGCGCGTCGCTTCGTGGTCGCGCTGAAGCAGGGATTCGCCGGCTCAACAGCGGGCCATGAATAGGCGGGCAAACAAAAAGCCCGCACTCCATGGGAGGGCGGGCTGCTACCAACAAAAAACTGTGTTAGTCAGATTTAGAACGGAATGTCGTCGTCCATTTCATCGAAGCCGCCGCCGGCCGGGGCGCTCGGACGGCTAGAACCACCGCTGGCGCCACCACCCGCGCCGCCGCCGCTGCCGCCACGCGAACCACCGCCCGACATCGCACGGCCACCACCGCCACCGCCGCTGCGCTCCGACGGCTCACCGCGGCTATAACCGCCTTCGTCGCCACCGCCGCCCATCGAGCCGCCGCGGCCGCCCAGCATTTGCATCTGCTCGGCGACGATTTCGGTCGAGTAACGGTCGGTGCCGTCTTGCGCCTGCCATTTACGGGTGCGAATGCGCCCTTCCAGGTAGACCGACGAGCCTTTCTTCAGATATTCCGACACGATTTCAGCGAGCCGGCCGAAGAACGACACACGGTGCCATTCGGTGGCTTCCTTGAATTCGCCGGACGCCTTGTCCTTGTACCGATCCGTCGTTGCAAGGCGGATGTTCGCCACTGCGTCGCCGCTCGGAAGATAACGGACTTCCGGATCGGCTCCGAGATTGCCGACGAGAATGACCTTGTTCACGGATGCCATGAGTTTCTCCTGTTGATTCCATTTCGGGCGGCGCGGCGGTGCACGGTTCGCGTCTCATGGGCCGGCGGGCCCGAGACCGGAAGTGCGCCTCATCCCGCCGCCGGGTGAGTTCTGGTGTTTTTGGGGCGAATCCCCGAGTGCGGTCTTCGGGATGCGCCCTTCGGGGTCGCCGTATTACGCCTTGCGCGGCGGCTGTTTCATCTTTGCGGCGATTATAAGCCAGCAAAACACGAGGCCAGAGCACGTGAAGAAAACGGCGCTTTGACCATCCACCTTCAGCAGCCAGCCGCCGATCATCCCGCCCAACGCAAGACCGATCGACTGCGTGGTGTTGTACACGCCGGCAGCCGCGCCCTTGCGGGTGCCCGGCGCCAGTTTCGACACCAGCGACGGCTGCGAGGCCTCCAGAATATTGAAGCCCAGAAAGTACACAAAAAGGATCGCCGCCACACTCAGAATCGTATGCGGAGCGACGCCCAATAACAACTGTCCGATCAGGATAAGACCGATCGCCGACAACAGCACGGTTTTCATTTGCCCGCGTTTTTCAGCGGCGATGATCGCCGGCACCATCATCACGAACGAGAGGCCCATCACCGGCAAATAGATTTTCCAGTGCGAGGCGACCGGCAAGCCGCCCGCTTCGAGAATGCGCGGCACGACGAGGAACAGCGCGGTTTGCGTCGCGTGCAGCACCAGCACGCCGAAATTCAGGCGCAGCAGTTCGACGTTATGCAGCACTTCGGCGAACGGCGCGCGCACGTGCACCGGCTTGGGCGCGTCGGGCACGACCCACAGCACCACGCCCACCGCGAGAATCGAGAAAATGCCGACCAGCGTGAACAATCCGCTCATGCCGACCCAGTGGAACACGATCGGCGCGCCGACGATCGCCACCGCGAAGGAGACGCCGATACTGCCGCCCACCATCGCCATCGCCTTGGTGCGATGCTCCTCGGCGGTGAGGTCGGCGATAAACGCGATCACCGCGGACGACACCGCGCCCATGCCCTGGATCACCCGGCCGACGATGATCCACGTCATGTCGTGCGCGCCCGCCGCGACGAAGCTGCCGAGCGCGAAAATCAGCAGGCCGGTGGCGATCACGGGCTTGCGTCCGACCTTGTCGGAGACCCAGCCGTAGAAGATGTACAGCATCGACTGCGTCACGCCGTATGCGCCGAGCGCGATGCCCACCAGCAGCACGTTGTCGCCGCCGGGGATGGTTTTCGCATAGATCGAGAACACCGGCATGATCATGAAGAGACCGAGCATGCGCAGCGCGAAGATGGCGGCGAGCGACACGGTCGCGCGCAGTTCGGGCGCGCTCATGCGTGAGGGTGTGGCGGACGGATTGGACATCGGGAGCGTTCTTCGAATGAGCTGGGCGGCGCACCGCGGGCGGCCGGCCCAGACGGGGCGGCCACGACCAGCCGGCTTACCACGGGACTGCGGGACACAGACAGTATGCGGCGCGGCATTCGAGCCGGCGGCTTCGCGCACTCCCCGCTCGCGCCGCCCCGCTGTTGCCTCGCGGCTAGCTTGTACTCGCGGAAAACGGCCCCAGTTAAACCTGTTCCCGCGACGCTGGACCGCTGCCTTACAGCTTGCCCTGGCGCCCGTTCGGGCGGTCAGGAAGCCGTAACGGCGGTCTTGAAAAGTCGTTATAGTAGCAGGTTTAGCCTCTTCCTCTTTCCGCAGTTCATGGAATAAATCCGTGGAACAAATCCGTATTCGTGGGGCTCGCACCCACAACTTGAAGAACGTCAATCTCGACCTTCCACGTCACAAGCTCGTCGTTATCACGGGCCTTTCCGGCTCAGGCAAATCGTCGCTCGCGTTCGACACGCTCTATGCGGAAGGACAGCGGCGCTACGTCGAAAGTCTCTCCGCCTACGCGCGCCAGTTCCTGCAATTGATGGAGAAACCGGACGTCGATCTGATCGAGGGCCTCTCGCCGGCGATCTCTATCGAACAGAAGGCGACGTCGCACAATCCGCGCTCCACGGTCGGCACCGTCACCGAAATTCATGACTATTTGCGGCTGCTGTTCGCACGGGTCGGCACGCCTTACTGCCCGGACCACGAGATTCCGCTGCAAGCGCAAAGCGTCTCGCAGATGGTCGACGCGGCGCTCGCGTTGCCGGAAGAGACCAAGCTGATGATCCTCGCGCCCGTGGTGGCGAACCGCAAAGGCGAGCATGTCGAACTGTTCGAGGAAATGCAGGCGCAGGGCTTTATCCGCTTCCGGGTGCGCTCGGGCGGCGGCACCGCGAATGAAGGCGTCGCGAGGATTTATGAGGTGGACTCGCTGCCCAAGCTGAAAAAGAACGACAAGCACACAATCGACGTGGTGGTGGACCGTCTGAAAGTGCGCGGCGATATGAAGCAGCGCCTCGCCGAATCGTTCGAAACGGCGCTGCGTCTTGCCGACGGCCGCGCGATCGCGCTCGAAATGGATACGGATAAAGAGCATCTGTTCAGCTCCAAGTTCGCCTGCCCGATCTGTTCGTATTCGCTGCAGGAACTGGAGCCGCGCCTCTTCTCGTTCAACAATCCGATGGGCGCGTGCCCGGAATGCGACGGCCTCGGCCAGATCACCTTCTTCGATCCGAAGCGGGTGGTCGCGCATCCGTCGCTCTCGCTCGCGGCGGGCGCGGTGAAGGGCTGGGACCGGCGCAACCAGTTTTACTTCCAGATGCTGCAAAGCCTCGCGGCGTTCTACGAATTCGACATCGACACCGCCGTCGAGGATCTGCCGGAAAAAGTTCGCAAAATTCTGCTGTACGGTTCGGGCAAGCAGGAGATTCCGTTCTCGTACATCAACGAGCGGGGCCGCACGTCGGTTCGCGAGCATGTGTTCGAAGGGATCATCCCGAACCTGGAGCGGCGTTATCGCGAGACCGACTCGGCCGCCGTGCGCGAGGAACTCGCCAAGTACCAGAACAATCAGCCGTGCCCCGCTTGCGCCGGCACGCGGCTGCGCCGCGAAGCGCGCTTCGTGCGGATCGGCGCGGACGGCGACGCCCGCGGCATCTTCGAAATCAGCGGCTGGCCGTTGCGCGATGCGCTCGGCTATTTCCAGACGCTGCGGCTGGAAGGCTCGAAACGCGAGATCGCCGACAAGGTCGTGAAGGAAATCGTCGCGCGACTCATGTTTTTGAACAACGTCGGGCTCGACTATCTGTCGCTCGAACGCAGCGCGGAAACGCTCTCGGGCGGGGAGGCGCAGCGCATTCGCCTCGCCTCGCAAATCGGCTCGGGTCTGACCGGCGTGATGTATGTGCTGGACGAGCCGTCGATCGGCCTGCATCAGCGCGACAACGACCGGTTGATCGCCACGCTCAAGCATCTGCGCGATCTCGGCAATTCGGTGATCGTCGTGGAGCACGACGAGGACATGATCCGCATGGCCGACTACGTGGTCGACATGGGCCCCGGCGCGGGCGAGCACGGCGGCATGGTGATCGCCGAAGGCACGCCCAGGCAAGTGCAGGCCAACGCGGCTTCGATGACCGGTCAGTACATGTCCGGCGCGCGCAACATCGAATTTCCCGACGAGCGAAAAGACCCGGACGAGCGCCGCCTGCGCATCGTGGAGGCGCACGGCAACAATCTGAAGCACGTCACGCTCGATCTGCCGGTGGGCCTGCTGACCTGCGTGACCGGCGTATCGGGTTCGGGCAAGTCGACGCTGATCAACGACACGCTGTATCACGCGGTGGCGCATCACCTGTACGGCTCGGCCACGGAGCCCGCGCCGTACGAATCGATCGAGGGTCTCGAGCACTTCGACAAGGTCATCAACGTCGACCAGTCGCCGATCGGCCGCACGCCGCGCTCGAATCCGGCCACCTACACGGGCCTCTTCACGCCGATCCGCGAACTGTTCGCGGGCGTGCCGGCGGCCAAGGAACGCGGCTACGATCCGGGCCGTTTCTCGTTCAACGTGAAGGGCGGCCGCTGCGAATCCTGCCAGGGCGACGGCGTGCTGAAGGTGGAAATGCACTTTCTGCCCGACGTCTATGTGCCTTGCGATGTCTGCCACGGCAAGCGCTACAACCGCGAAACGCTCGACGTGCAGTACAAAGGCAAGAACATCAGCGAAGTGCTCGACATGACCGTGGAGAACGCCTACGAGTTCTTCAAGCCGGTGCCGGTCGTCGCGCGTAAGCTGAAGACCTTGCTGGACGTCGGCCTGGGCTATATCCGGCTGGGTCAGTCGGCCACTACCTTGTCGGGCGGCGAGGCGCAGCGCGTCAAGCTATCGTTGGAACTGAGCAAGCGCGACACGGGTCGCACGCTATACATTCTCGATGAGCCGACCACCGGTTTGCACTTCCACGACATTGCCCTTCTGCTGGAAGTTATCCATCGATTGCGAGATCAGGGTAATACCGTCGTTATCATCGAGCATAATCTCGATGTGATAAAAACTGCCGACTGGGTGATCGATCTCGGTCCGGAAGGCGGTGCGGGCGGCGGGCAGATCATCGCCCAGGGCACGCCGGAGCAGGTTGCGAAGTCGAAGGCAAGTTTTACCGGCAGGTATCTGGCGCCGTTGCTGAAACGCGCCGCCAGCAGAAAGTAACGGTGCACAACACGGGTGGAACGGGAAAAGCCATGGCCAAGCGGAATCAGGCACGCGACGACGGGCAAGTGCAGGACCTACGCCCACGCCCGGTCAGGCTGACTAGCGACATGAGCCTGCCGAAGCTGTCGGCGGTCGAAATCGGCAGTTACGTGGTGATGTTGATCGGCATGTGGGCGGTCATTCAACTCAGGCTGCTCGGCGCGCTGCTGGCCGGGATGCTCGTGTTCCAACTGGTTCACACCATCGCGCCGCGCATCGAGCGTCATATGTCGAGCCAGCGCGCGCGCTGGCTCGCGGTGGTGCTGCTCTCGGTGGTGATCGTGGGTTCGCTCACCGGCATCACGCTCGGCCTCATCGAGCATTTCGAGAACGACGTGCCGAGCGTGCAGAAGCTGCTCGATCAGGCCATGCAGTTGATCGATCAGGCGCGGGGGCGGATTCCGCAATTCATTGCCAGTTACTTGCCGGTCGACACCGAGCAGATGAAAGCCAAGGCCGCCGAACTGATGCAGACGCACGCCAACATGCTGCAGCAAAGCGGCAAGACGGCGGCGCGCGCTTTCACTCACATTCTGATCGGCATGATCATCGGCGCGATCATCGCGGTGGGCGCGCAGAAGCATATGCATCGGCTGCCGCTTTCCACGGCCTTCGTCACGCGCGTGACACGTTTCTCCGAAGCGTTCCGCCGCATCGTGTTCGCGCAGGTGAAGATTTCCGCGATCAATGCGGTGTTCACCGGCATCTTCCTGCTGGTCGTACTGC
>Ga0105251_10001556_pt1 | contig 19676 bp, 18 predicted proteins | sample KBSS64metaG_FD_80424 | JGI IMG/M metagenome (GOLD analysis project Ga0105251, IMG submission 80424) | Switchgrass rhizosphere microbial communities from Kellogg Biological Station, Michigan, USA - KBS S6-4 metaG | ecosystem: Host-associated > Plants > Roots > Rhizosphere > Soil | place...
GAAGAGCTGAAAAGCGAAATAGCTGAGCAGAGTGAGGCAAGCAATGACTGAACACGTTCAAGTCGGTGGCCTGCAGGTCGCCAAAGTCCTGTTCGACTTCGTGAACAACGAAGCCATTCCCGGAACCGGCCTCACCGCCGACCAATTCTGGGCCGGTGCCGACAAGGTCATCCATGACCTGGCGCCGAAGAACAAAGCCCTACTCGCCAAACGCGATGATTTCCAGGCTCGTATCGACGGCTGGCACCAATCCCGTGCCGGTCAACCACACGACGCCGTGGCTTATAAAGCCTTCTTGCAAGACATCGGTTATCTGCTGCCAGAAGCGGCCGATTTCCAGGCAACGACGCAAAACGTCGATGAAGAAATCGCCCACATGGCCGGCCCACAGCTTGTGGTGCCGGTGATGAACGCCCGCTTCGCGCTCAACGCTTCGAACGCCCGCTGGGGTTCGCTGTACGATGCGCTCTACGGCACCGACGCCATTAGCGAGGCTGACGGCGCGGAAAAAGGCAAAGGCTACAATAAGGTTCGCGGCGACAAGGTCATCGCCTTCGCCCGGGCCTTCCTCGACGAAGCGGCGCCATTGGCGGCCGGCTCCCACGTCGATTCGACACACTACAAAATCGTTGAAGGCAAACTGGTCGTCGCCCTTAAAGGCGGCAGCAACAGCGGCCTGCGCAACGACGCCCAGCTGATCGGTTTCCAGGGCGATGCGGCGGCACCCACCGCGATCCTGCTGAAAAACCATGGCCTGCATTTCGAAATCCAGGTCGATGCCAGCACCCCGGTCGGCCAGACCGATGCTGCCGGTGTCAAAGACATCCTGATGGAAGCCGCACTGACCACCATCATGGACTGCGAAGACTCCGTCGCCGCCGTCGACGCCGATGACAAGGTTGTGATCTACCGCAACTGGCTCGGCCTGATGAAGGGCGACCTGGCGGAAGAAGTCGCCAAGGGCGGCAAGACGTTTACCCGCACCATGAACGCCGACCGCACCTACACCGCCGTCGACGGCAGCGAATTGAGCCTGCATGGTCGTTCGTTGTTGTTCGTGCGTAACGTCGGTCACCTGATGACCATCGATGCGATCCTCGATAAAGATGGCAACGAAGTACCGGAAGGCATCCTCGACGGTCTGGTGACTGTCCTGGCGGCGATGCACAACCTGAACGGCAATACGTCGCGCAAAAATACCCGCACCGGTTCCGTCTACATCGTGAAGCCGAAGATGCACGGTCCTGAAGAAGCTGCGTTCACCAACGAGCTGTTCGGGCGCATCGAAGACGTGCTGGGCCTGCCTCGCAACACCCTGAAGGTCGGGATCATGGACGAGGAGCGCCGTACCACGGTCAACCTCAAGGCCTGTATCAAGGCTGCCAGCGAGCGCGTGGTGTTCATCAACACCGGCTTCCTCGATCGCACGGGCGATGAAATCCACACCTCCATGGAAGCCGGCCCGATGGTGCGCAAGGCCGACATGAAGGCCGAAAAATGGATTGGCGCCTACGAGAACTCCAACGTTGATATCGGCTTGAGCACCGGCCTGCAAGGCCGTGCGCAGATCGGTAAAGGCATGTGGGCCATGCCCGACCTGATGGCGGCGATGCTGGAACAGAAAATCGCTCACCCACTGGCGGGTGCCAACACCGCATGGGTGCCTTCGCCGACCGCTGCCGCGCTGCACGCGCTGCACTACCACAAGGTTGACGTGTTCGCCCGTCAGGCCGAACTGGCCAAGCGTGCCCCTGCGTCGGTGGACGATATCCTGACCATCCCGCTGGCAGTGAACCCACAGTGGACCGCCGAACAGATCCAGAACGAACTGGACAACAACAGCCAGGGCATTCTGGGTTATGTGGTGCGCTGGATCGACCAGGGCGTTGGTTGCTCGAAGGTGCCGGACATCAATGACGTCGGCCTGATGGAAGACCGTGCAACGCTGCGTATTTCCAGCCAGCACATCGCCAACTGGCTGCGTCATGGCATCGTCACCGAAGAGCAGGTGATGGAAAGCCTCAAGCGCATGGCGCCAGTGGTGGACCGTCAGAATGCCGGTGATGCGCTGTACCGTCCGCTGGCACCGAACTTCGACAGCAACATCGCCTTCCAGGCGGCCGTCGAACTGGTGGTGGAAGGCACCAAGCAGCCCAACGGCTACACCGAGCCGGTCCTGCACCGTCGTCGTCGCCAGTTCAAGGCTGCCAATGGCCTGTAACTGAGCACTGACGCCGGACACAAAAAAGCCCTGATCGAAAGACCAGGGCTTTTTTATTCACTTCGAATTGATCGTGCCCACGCTCCGCGTGGGAATGCCTCTACGGACGCTCCGCGTTCGGCTCTTAACGGGACGCGGAGCGTCCCGGGCTGCATTCCCACGCAGAGCGTGGGAACAATCCCTGCTAAGGCTCCATCCCCAACTCATGCTTGACCAACTCAAGCAACTTGCCGCTATCAATGGGCTTGAGCAGGAAGTCCACCACGCTCAGGTGCATCGCGGCGATGGCGTCCTTCACGTCGGCGTCGCCAGAGACGATGATGATCGGCATCGCCGCCCGCACCGATTCGCGCACTTGGCGGATCAGCTCCAGGCCATCGACATGTCCCATGCGCAGGTCGGTGATCACCAGGCCAATCGAGGGTTTCTCTTCCAGCATCTTGAGTGCGGTTTCGCCACTGGCGGCCGTCAAGCAACGAATGCCGTCCATTGCCAGAATCTCCGAGAGCAACTCCCGGGCATCCTTGTCGTCGTCGACGATCAGCACCCGCTGGGGCGGCAGGTCAGGTTCCAGCATGACGTCACTGAGCGCCTGGCGCTCGTCGTCACTCAAAATATCGTGGTCGGACATGGCATTCTCTACATGTTCAATTCAATTCCCTAGCACAGTGGTGAGACATCGCTAAGCAGACCTTCAATGTGCACTCCGTCGGAAAATTTTCCAAGAGGGACAAGGTGAGGTTTTTCCTACATTTGCGTAGGGTTTTTCTGTATCAGCATTACAACTGCGTCCTACCTAGACTTACGTCCAATGGGCACCCCGACCGTAGGGGTGGACCATGAATGAGTCATCCGACAACAACAATTCAAAAAGACTGCGGTAATGGTTATGAGTAAAGCGGACGCCTTCACACAGGCAGGGAAAACCGCGGTGTTGCAGAACATCCAGGGTACTTTGCAATTTCTTCAACGCTTCCCGCCCTTCAACCAGATGGAACACGCCCACCTGGCGTACCTGGTAGAACAATGCCAGCTGCGTTTCTACGCCCCCGGCGAGAGCATCATCAAGCCCGCGGACGGTCCGGTTGAACACTTCTACATCGTCAAGCAAGGCCGGGTGGTCGGCGAGCGTCCGCACTCGGCCAAGGGCGGGACCGAAACCACCTTCGAAATCACCACAGGCGAGTGCTTCCCCCTCGCCGCGCTGCTGGGGGAGCGGGCGACACGCACCGAACACCTGGCCGCCGAAGATACCTTTTGCCTACAGCTGAACAAACTTGCATTCATCAAGTTGTTCGCCATTTCCGGCATCTTTCGCGATTTTGCCTTACGGGGCGTTAGCAGCCTGCTGGATCAGGTCAATCAACAGGTCCAGCAAAAAGCCGTGGAAACCCTCGGCACCCAATACTCGCTTAATACCCGCCTGGGCGAATTGGCCATGCGCCATCCGGTGACATGCACCCCAACCACACCCTTGCGCGAAGCCGTGACCCAAATGCACGAGCAGCAGGTCGGCAGCATCGTGATCGTCAATGAACATAAAGCGCCGCTGGGCATTTTCACCCTGCGCGATTTGCGCCATGTCGTGGCCAACGGCATCGGCGATTTCAGCGAGGCGATCGAGCGGCACATGACCCAGTCGCCGTTTTACCTGTCTCCAGACCATAGTGCCTTCGATGCCGCGATTGCGATGACCGAGCGGCATATCGCCCATGTCTGCCTGGTCAAGGATCAGCGCCTGTGCGGTGTGGTCTCGGAACGCGATCTGTTTTCCCTGCAACGGGTCGACCTGGTTCACCTGGCGCGCACCATCCGCAGCGCCCAGCGTGTGGAAAACCTGGTGCTGCTGCGTGGCGAAATTGGTCAACTGGTGGAACGCATGCTGGCCCACGGTGCGTCTTCGACCCAGATCACCCACATCATCACCCTGCTCAACGACCACACCGTGTGCCGGGTGATAGAGCTGACCCTGGCTGAGAAAGGCGATCCGGGCATTCCGTTCAGCTGGCTGTGTTTCGGCAGCGAAGGACGCCGCGAACAGACACTGCACACCGATCAAGACAATGGCATTCTGTTCGAAGCGCGTGACGCGGCCCACGCCGCCGAGATTCGCGGGAAATTGCTGCCCATTGCCCATCAGATCAACCAAAGCCTGGCGCTTTGCGGTTTCACGCTGTGCAAAGGCAATATCATGGCCAGCAACCCGGAACTCTGCCTGTCGCGGGTCGAATGGGCCCGACGTTTTGGTGCGTTCATTCGCGAAGCCACGCCGGAGAATCTGTTGGGGTCGAGCATCTATTTCGATTTGCGCGTGGTCTGGGGCAGCGAGCAAGGCTGCGAACAACTGCGCCGCGCGATTCTCGACCAGGTGGCCGACAACCGACTGTTCCAGCGCATGATGGCTGAAAACGCGTTGCGCAATCGTCCGCCCGTAGGACGTTTCCGTGAGTTCGTGCTGGCGCGTAAAAATGGCGAAAAAGCCACGCTGGACCTGAAGATCCAGGGCCTGACCCCCTTTGTCGACGGGGCGCGGTTACTCGCCCTCGCCCACGGCATCGAAGCGAACAATACCCTGGAGCGCTTTCGCCAACTGGTGGCCAAAGAGGTCATCGAGCCACTGGATGGCGCAGCGTATGAAGAGGCCTATCACTTCATCCAGCAAACCCGCATGCAGCAACATCAGCTACAGACCCGGGAGAATTTGCCTTACTCCAACCGGGTCGACCCCGACAGCCTCAATCATCTGGATCGACGCATCCTGCGCGAATCCCTGCGCCAGGCCCAACGCCTGCAAAGCAGCCTGTCCCTGCGATACCAATTATGAGCTACCAACTATGAGCCTTTTTTCATGGTTGCGCCCCGCCGGCCCGAGCTTGTCCGCGGACCTGCAACAACGCCTTCAACGCCTGCCTGTGGTCCAGGGATTAAGTGAATGCAGCCTGCGCGAACAGCGCTGGGTAGTGCTCGACCTGGAAACCACGGGACTGAACATGAACAAGGACCGGGTACTGTCTATCGGCGCCGTGGTGATCGAGGATGGCGCGATCGATTTCAGCCGGCAGTTCGAGCGCACCTTGCAATGCGACGAACTCAAACTCGGCCCCAGTGTGCTGATTCACGGCTTGGGGCCCAGTGCAATCGCCGCCGGCAGTGACCCGGCTGAGGCGTTGCTCGAGTTCATGGAGTTTGTCGGCGACAGCCCGGTGCTGGCCTTTCATGCGCTTTTTGACCAGCACATGCTCGGACGCGCATTGAAAGAGCACCTGGGCTACAAGTTGCAACATCCCTTTATGGATGTTGCGGACATCGCCCCGCTGCTGTGCCCGCAGGCCAATATCCGCGAGGCCGGCCTGGACGAATGGATCGATTGGTTCAAGCTGGAAGTCTTCGAGCGCCATAACGCCAGCGCCGACGCCCTGGCGACCGCCGAACTGGCGCTGATCCTGTTCAGTCGCGCAAGGCAGCAGCAGATTCACAGCCCGCTGAACCTGCAACAGCGGTTGAACCAGTGGAAGCGGCGGCAGCAAACGCCATCTTTCTAACGGTCACGCCGTTCCGTGTAGGAGCTGCCGCAGGCTGCGATCTTTTGATCTTGGAAATCAAAAGATCGCAGCCTGCGGCAGCTCCTACAGGGTCATCCGACAATCTCCTACCCGACCAACGCCATTTGCTTTCACTCCCCCGCCTCTGACACAATCGCGAACAATTCTCGTTAGTTAATATTTCCCAATCGGTGATGCTGCGTGTCGTCAGTTCCAAGCCCCCAAAGTGAGCTCGTCGGTGCGCTATATCGCGACCACCGCGGTTGGCTACTGGCCTGGCTACGGCGCAATGTCGCCTGCCCGCAACGGGCCGAGGACCTGAGCCAGGACACTTTCGTGCGCTTGCTCGGGCGCGAAGAACTGAAAGAGCCGCGCGAGCCGCGGGCATTGCTGGTGGCGATTGCCAAGGGGCTGCTGTTCGACTACTTCCGCCGCGCCGCGCTGGAGCAGGCTTATCTCACCGAACTGATGCTGATTCCAGAAGCCGAACAACCGTCGGTGGAAGAACAGCAAATGATCCTCGAAGACCTGAAAAACATCGATCGCCTGCTCGGCAAGCTGTCGAGCAAGGCCCGCGCGGCGTTCCTCTACAATCGACTCGATGGCCTCGGCCACGCGCAAATCGCCGAGCGCCTTGGTGTATCGGTGCCGCGAGTGCGCCAGTACCTGGCCCAAGGCATCCGTCAGTGCTACATCGCCTTGTACGGGGAGCCGACATGAACGCGGTCAGTTCCAAGCCGGTGTCGGCACAGGTGCTCGACGCGGCCATCGCCTGGCAACTGTCCCTGGACTCCGGCAGCCCTGTGGAACGCGAAGAGTTCGCCAAATGGCACGCCGCCCACGAAGAACATGCCCGCGCCTGGCGTCAATTGGGCATGCTCGACCAGCGTTTCAGCGTCGCCAGCGGCCCGGCCCGCACCGCCCTGCTGCAATCGCGCGAAGGCATTCGCCGCCGGGTGCGCAAGCTCGGCAGCGGCCTGGCCAGCATCGTTGCGGTGTTCGGCCTGGCGCTATACGCCGGTGAGCGCTATCTGCCGATCGATTATTGGCTGGCCGACCAGCGCACCGCCACCGGCGAACAACGCACGATTCGCCTGGACGACGGCACCCTGATCAACCTCAACACCCACAGTGCCGTGGACGTGCGCTTCGATGACAAGCAGCGGCGGGTCATCCTCCAGGAAGGCGAAATACTGATCGAAACCGGCCACGGCGACGCACGGCCGTTCATCGTTGAAACCCGCGAAGGCCGCATGCGCGCCTTGGGCACAAGGTTCCTGGTCAAGCGTGAAGAGCAAGGTACGCGCCTGAGCGTGTTGCAATCGGCGGTGGCCGCCCATCCGCAATCAAGTCCTGAGGAGCAGGTCCTGCGCGAAGGCCAGCAAATGCTGATTCGCAGCGACGGCCTGGGCCCGATTGTCGCGCTCAACCTCGGCGCCGATGCCTGGACCCGCGGCATGCTGGTGGTGGACAACGCGCGACTGGAAGATTTGGTGCATGAAATCGGTCGCTATCGCCCGGGTCTACTGGGTGTGGCGCCGGAAGTGGCCGACCTGCGGATCACCGGTAGCTTCCCGTTGCAAAACACCGACCTCGCCCTGAGCGCGCTGTTGCCAACGCTGCCGGTGCAGATTGAGCATCGTACGCAATGGTGGGTGACGGTGGCGGCGAAGACCGAGGCCAAGCCCTAAAAGGTGCTGCGTCAGTGAAGCCGCCTTAGCGGGCAAGCCACGGTCACAAAATTACCGGTCAGTGCAGAACCTGTGGCAGCGGGCTTGCCCGCGATGAGGCCATCAGATCCGCCACAAAACCCAACTTTATTGACTGAATCTAAATTATTTCCATCCAGCCCTATCACTTTTTGATTTTCGTTCGGTACTTAGGCAATTGAGAAGTATTCACTTTCAGGAGCCGCCGTATGTCCCGTTCGTTAGACGCCTTGTTGCGCCCCGGTTTGCTGGCGCTTGCCATTGCTCTTTGCATGCCTTTGGCCAGCAGCCAACTGGTCGCCGCTGAGCAGGCGTCCAGCGTTCGTGCCTACAACCTGCCGGCCGCACCACTGGCCAGTACCCTGAACCAGATTGCCAGCCAGGCCGGCCTGGCGTTGTCGTTGAACCCGTCGCTGGCCGCCGGCAAGCGTTCGGCCCCGGTCCAGGGCCAGTTCGACGCTGCCGGCGCCCTGCGCGAAGCCCTGCGCGGCACCGAGCTGCAACTGGAGCAAAGCGGCGGCACCTACACCCTGGTGGCCGTGCCTGAGGGCGTGATGGCTTTGCCGGCAACCAGCGTCATCGGTGTGGAAGCAGAGACTGAAAACGCCTGGGGTCCGGTGCAAGGCTACCTGGCCAAGCGCACCGCTGCCGGCACCAAGACCGACACGGCACTGGCAGAAGTACCGCGCTCGATCTCTGTTGCCACCCGCGAGCAGATGCAAGACCGCGCCGTACAGAATCTCGATGACGCCGTACGCTACATGCCCGGGGTCATTGCCAGCAGCTACGGCAGCGATAGCCGTGCCGAGTGGCTGAAAGTTCGTGGATTTGAGCCCACTCAGTTCCTCGATGGATTGCCGCTGCCAAAGGGCACTTACACCATGCCGAAAATAGAGACTTGGGACCTGGAGCGAGTAGCCCTGCTGCGCGGCCCTGCCTCCTCGCTTTACGGCCAGACACCGCCTGGCGGCCTGCTCGACATGGTCAGCCGACGCCCTGATGCGTTGGCCAGCAACGAAGTGCAATTGCAAGTTGGCAGCTATGAGCGTAAGCAGATCAGTTTCGACAGTACCGGTCCGGTCGATGACGAAGGGCGTTTTTTGTACCGTGTCAGCGGTGTGGTGCGCGATAGCAACACCACCATCGAGCACATCGACGACAAGCGTTACAACATCGCTCCCAGCCTGACCTGGAACATCGATCCCGATACCAAACTGACTTTCCTTAGCCAGTACAACCGTGACGATACCGGCACCACCAGCCAGTTCCTTCCGCTACAGGGCACCAAACTGTCCTCGCCCGCTGGAGAAGTGAAGTTCCACAAGAATCTTGGCGATCCGGAATGGGAGTTCTACGACAAGACCTATTACGCGTTGGGATATGCCTTTGAGCATCGGATGAACGACGTTTGGCAGTTCCGTCAGAACCTTCGCTATACCAAGAGCGATCTGTCCTTCCAGAGCATTACCGCGGGCGGTTTCTATGGTTCGGTCGAAGACGACGGCACCCTGTCCCGGGGTGCCAACGTAGTTGACGAAGACCTCAGCCAGTTTGCCGTGGATAACAATTTCCAGGGCGATTTCGACACCGCTGCCATCAGGCACACACTGTTGCTGGGGCTGGATCACCAACGCGTCAACACCAACTACAAATGGCTGTTCGGCAACGCGCCAACCAGCAACATCACCCACCCCATCTACGGCCAGGACTTCAGTAACGTCCAATACACCGCGTTCAATGACTACAACCAGAAGACCCATGACACAGGCCTCTACGTCCAGGACCAGATGGCCCTCGACAACTGGCGCCTGACCCTGGGCGGTCGTCAGGACTGGCTGCACACGGATTCGACGTTCTACAACATGAACAATGCCAAGGACACCCGCGACGACACCCACTTCAGCGGCAACGCGGCCATCAGCTATGTGTTCGACTCCGGCTTCACTCCCTACATCTCCTATGCCGAATCCTTCCAGGCAGAAGCGGGTGGCGCCAACGGCGAGGCATTCCGCCCCGGAACCGGCAAGCAATATGAAATCGGACTCAAGTACCAACCACCGGGCATCGACATGCTGTTCACAGCCGCCGCCTATGACCTGACCCGCAAGGACATCGTACTCAGCGACACCCTGGGCGTATCTCGCCCTTTGGGTGAAGCGAAAGTCCGAGGCTTCGAGCTGGAGGCAACCGGCAACGTCAACGAAAACCTGAACCTGACGGCTTCGTACACCTACGCCAACAGCAAGATGACCAAAGTCACCGATCCGCTGGACAAAAACCGCCCTCTGCCACTGACCCCGGAAAACCAGGCCGCTGCATGGGCTGACTACACCTGGCATACCGGTTTCCTGGACGGCTTTGGAATCGGCTTTGGTGTGCGCTATATCGGCGAAACCGACAACATCGCCATCGGCAGCATGGCCTTTGTTCGCGATCCGTCAGACGGCCACAGCGATGCCTATACCGTCTATGACGCGGCCGTTCATTACGACCTTGGCCGCCTGGACAATGCACTCAAGGGCGTCAGTGTCAGCGTCAATGCCAACAATGTATTCGACAAGGAATACATCTCGACCTGTGACGGTTTCTACTGCTACTACGGCGACCGCCGCAACGTCATGGCCAGCCTTGACTACAAGTGGTAACGACTTGATTTGACACGCCCGGTACCCAGGCCGTCCTTCGAGGACGGCCTGGGTATTTCTGGAGGCCACGAAATGAAAAGTAAAACAATTCGCCGCTGGTCCTTTGTCCACACCTGGACCAGCCTGATCTGCACGGTGTTCCTGCTGATGCTGGCATTGACTGGCCTGCCGTTGATTTTTCACCATGAGATCGACCATTTGCTGGGCGATGCCGCCGAGTTGAAGCAAATGCCGGCAGATACGCAGCAACTGAATCTGCAGCAGCTTGTGCAGGCAGCTGAAAAGCATCGTCCCGGTGACGTCATGCAGTATTTCGGTTTCGACGAAGATGAGCCTAACGGCGCAATCGCGATCATGGCGGCCACCGCCGGCACCGAGCCGAACTCGTCCCACACCTTCATGCTCGACACCCGCACCGGCGAAGCGCTGGAGATGCCGTCGGCCAATGGCGGCTTCATGATGGTCATGCTGCGCTTGCATGTAGACATGTTCGCCGGGCTGCCGGGCAAATTGTTGCTGGCGTTCATGGGTTTGCTGTTCGTCGTCGCGATCGTGTCCGGCACCGTGCTGTACCTGCCGTTCATGCGCCGCCTGAAATTCGCCACCGTGCGCCAGGACAAATCCACCCGCCTGCGCTGGCTCGACCTGCACAACCTGATCGGCGTGGTGACCCTGACCTGGGCCCTGGTGGTCGGCGTAACCGGCGTGATCAGTGCCTGCGCCGACCTGTTGATTGCCGCGTGGCGCCACGACAGCCTGAGCGCGATGGTTGCGCCGTATCGCGATGCGCCCCCGCTGACGCAACTGGCGCCGGCTACACGTTTGCTCGACATCGCCAAGGAAGTCGCACCCGGCATGCAACCGGATTTCATTGCCTTCCCCGGCACGCGGTTCTCCAGCGAACACCATTACGCGGTGTTCATGAAAGGCAGCACGCACCTGACCTCGCACTTGCTGACACCGGTGCTGATCGACGCCAGCACCCTGGAAGTCACCGCCGTGGCCGAGCGCCCCTGGTACATGGACGCCATGGGCATGTCGCAGCCTTTACATTTCGGTGACTACGGCGGCATGCCGATGCAAATCCTCTGGGCCACCCTGGATGTGCTGACGATCATTGTGCTTGGCAGTGGCGTTTACCTGTGGGTGGTGCGGCGCAAGGCGATGAAACCCGTACTGGAAAAAGCGGAGAGCGTGGCATGAGGCCCCGGCAGTCGAGTTTCTGGAAGGTGTTCGCCACCCCGACCGTAATCGCCATGTTCAGCGCGGGCGGGTTGTTTGCCGCGTTGCTCGGCGATGGCGTTTGGGATGCCCTGAGCTGGCTTGGATTAGGCATCCCTGCCGTCCTCGCCCTGCGCGGCCTCCTGCATCGCCGGTAACGTGCATCCCCCTGTAGGAGCGAGCATGCTCGCGAAAAACCTGAGAACGCCGCGTTCATTCAGGCTGCCCTCGTCATCGTTGACGACCATCGCGAGCGCACTCGCCCCTACAGGTTATACGATGACACTCTGTCCCGCCCGTCGACTCACCCTGCAAAATCCCTGACATATTTGTTGACACATTCATCCTTGCACTCCTATAAATGCGAATGTTGTACGACAACCTACAACAATGGCAGCGCCCATAACTCCAAAAATAAAATGATGGTGAAGAGATGAAAGTCAAAGGCATCCGCTGGTGGATGGTCGGTTTGGTAACGGCCGGCCTCATAGTCAACTACCTGGCTCGCAATACCCTCTCAGTGGCCGCGCCGACCCTGATGAGCGAAATGAACATCTCCACCGAACAGTACTCGCACATCGTCGTCGCGTGGCAGGTTTGCTATGCGCTGATGCAACCGGTGGCCGGCTACATCATCGATGCCATTGGCACCAAAATGGGCTTCGCCATTTTCGCTTTCGCCTGGTCGATTGCCTGCGCACTGGCTGCGCTGGCGAGTGGCTGGCAGGGCCTGGCATTCGTTCGAGGCCTACTCGGGCTCACGGAAGCAGCGGGCTTGCCGGCGGCCGTAAAAGCCACTACCGAATGGTTTCCGGCCAAGGAACGTTCGGTGGCGATCGGTTGGTTCAATATCGGTTCGTCGATTGGCGCACTGCTGGCGCCACCCTTGGTGGTCTGGGCAATCCTGCACAGTGGCTGGGAACTGGCCTTCCTGATCGTCGGCGGCCTTGGAGTGCTCTGGAGCTTCCTGTGGGTAATCCTCTACAAACATCCTCGGGATCAAAAGCGCTTGGGCGATGAAGAGCGCAATTACATCCTCAGCGGCCAGGAAGAGCATTTCAAGGAACCGGCCACTCAAAAAGGCAGTTGGAAGAAAATCATCGGCAGCCGTAATTTCTACGCCATCGCCAGTGCACGGATTCTCTCCGAACCAGCCTGGCAGACCTTCAACGCGTGGATTCCGCTGTACCTGATGACCGAGCGGCACATGAACATCAAGGAGATCGCAATGTTCGCCTGGCTGCCGTTCCTCGCCGCCGACCTTGGCTGCGTGCTCGGCGGTTATCTGAGCCCGTTCTTCCATAAGCACTGCAAAGTTTCGCTGTTCACCTCGCGCAAAATGGTCCTGCTGTTCGGTGCCTCGTGCATGATCGGCCCGGCGTGCATCGGCCTGGTCGCCAGCCCGTACACGGCGATTGCGCTGCTATGCATCGGCGGCTTCGCGCACCAGACATTGTCGGGGGCGCTGTATGCGATCACCTCTGACTCGTTCGGCAAAAACGAAGTGGCCACGGCTACCGGCATGGGTGGCATGTTCGGCTACCTCGGCGCGGCCGCTTTCACCCTGGTATTCGGCGTGATGGTGACCAAGATCGGCTACAGCCCACTGTTCGTGACCCTGGCGATCTTCGACATCGTCGCCGCGTTCATCGTCTGGACCGTTGCCCGCGAGCTTAAGCCTCAGCAGGCTGTTGCGGGCCCGGAGGGCACATTGCAACCGGCGGGCTAACCACCCCCCGGGTGGGAGCGAGCCTGCTCGCGAAAGCGGTGTGTCAGACAGCATTGATGTCAACTGACACGGCCTCTTCGCGAGCAGGCTCGCTCCCACCATTGAATGTGATCTTGAGCTCTCGCCGCCACACGTTATGCTGCGTGACACCGCCACCACCAACCGAGTCACTGCCATGTCTACCCCGAGCATGACCCTGTACCACAACCCCCTCTCCCCCTTCGTCCGCAAAGTCATGGTGCTCTTGCACGAAACAGGTCAACAGGACCGCGTTGCCCTACAGAATTGCGTGCTCACACCGGTTGATCCGGACCAGACCCTGATCGACGACAACCCCTTGAGCAAGATCCCCGCCCTGCGCCTGGCCGATGGCAGCATCATCCACGACAGCCGGGTGATCCTCGACTATCTGGATCACCAGCACGTCGGCAACCCGCTGATCCCCCGCGAAGGCTCGGCCCGCTGGCGGCGCCTGACACTCGCCTCCCTGGCCGACGGCATCATGGACGCCGCGGTACTGGTGCGCTACGAAATCGCCCTGCGCGCCCCGGAAAAACACTGGGACCAATGGCTCGACGGCCAGCGCGACAAAATCCGCCGTGCCCTGGCGTTGCTGGAAAAAGACGCGATGGCCGAGCTGGCCAGCCATTTCGACATCGCCGCGATCGGTGTGGCCTGTGCGTTGGGGTATCTGGATTTGCGCCATCCGGATCTGGACTGGCGCGAAGCGAATCCGCAGTTGGCGGCGTGGTATTTCGAGGTGAGTCAAAGGCCTTCGATGTTGGCGACGATGCCTAAAGTGTGATCCCTATCCAGATAACCACCCTAGCAGTTCTAATAGTGGTCAAGAATGGATAAAGCGCCGATGCTTAAGGTCCAGCCATATGGACCTTGAGCGGAGTTCGAGCCATGCCCACACAGTCACGCATTACGATTCTGCTGGCAACCGATCAACAGCAATCGGTGTTGAATGCACGCGACTCGGGGCGAGCCCATCCCCTCTCCTACACCCCCTACGGCCATCGCCCACTCGTAAGCTGTTTGCTCAGCCTGCCCGGCTTCAATGGCCAACCGCCAGATCCGGAGACTGGACATTATCATTTGGGCAATGGGTATCGGCAGTTCAATCCGGTGTTGATGCGGTTTCATTGCCCGGATAGTTGGAGCCCGTTTGAGGAGGGGGGGTTGAATGCGTATGGGTACTGCTTAGGGAATCCGATAACTGGCAGCGACTCCACAGGACACACACCTGTCTTTATCAAATCCGCCCTGAGGGGACTCGGGCTTATGAAACAGTCCGCGGCTAAAGGTGCACAAAACATATCGCAGACAGTGGCCAGTCGCGCGGGTGCCTCAATAGCAAGTCAAGTACCTGAGGTATCGAACGCTGGCACCCTAATCGGCAGCGGTTCAAATCTTGTAGGAACCTATAAGCCCGGCCAGGCTTATCAGCGGTTAGGGGGCATTGATTACAACATATATATAAAACCTTTTAAGAGCTCCAAAGGCTATGACAATATCAAAATCAAGGCAGCCGCACGACGCCCCGAAAGCACTCTTCCTAATCTGACACTGTCTGATTTTCACAAACTGCGTTCGAGCACAAAAGGTAAGAATATTGGAGAGCCGGCTGCTTTGGAGCGTCGACTTATGGAGACCGTCTCCGGTAGATTCGACCAATCCTCACCTGAGTTTTCAGCTTTGCAGAAAAAATTTCAGATGTCTCTAAATCAGGAAAGTACAAGCACTCGTGAAAACGTGATGTTCAAAAAAGTTGCTGGCGGCGTAAGGGAGATTCGCCGCTGAAGCGTCTTAGAATAAGTAGAAACAAGGGGACAGATGTACTTTGATTCGGCAGCATTGGGCTATTGATTGTTGCACCATGGCCTATCTGTTCTGCAAGTAGGCAATGGCTGAAAAAGGATCGATGCTCAAGGAACAGCTTTTGGACATTGCTCGGAGCTCAATCAATGACTAATCCTTCACGTAAAACGATACTGTTGGCAACCGATCAACAGCAGTCGGTGCTGAACGCCCACGCAACGAATCAAGCCCATCCCCTCGCCTACTCACCCTATGGCCACCGTCCATGGGATAACGGTTTTCTCAGCCTACTTGGGTTCAATGGCGAACTTCCGGACCGATTCACCGGGCATTATCATCTGGGAAAAGGGTATCGGCAGTTCAATCCGGTGTTGATGCGATTTAACAGTCCGGATAGTTGGAGTCCGTTTGGGGAGGGAGGGATCAATGCGTATGCTTATTGTTCTGGAGATCCCATTAATAGAGTAGATCCAACAGGGCATTCATTTTGGGCACTTTTACCCTTCGTCCGACCGTCAAAATCTTTAGCAAAAGTTCCTACTATCAGTAAAAAAACAATAGACACCGCTGCCAGAATTGCGAATATGCAACAGGGGATGCTCTACAAAAAACAAACGCTAGGCTATCAACTCGGCGACAAAGCCTCCAGGCTGGATCTGAACGGCAAAAGCGTTGAAAAAATCAATAAATACACCAACATTATCAAGGAAAACAACGATATATTAAAAGACAAAATAAAACAATTACTTGATCAAATGCCAGACTCCCAGGAAAAGGCGACAGCAGTTAAAAACTTTCGGGATCATTTCATTAAATTTCCAACCGTCATAAATCCCACCTCGCATAAAGATCGTGCAGTCGTGGAACTCCATTCACAAGCAATGTACTTCCAAACACAAAAAAACCATATAGAACACCTCCAGAAAATTCAAAGAAGGCAACGACCAGCAATCGCAAACTCATCCATAAGACAACTCACATAAATACCATCAACTATAAGATCGCCTTAAAAGACTCAAGAGAATAAATGAACATTGTCAATCAACAATCCGGCTTGTCCGCCGTAAACCTGCGAGCCGGATTCACCGCCGCGCCAAACTCGCGCAACGCCTTGGCGCCGATCAACAATGGGTAATTGAAGCTACTGCGATCCGTCAAATTGACCTCGACCGTGCGTTTCACATTGCCCAGGCACAATTCCAGATCGACCACCGGTCGCTTGGTGGGCGCGATCACTTCGCTGTCATCCTCGTCCTCTTCGGAACGGGTCTTGATCTTGCTGATGCGCGCGACCTTGTGTTCGTAAACCTTATTGCTCGCATCCTTCGTGGCGAGGCGGAAGCGCACCCAGTCTTCGCCGTCGCGGGTGAAGGTTTCGATGTCCTTGGCCGACAGCGACGCGGTCAGGGCGCCGGTGTCCATCTTGGCCTTGAGGACTTCGCCGCCGATTTCCGGTAGCGCGATGTATTCGTAGCGACCGTACAGGGTCGGCTCGGCAGCCATGACCGGTAGGGCGATGAGTGAAAGCAGTGCAAGAAGGGATTTCACGTACTGGGAGTCCTTGAGGGTGGGCAGCGCAATTTTAGACCGTTGTTGAATAGATCGTTCCCACGCGCCGCAAAGGATTGCCTCAACGTACGCTTCGCGTTCGGCCCCTGATTTGGGACGCAGAGCGTCCCGGGCTGCATTCCCACGCAGAGCGCGGGAACGATCGGTGTCAGGAGGTTAGCGCGTCAAAGGTGAAACATTCGTCACCGGCGATTTGGCCTGCCGCCCGAAGCTGCTTATCATGGCGCGCCCAAACGCTTCCAAGAGTTCTTTATGCGCCGCCTGCTCACCGGCTGTTTCGTTACATTGCTGCTGTTGCTCAACACCCTGGTCCTGATCGGCCCCTTGATGGTGTTTGCCCTGCTCAAGCTGGTCCTGCCCGGCCGTTTGCGCGATTACGCGTCCTGGGTGGTGATGTGGATTGCCGAGACCTGGTCGGAAATCGACAAGCTGATCTTTCGCCTGTGCATCCCCACGCGATGGGATATTCGCGGCGGCGACGATCTGCGCCGTGACACTTCGTATCTGGTGATCAGCAATCATCAGTCCTGGGTCGATATCCCGGCGCTGATCCAGACGCTGAACCGACGCACACCCTTCTTCAAATTCTTTCTCAAGAAAGAACTGATCTGGGTGCCGTTCCTCGGCCTGGCGTGGTGGGCGCTGGATTACCCGTTCATGAAGCGCTACAGCAAGGCGTTCCTGGCGAAACACCCGGAACTGGCTGGCAAGGATCTGCAGATTACCCGGCAAGCTTGCGAGTTGTTCAAGCGCCAACCGGTGACGGTGGTCAATTATCTGGAAGGCACCCGTTTTACCACCGCCAAAAGCGTTCAGCAGCAGTCGCCGTTCACTCACTTGCTCAAGCCCAAGGCCGGTGGCGTGGCGTTTGTGCTGGCGGCGATGGGTGAACAACTGGATGCGGTGCTGGACGTGACTGTGGTGTATCCGCAGCAGGCGATCCCGGGGTTCTGGGACTTGATCAGCGGTAAGGTGCCGAGGGTCATCGTCGACATCAAGACCCGCGAACTCGACCCGGAGCTGTGCCAGGGCGATTACGAAAACGATCCGCTGTTTCGCGAAAAAATCCAGAACTGGGTCAACCAGCTCTGGATCGAGAAGGACCGGCGTATCGACGATTTGCGCGCCGAGAGTCGCTGAGTCAGCTACCGGTGCTGGTGCCGAAGCCTGTGCCTGTGCCTGCGCCTGTGCCCCAGATGCTGCCCAAGCTACTTAGCAGGGAACCGCCGACGCCTTGTTGACCTAGGTACTGCAGGATCACCGGGGTAAACATCCCGATCATGCCGGTGTCCATGCCCAGGGCGCAGAAGGCGTTGTTCAGGTCATTGGTGTCCTTGACGTTGCCCAGGGCGTTTTCCAGCCCTGCGGCCTTGCCGCTCGAACCGAGCAAACCGGCGAGCGCCCCCAGCTCTCCCCCACCCGAGAGAATGTCGATGCCCGGCACGCTTTTGGCCAGCTCCGAATAATCGGTCGAACTCAGCTGATTCTTCGCCAACCCAAGCATCGCCCCGGCGCCGCCGACGGCTTGCTCTGGCGTGATGTTCAATTGGGTCAGCGCGCCCAGCAGGTCTGCTGTCTCAGAGGTCGGCGCCGCCTCCGTGGCCTCGTTGCCCTTCATGCCGGAAATGGCACTGGCTGCATCGCTCAGGCTGAATTGTGCAAAAGCCGGGCTGACCACCAGGGTCATGAGCGATGCCAGGACAAAACCGCGTGAAATCTTCATTCAGACATCCTCTTGCGTCGAGAAAAAACACCCAGCTTTCGGGCGCAAAGCTGCCGGTTTGACCGGGCAGCCGCGGGCATGTTCCTCAGGCCTGCATCCATTTCTCATCCGTTCGTCACAAAGGAGCCCTGAAGCCTGCGGCAATATCAGATTTTCAAACGAAAAAGTGATGTGCACACGCAGCTCTAAAAAACGCGCATTGAGCAAATGCAACTTACAAAAAAAGGGCGATCCAAGATCGCCCTTTTTTACCTATACAGCGTTTACGCCGCACTGAACAACTTATGCGGATCAATCACAAACTTCTTCGGCACGCCCGCATCAAACTCGCCATACCCTTCAGGCGCCTGATCCAGGCTGATCACCTGCACACCCACCACTTCGGCAATGTTGATGCGATCCCACATGATCGCCTGCATCAACTGGCGGTTGTACTTCATCACCGGGGTCTGACCGGTGTGGAAACTGTGGGATTTGGCCCAGCCCAGACCGAAGCGGATGCTCAGGCTGCCCATTTTCGCGGCGGCGTCCACGGCGCCCGGGTCTTCGGTGACGTAAAGACCTGGGATGCCGATCTTGCCAGCTACGCGTACTACGCCCATCAGCGAGTTGAGCACGGTGGCCGGAGCTTCGTGCTTCACGCCGTCATGGCCGTGGCCGCGGGCTTCGAAACCTACGGCGTCGATGGCGCAATCCACTTCTGGCTCGCCCAACAGTGCGGCGATTTGCTCGTGCAGCGGGGTGTCCAGGGACAGGTCGGCGATTTCGAAACCCTGGGCCTTGGCGTGGGCCAGGCGCACGGTATTGACGTCACCGACGATCACCACGGCCGCGCCCAGCAGGCGAGCGGAAGCGGCGGCTGCCAGGCCGACCGGGCCGGCACCGGCAATGTATACGGTGCTGCCTGGGCCAACACCGGCGGTCACTGCGCCGTGGTAGCCGGTCGGCAGGATGTCGGAGAGGCAGGTCAGGTCGCGGATTTTTTCCATCGCGCGATCGCGATCCGGCAGTTTCAGCAGGTTGAAGTCGGCGTAAGGCACCATCGCGTATTCAGCCTGGCCACCGGTCCAGTCACCCATGTCGACGTAACCATAAGCACCACCGGGACGTGCCGGGTTAACGCTCAGGCACACGCCGGTGTGCATTTCCTTGCAGGAACGGCAGCGCCCGCAAGCCACGTTGAACGGCACGGATACCAGGTCGCCGATCTGCAGGTTCTCGACGTCGCTGCCCTTCTCGATTACTTCACCGGTGATCTCGTGACCCAGGACCAGGCCGGTTTGCGCAGTGGTACGGCCGCGCACCATGTGCTGGTCGGAACCACAGATATTGGTGGAAACCACGCGCAGGATGACGGCGTGGTTGATTTTCCTGCCGCGCGGGTCCTGCATTTTCGGATAGTCGATTTTCTGTACTTCGACCTTGCCAGCGCCGAGATACACCACACCACGATTGCCAGACATGCTTTCACCTCGCTGTTGTTTTTATGGAAC
>Ga0105251_10001559_pt1 | contig 19639 bp, 18 predicted proteins | sample KBSS64metaG_FD_80424 | JGI IMG/M metagenome (GOLD analysis project Ga0105251, IMG submission 80424) | Switchgrass rhizosphere microbial communities from Kellogg Biological Station, Michigan, USA - KBS S6-4 metaG | ecosystem: Host-associated > Plants > Roots > Rhizosphere > Soil | place...
GCTTCGTTGGTCGACACCTCGAGGCGTGAAGAACGGCTGTTTGCGTTCCCCCGGGAAGAACCGCAGGTCAGCTACTGGGCGCGCAGGCGGTGCAAGCGGGCCGCTACCTGTTCTCGACCGGTGATGCACCGGCGCACTCGAAGCTGCAGACACAGGGCGAGGTGAGAGCACCTCCGGTCGGCACGAGGAGTGCGTGATGCGCAAGGTCGTTTCCCGGGACGGCACGACGATCGCCTACGACAGGTCGGGCGAGGGCCCCCCACTCGTGCTGCTCAACGGTGCGTTCCGCGATCACACGATCTTCGACGAGCTCGTTCCCGAACTGGCGCAGCACTGCACCGTGTACGCCTACGACCGCCGCGGGCGCGGCCGGAGCGGTGACGCTCCCGAGTACGCCGTCGAGCGGGAGATCGAGGATCTCCGGGCGGTGATCGAGCAGGCGGGCGGCTCAGCGGCCGTGTTCGCCGGGTCCACGGGCGCGAACGTGGCGCTCCAGGCGGCGCTCGCGGGCACGCCGATCGCCAGGCTGGCGCTCCACGAGCCGTTCTTCCGGGTCGAGGGGTTCCCCAAGCCCCCCTCGAACTCCGCGGAGACGCTCCGGGTCCTCCTGGAGGAAGGCGACCGGCGCGACGAGGCGGCCGAGTACTTCCTCGGCCCCGTCCTGGGCCTCACCCCCGACGAGGTCGCGCAGTGGCGCAGGAGCCCGCTCTGGGCGATGAACGAGGCGAACGCGCACACGCTGCTGTACGACGTCACGATCTGCGGCGACTTCACCGTCCCGGCCCGCCGACTCGCCGGATTCCGGACGGAGACGCTGGTCCTCAACAGCGACAGCACCAGCGCCTGGCTGCGTGCGGCGGCGCAGGCGACCGCGGCGGCCCTGCCCAACGGCCGGGGCCTCGAGCTGCCCGGATCCTGGCACCGGATCGACATGGACGTGCTCGGCCGGACGCTGGTCGAGTTCGCCACCGCCTGAAAGGTCCCGCCGCCCCTGCACGCGCCGACGCCCTGCAGCGCGGGGGACGTAGGACCCATCCCTGAAAGTACGCCATCTACCTCCCGGGAGAACATCACCGTGACCACGGCTCACACCCTGGCCGCCGGGGACACCGCGGAGGCGGCCCCGGCCGCTGCGCGCGGCGCCACCGTGTGGCTGACCGGACTGCCCAGCGCGGGCAAGACCACTCTCGCCCGCGCCCTCGCCGAGCGCCTGCGCGCCCAGGGACACGAGGTCGAGGTGCTCGACGGCGACGAGATCCGCGCGTTCCTCTCCGCGGGCCTGGGCTTCACCCGTGAGGACCGGCACACCAACGTGCAGCGGATCGGCTTCGTGGCCGGGCTGCTGGCCTCCCACGGCGTCAAGACGCTGGTTCCGGTCATCGCCCCGTACGCCGACTCCCGCGCCGCCGTCCGTGCCCGGCACGCCGCCCGCGCCACACCGTTCCTGGAGATCCACGTGGCCACCCCGGTCACGCTCTGTTCCCAGCGCGACGTGAAGGGCCTGTACGCCAAGCAGGCGGCCGGCGAGATCTCCGGTCTCACGGGCGTCGACGACCCGTACGAGGCACCTGAGAGCCCGGAGCTGCGCATCCAGACGCAGGGCCGCTCGGTGGCCGATTCCGCAGCCGAGCTGCACGCCTTCCTGACCGAAAGGGGCCTGGCATGACGACCATGACCCATCGCCTGATCGAGGCGCCGGGGAACCCCTTCGCGCTGACGCACCTGGACGCGCTGGAGTCCGAGGCGGTCCACATCTTCCGCGAGGTGGCGGGCGAGTTCGAGAAGCCGGTGATCCTCTTCTCCGGCGGCAAGGACTCGATCGTCATGCTGCACCTGGCGCTCAAGGCGTTCGCCCCCGCACCGGTGCCGTTCGTGCTGCTGCACGTCGACACCGGTCACAACTTCCGCGAGGCCATCGACTACCGGGACCGCACGGTGGCGCGGCACAACCTGCGCCTGCACGTGGCCTCGGTCCAGGACTACATCGACGCCGGCAAGCTCAAGGAGCGCCCCGACGGCACCCGCAACCCGCTGCAGACCGTCCCGCTGACCGAGGCGATCCAGCAGCACAGGTTCGACGCCGTCTTCGGCGGCGGCCGCCGCGACGAGGAGAAGGCCCGCGCCAAGGAGCGCGTCTTCTCCCTGCGCGACGAGTTCTCCCAGTGGGACCCGCGCCGCCAGCGCCCCGAGCTGTGGAACCTGTACAACGGCCGCCACGCGCCGGGCGAGCACGTGCGCGTCTTCCCGCTCTCCAACTGGACCGAGCTGGACGTGTGGCAGTACATCGCCCGCGAGAAGATCGAACTGCCGGAGATCTACTTCGCCCACGAACGGAACGTCTTCCTGCGGGACGGCATGTGGCTGACCGCCGGCGAGTGGGGCGGCCCGAAGGACGGCGAGAGGGTCGAGAAACGGCTCGTGCGCTACCGCACCGTGGGCGACATGTCCTGCACCGGTGCCGTCGACTCCGACGCCGCCACGCTCGACGCGGTGATCGCCGAGATCGCCGTCTCCCGCCTCACCGAGCGGGGCGCGACCCGGGCCGACGACAAGCTGTCCGAGGCCGCGATGGAAGACCGCAAGCGCGAAGGGTACTTCTAGCGTTGACTTCTTCCCCCTCCTGGAGGAGGGGGATTCCTACAGCTCACGCCGCAGGGCTTCCTGCTTCGTCGCCGACCGCCCCGTCCGGGAGGACTCCCGTTGAGGTCTCACACCGGCTCCACAGGCCGTCACCGCCAGTCCGGCGGCCAGCAGATTCTTCGCCGCGTTCACGTCCCGATCGTGGGTCGTGCCGCAACCGCACGTCCATTCACGAACGTTCAGCGGCAGCTTCTCCGCTATGCCGCCGCAGTGGGAGCACAGCCGGGTGGAGGGGAAGAAGCGGTCGACCGTGATCACTTCCCGCCCGTACCAGGCGGCTTTGTACTCGAGCGTACTCCGCAGTTCCGACCACGCGGCATCGCTGATGGAGCGGGCGAGTCTCCGGTTTTTGACCAGGTTGCGGACGGTGAGGTCCTCGATCACGAGCGTTTGATTTTCGCGCACGAGTCGGGTGGTCAGCTTGTGCAGGTGGTCGCGGCGCCGGTCGGTGATGCGGGCATGAATTTTGGCAGCCTTGCGCCGGGCCTTGGCCCGGTTGGCGCCGTCGCCCGGGGCTTTCTTCGCCAGGCGACGTTGAGCGAGTGCGAGCCGGGCGCGGTCGCGGTGTTCGTGCCGCGGGTTGGTGATCTTCTCGCCGGTGGACAGGGCCAGCAGGTGGGTCAGACCCACGTCGATCCCCACCGCCCCGTCGGTTGCGGGCAGCGGGGTAACGGTCGGGTCTTCGACCAGGAGGGAGACGAACCAGCGGCCGGCCGCGTCCTGCGACACCGTCACCGTCGACGGCACCGCACCCTCGGGCAGGGGCCGCGACCACACGATGTCCAACGGCTCCGCCATCTTCGCCAGCGTCAGCCTGCCTTCACGGAACCGGAATCCGCTGGTGGTGTACTCCGCACTCCTGCGAGATCTCTTGCGCGACTTGAACCGCGGATAGCCGGCCCGTCTGGCGAAGAAGTTCGTGAACGCGGTCTGCAGATGCCGCAGTGTCTGTTGGAGCGGAACGCTGGAGACGTGGTTGAGGTAGGCCAGTTCCTCGGTCTTCTTCCACGCCGTCAGCATCGCGGAGGTCGCGTTGTAGTTCAGCCGTTCCTGCCGCGCCCACGCCTGGGAACGAGCGTCGAGCGCCAGGTTGTAGACCTTGCGCACACACCCGAACGTCCGCGACAGCCCGGCCGCCTGAGCGTCCGTCGGGTGGAAGCGGTACCTGAACGCCCGCTTCACATGTGTGGCCACAACGGCAAACTAGCCCGATACCAGAGGCCGATCAAACCCGCTGGTCACCGCACCGCGATCCGCCCCGGCGGCGGATCGCAGCTCCTTGCCCTGCTCCGCAGGAGTCCTCTCCCCCGCAAGCGGGAGGTACCCCCACTCCGCCCTGAAGGGCGGAGTATCCACGGAGGAATCCGATGACCATCACCACCGAGCAGCTCGGCGCCACCACGCTGCTGCGCTTCGCCACCGCGGGTTCCGTCGACGACGGCAAGTCCACCCTGGTCGGCCGCCTGCTGCACGACTCCAAGTCGGTCCTGACCGACCAGCTGGAGGCCGTCGCGCAGGTCTCGGCCGGCCGTGGACAGGACACCCCCGACCTGGCCCTGCTCACCGACGGCCTGCGGGCCGAGCGCGAGCAGGGCATCACCATCGACGTCGCCTACCGCTACTTCGCCACCGCGCGGCGCCGGTTCATCCTCGCCGACACCCCCGGCCACGTGCAGTACACCCGCAACATGGTCACCGGCGCCTCCACCGCCGACCTCGCCGTCGTGCTCGTCGACGCCCGCAACGGCATGGTCGAGCAGACCCGCCGGCACACCGCGGTCGCCGCCCTGCTGCGGGTGCCCCACCTGGTCCTGGCCGTCAACAAGATGGACCTCGTCGGCTACGAGGAGCGCGTCTTCGCGAGGATCGCCGAGGAGTTCACCTCGTACGCCGCCACGCTCGGGGTCAAGAACGTCGTGGCGATCCCGCTCTCCGCGCTGGCCGGCGACAACGTCGTCGAGCACTCCGCCACCATGGACTGGTACGGCGGCCGGACCCTGCTGGAGCACCTGGAGACCGTCCCGGTGGGCAGCGACCCGAGACAGGAGCCCGCCCGCCTACCGGTCCAGTACGTGATCCGCCCGCAGACCGCCGAACACCTCGACTACCGCGGCTACGCCGGCCAGATCGCCTCCGGCGTGCTGCGGGTCGGGGACGCCATCACCGTCCTGCCCTCCGGTCACACCACTGCCGTCGCGGCCATCGACGCGCTCGGCACGCAGACGGACGTCGCCTGGGCGCCCCAGTCCGTCACCGTCCAACTCACCGACGACGTCGACGTCTCGCGCGGCGACCTGATCGCGGCCGGGGGCACGGCCGGGGCGCCCGCCAGGGACATCGAGGCCGGCGTCTGCCACCTCAACGAGCGCCCCCTGCACGTCGGCGCCAGGGTCCTGCTCAAGCACACCACCCGCACCGTGCGCGCCGTGGTCGAGGACATCTCGTACCGGATCGACATCAGCACGCTCGAACGGCGCCCCGGCGGCGAGGGTCTGCGGGTCAACGACATCGGCCACGTCGTGCTGCGCACGGCCGAGCCGCTCGCGCTCGACCCCTACGCCGACAACCGCCAAACGGGCTCGTTCCTGCTGATCGACCCGGCCGACGGCACCACCCTCGCAGCCGGCATGGCGGATGAGCCCTTCGAGACCGTACGGCACTCAGCCGAAGCAACCACCGAGGAGGACTGGGTCTGATGCAGTATCAGACGATCGGGCGCGTGGCCATGGCGGCCGTAGCGGTGACCGCGGCTGCCGGACTGCTGTCGGGCTGCGGCTACGGCGCCAGTGCCGAGACAGCCCCGGCGAAGCAGACCGAGGGCGCCTCGGGTGCGAAGCTCTCCGCCGACACCGTGAAGATCGGTTACTTCCCGAACCTCACGCACGGGACCGCCCTGGTGGGCCTGGAGGACGGCCTGTTCCAGAAGGAGCTGGGGTCGACCCGGATCAAGTCCCAGTTCTTCAACGCCGGTCCGGCCGAGATCGAGGCGCTCAACGCCGGTTCGATCGACATCGGCTGGATCGGCCCGAACTCGGCGATCAACGGCTACGTCAAGTCGCACGGCACGTCCCTGCGGGTCATCGGCGGCGCGGCCTCCGGCGGTGTCAAGCTGGTGGTCAACCCGGCGAGGATCAGCTCGCTGGAGGACCTGCGGGGCAAGAGGCTCGCCACCCCGCAGCTGGGCGGTACCCAGGACGTCGCCCTGCTCAACTATCTGGCGGGCAAGGGCTACAAGGTGGACGCGGCCTCCGGCGCGGGCGACGTCAGTGTGCTGCGTACGGAGAACAAGGTGGTGCCGGAGGCGTACAAGTCCGGCTCCATCGACGGCGCCTGGGTGCCCGAGCCGACCGCCTCCAGGCTGGTCACGCTCGGCGCGAAGGTCCTGCTGGACGAGAAGTCGCTGTGGCCGGACGGCAAGTTCGTGACGACCGACATCATCGTCTCGCAGAAGTTCCTGACCGCGCACCCCGACGTGGTCGAGGCCGTGCTGCGCGGCTCGCTGGCGGCCAACGCCTTCATCAAGGCCGACCCGGAGAAGGCGAAGGCCGACGCCAACCTGCGGATCAAGGCCGACACGGGCAATGCGCTGCCGCCCGCCATCCTCGACCCCGCGTGGGCAAGCATCGACTTCATCGACGACCCGCTGGCCGCCACCCTGCGGGCCGGGGCCGACCACGCGGTCGCCGCGGGCCTGCTCGACAAGCCCGAACTCTCCGGGATCGTCGACCTGACCCTGCTCAACAAGGTACTCACGGCGGCGGGCCGGCCCGCCGTGGCGGACGCCGGGCTCGGCGTCGAGTGACGACCCGCACTCCGTAGCTCCGCGCAGTGCCCCCGTCCACGCCCGCAGGAGGTTTCCGCCATGACCACGGCACTGGCCGTCCCGAAGTACGTCCCCGTCGTCGAGACCACGGACGACTGCCCAGCGGTCCGGCTCTCGCACGTCTCCAAGGCCTTCGGCCGCCCCGGTGCGGGCTCCGTCGTGCTCGACGACATCGACCTGGACGTGGCCCCGGGCGAGTTCGTCACCCTGCTCGGCGCTTCCGGCTGCGGCAAATCCACCCTGTTGAACCTGGTGGCGGGGCTCGACGAGCCCAGCGCCGGAACCATCGACGTACCCGGCACCCGGCCCTCGCTGATGTTCCAGGACCACGCGCTGTTCCCGTGGCTGAGCGCGGGTCGCAACATCGAGCTGGCGCTGCGCCTGGCGGGCGTGGAGCGCGAGAACCGCAGGCCCGAGGCCGAGCGACTGCTGGAGCTGGTCCGCCTGGGCGGCGCGTACCGCAAGCGGGTGCACGAGCTCTCCGGCGGTATGCGCCAGCGCGTGGCCATGGCGCGCGCGCTCGCCCAGGGCAGCACCGTACTGCTGATGGACGAGCCGTTCGCCGCACTCGACGCCATCACCCGGGACGTCCTGCACGAGGAGATCACCCGGATCTGGAACGAGCGCAAGCTCACCGTCCTGTTCGTCACCCACAACGTCAGGGAGGCCGTGCGCCTCGCCCAGCGCGTCGTCCTGCTGTCGTCCCGGCCCGGCCGGATCGCCCGGGAGTGGCGCGTGGACCTGCCGCATTCGCTGCGGGGCGAATCCGCCGAGGTCGCGGCGCTGTCCACCGAAATCACCGAGCACCTGCGTGGGGAGATACGCCGCCATGTCCAGCACTGACACCCGACCCGCGGTGAGCGGCCGCGCCGCCCGCCACGACGGCGCGAGCGCCGGCCTGGACACGCTGAGGGCCGGCCTGGACGCACTGGAGGCCGGCCACGCGCAGCGCGCCTCGTTCAGCCAGGTACTGAGGGCGAAAGTGCTGCCGCCGATCCTGGGCGTCGTGCTGGTCGTCGGTCTCTGGCAGCTCGCCTGCAGCCTGCATCTGGCCAGCCCCGAGAAGCTGTCGAGTCCGGCCGACGTGTGGCACGCGCTCACGCTCCTGTGGAGCGACGGCACCCTGTTCTCCGTCATCTGGACCAGCCTCTGGCGCGGCGTCACGGGCTTCGTGGCCGCCGTCGCGATCGGTACGCCGATCGGCCTGATCGTCGCCCGGGTCAAGCCGATACGGGCCGCCATCGGGCCGGTGCTGACGGGCCTGCAGTCGCTGCCTTCGGTCGCCTGGGTGCCGGCCGCCGTCATCTGGCTCGGCATCAACAACTCGGCCATGTACGCCGTGATTCTGCTGGGTGCGACGCCCTCGATCGCCAACGGCCTGATCGCCGGAATCGACCAGGTGCCGCCGCTGTTCCTACGGGCCGGTCGTACGCTCGGTGCGAACGGTCTGCGCGGCGCCCGGCACGTGCTGCTGCCCGCCGCCCTGCCCGGGTACCTGGCCGGTCTCAAGCAGGGCTGGGCGTTCTCCTGGCGGTCGCTGATGGCCGCCGAGCTCATCGCCTCCTCCCCCGATCTGGGGATCGGCCTCGGCCGCTACCTGCAGAACCAGCGGGAGTTCTCCGACATGCCGGGTGTGCTGCTCGGCATCATCCTGATCTTCGCCGTCGGCGTCGCCATCGACCTGCTGTTCTTCAGCCCGCTGGAGCGCCGGGTGCTGCGCAGCCGCGGACTGCTGGCCGCGCGCTGAGGCGCCCGTCCTCCAGCGGAACTCGACACGGCCCCGACGTCCTGTTGAGCACCGTTGCACACGATGACCTTGGGCGGTTCCCCTACGAACGGAGACCGACATGGGCGCGAAGCCCAGTTCCGCTATGCGATTTCTATGGAAGACATTGAGCGAAGGCCTGATGTGGACGGGGTTTGCGTGGAGCGGCATGTCTCCCCCCTGCACATGGAAGGAACCCGCCGCCCTGCCTGCCGACCAGCCGTGCCTGCCACCGCTGTCGGATGCGGAGCTCGCCCAATGGACGGCACTGGTCAGACAGCTGGGATAGGCACGACCTGGATCTGGTGACCATGCCGCGGCACCTGCCCGTGTCCACGGCTCTCGTTGTGGCGCGGGGCCCCGGCGGCTTCAACTGCGCGGTCGTCCCGCGTTTTGTCGACTGGAACTGACCAACAAGTAAAGGAGGCCAGGGTGAGCAGCGCCGGCTCGGGCACCACGCGTCCCCAGGCACTGACGAAAGACGGCCAGTTGCGACGCATCCTCGGGCTGTTCCGCCCGTACCGGAGGAAGCTGCTGTCCGTCGTGTTGCTGGTCGCGGGCTCCTCCCTGGTCGCCCTCGTCAACCCGTTCCTGATCCGCGAGATCATGGACACGGCGCTGCCGCAGGACAGGCTGGGGCTGCTGTCCCTGCTCTCCCTCGGCATGATCATGGTGTCGGTCACCACCAGCTCGTTCAACGTCTGGCAGACGCACGTGTCGGCCACGGTGGGCCAGCTCGTCATGCACGACCTGCGCACGGCGGTGTACTCCCACCTCCAGCGGATGTCGCTGGCCTTCTTCGCGCGCACCCGTACCGGCGAGGTGCAGTCGCGCATCTCCAACGACATCGGCGGGATGCAGGTCACCATTACGACCACCGCCACGGCGCTGCTGTCCGACGTGACGGTCGTCATCGCCGCGACCACCGCCATGTTCCTGCTCGACTGGCGGTTGACGCTCGCGTCCATGCTCATGCTTCCGGTGTTCGCCCTGGTGAGCCGTCGCGTCGGGAACCAGCGGCGGAACATCACCCGTGACCGGCAGAGGCAGCTCGCCGAGCTGTCCTCGACCATGCAGGAGTCGCTGTCGATCAGCGGGATCCTGCTCAGTCACACCATGGGCCGTTCGCACTCCCTGACCGACGACTTCGCCCGGCAGTCGCGCAAGCTCACCGACGTCGAGGTGCGCGTCACCACCGCGGGCCTGTGGTACCAGTCCACGATCTGGATCGTCATAGCCTCCATGCCGGCGATGATCTACTGGGTCTCGGGGCTGACCTCGAGCAACGGCCACATGGCCATCTCCATCGGCTCCCTGGTCGCGTTCACGTCCCTGCAGCAGAGCCTGTTCCGCCCGGCGCAGCGGCTGCTGACCGTCGGGATCGAGATCCAGGGCTCTCTCGAGCTGTTCGGCCGCATCTTCGAGTACCTCGATCTGCCCGTCGACATCGCCGAGCCCGAGCGGCCGGTCGAGCCGGCCGCCTTGCGGGGGGAGGTGCGCATGCGGGGGGTCGGCTTCTCCTACGCGGGAACGGAGCGGCCCACGCTGGCCGGCGTCGACGTGATCGTCCCCGCGGGCCGCAGCCTCGCGATCGTCGGAGAGACCGGCTCGGGAAAGACCACGCTCAGCTACCTCATCCCGCGGCTGTACGACGTCACGTCCGGTTCCGTCACGATCGACGGGGTCGACGTACGCGACCTGTCCTTCGACACGCTCACGGCCGCGGTCGGCGTCGTCGCCCAGGAGACCTACCTGTTCCACGCCACGGTCGCGGACAACCTGCGGTTCGCCAAGCCCGACGCGACCGACGAGGAGCTGTTCGCGGCGGCACGGATCGCCCACATCCACGACTATCTGATGCTGCTGCCCGACGGCTACGACACGGTGGTCGGCGAGCGCGGGTACCGGTTCTCCGGCGGCGAGAAGCAGCGGCTGGCGATCGCCCGCACCATCCTGCGCGACCCGCCGATCCTGGTGCTCGACGAGGCCACCAGCGCCCTGGACACCCACACCGAGCAGGCCGTGCAGAAGGCCATCGACGCGGCCAGCGTGGGCCGTACCACCATCACGGTCGCCCACCGGCTGTCGACCGTCCGCAACGCCGACGAGATCATCGTGCTGGACCGGGGCCGGATCCTGGAGCGCGGCACCCACGACGAGCTGCTCCTGCGCGGTGGCCACTACGCGACGCTCATCAACCGGGACACCGAGCCTGTGGCGGTCTGAGATCCGCCCCCCGACGGCCCCGCCCGTGGCAGGGCCGTCCACCGGCGCCGGGCCCTGCCGGAAGGACACGTCCTGGAGCCGGGTTCGAGTCCGCCGAGAGCGGCCGCCCCTACCTTCGGGCGAATGGATCCCACAGCCTCCGAAACATTCGAGCCGTCCGGGCCGAACCGCCGCACGCTGCTGCGTTACGGCGCCATGACCGGGCTGGGCGCCCTGGTGACCGCCACCCCCTTCTTCAGGTCGGACGGCGCGGCCGCCGTGACGGCCGGCGGGCCCGAGCCGACGGCGCCCGAGCTGAAGCTGACGAAGTTCAGGGATCCGCTGCGGGTCCCGCCGGTGCTGCGCCCCCGCGACCGCGGCGACCATGACGAGCTGACCGTCCGTATGCGCACCGCCGACGTCACCGTGCATTCGGAGATGCCGTCGGTGACGATGTGGACGTACGAGGGCGTCTACCCGGGCCCGACGATCAAGACGGTCAGCGGCCGTCGGCTGCGGATCGTCTGGGAGAACCGGCTGACGGGCAACATCCCCGTCACGGCCGTCGACTTCGGCTCGACCACGGGCCGCTCGCCCGACCCGCTCTCCAACTACCCCGGCACGGCGGGGACCCAGGTGGTCCCCGGCGTGGCGGACCTGGCGCCGTGGGCCGCGGTGCACCTGCACGGCATGCTGACCGGCGGCGGCAACGACGGCTGGATGGAGAACCTCACAGGTCCGGGCGACGTGCAGTTGTCGGCCTATCCGAACAACCAGGCCGCGACCACGCTCTGGTACCACGACCACACCCACCACGTGAGCCGCTTCAGCGTCTACGCCGGGCTCGCGGGCATGTTCCTCTCCCGCAACGAGGAGGAGGCGGCGCTCGGCCTGCCCGACGGCGCCCGTGACGTGCCGCTGTTCCTCAGCGACCGCAACTTCGACGTGGACGAGTCCGGTGCCCTCGTCGGCCGGTTGGTCCACAAGGTGGAGATGATCGGCCCGCAGCGGCTCATGCGTACCCACGCGGCCCCCTACACCCTGGTCAACGGGGTGGTCTGGCCGTACCTGGAGGTCGCGCCGCGCTGGTACCGGTTCCGGATCGTCAACGCCGCGAACTCCCGGATGTACCGGCTGATGCTGCTGTCGGACGGTCGGCCCGTCCCGGGGGCGCTGCGGGTGATCGGGACCGACCAGGGCCTGATCGACAAGCCGCTGGCCGTCGAGGGGGCGCTCAACCTCTCCCCCGGCGAGCGCGCCGACGTACTGATCGACTTCAGCGCGTTCCGGGGGCGGGCCCTGAAGCTGGTCAACACGCTGGAGGGCATCGCGCCCGGTGCCTCGGACAAGCTCAACGACCTGCTGGAGCCCGACGTGATGCAGTTCCGCGTCGCGGACCAGGGACCGTCCAAAAGGTTTGTGCTGCCGGAGGTCCTCTCGCCCACGTTCGAGCGGCTCACCCACCACGACCTGCCCCACGACGTCGCCCCCCGGTGGGTGGTCGTGGTCGGTCCCGGCTCGACGAACATTCCCGAGCTGTGGGAGATGGAGGAGGTCGACCCGGCGGGGATCACGTTCCCCTCCCCCGGGACCGTCCAGGTCAAGGACGCCGAGGGCACCGTCACAACGCTGCGCAGGACGGCGATGGCCTACGACGACGGCAGGACGTTCACCGCCGCGCTCGGCAGCGTGGAGATCTGGAAGTACCTCAACCTCGCCGCGTCCCCGCACCCCATGCACATCCATCTGTCGCACTTCCAGGTGCTGTCCCGCGAGAACTACGACATCACCGGGTTCGACCGGGCCACCCGCGGCTCGGCCAGGCCCATCGCGTTCAAGGCCGCGGGGGTGCTGGAAGCGCACGAGCTCGGGGAGAAGGACGTCATCCGGGTGGGTACGGCGGGCCAGCTCACGCCGAACGCCACGGTGGGCGAGCTGGTCACCGTGGCGGTCCGGTTCCCCGTCGTGGGCAGGGGCGTCCACCACTGCCACATGCTGGAGCACGAGCAGCACATGGTGCGGCCCCTCGTGGTGTCGCCGGCCGTCCATCTGCACGCGGGCGGCAACCACACACACGCGATGCCGTGAGCCCGCGCCGGTGATCGGCGCGGGCCCACGGGGCGCGCTCAGAACCCCGGAACCCCAGAACGGCAGCCGGCGTCCGAGGACGCCGGCTGCCGTTGTTGTCGTGATGCCGGGACTCTCCGGCTCAAGGGGCAGGGACCGGGCCGGCGCCGGCTGCCTGGGCTATCCGCCGGCGCATCTCCTCGGAGCTGTTGGCGCGCGGGAACTCCTCGTCGGGAACCTCCACCCCGAGGAACGCGCACAGCGGCTCCCACCCCTGCTTCACGTCGTACACGAGGACGTTGTCCGCGCCGAGGGCGCGTACGACGTCCTCGGTGTGCCGGTGGTAGACCTCGATGGCGTGGTCCTTGTCCGAGAACCGGCCGTCGAAGAGGCCCTCCCAGACCAGGGCGTTGACGACGCGGAACAGCCGGGCCTGGCGGGAGCCCGGCTCGGGCGGGTGCTCCGTGGTCCGCAGCGCGAACTGGTACAGCGTGTCGTGGGTGCTCTTGTACCAGCTCTCGGCGTCGCGCACGGTGAGGACCACCCTGGTCCCGGGGAGCGCCTCGCTGATCTGCTGGTAGTAGACGGTGGAGGGACCGTCCACCGCGGAGGTGTAGCCGTCGTAGAGCGCGGCCCAGTCGGGGCGCTCGCCGTCGCAGATGATCCGCTCCCACCGGGCGAGGCGCTCTTCGTCGTCGACGATCTCGAACATGTGGAAGCAGGGCCCCAGACCGAGCCGCTCCAGGGCCGCCTGGAGTGATGTCGTGCCGGTCCGGCCGAGGCCGGCGTTGATGAGCTTCAACACGGTGGTGTCTCCTCTTCCTCAGCGCCAGACCGCGTCGTCCTGGTGGGTGGCGACGTTCACCCTGTTCCAGAAGTTGACCAGACTGATGTGCATGACCAGGGCGCCGAGCTGCACGTCGGTGTAGTGCTTGGAGGCGTTCGCCCAGACCTCGTCCGACGGCGCGCTTTGGGCGTCGGTCTGCACGGTGACGGCCTCGGCCAGCTCCAGGGCGGCGCGCTCGGCGTCGGTGAAGGAGGGCTCGGTCCGCCACGTGTCCACCAGCAGCAGGCGCTTGTCCGCGGGCTCGGCCGGGAAGGTGTAGACCCGGCCGTTGAGCGCGGCGACGCGCAGCCGGATGTAGTCGAGGGTCGACTGCTCCACACCGACCTTGCCGATGACCTCGGACAGGTCGAGCAGGGGCTGCAGGGCGCCGGGAACGACCAGGGAGGGGTTGCCCATCCGTTGAGCCATCGGGAGTTCTCCTGTGTGATAGCGGTGCGCTGGAAGGTGAGAGGACGCCGGACAGGGCCGTCAGACCGGGATCGCCTCGATGATCGAGATCGGTGACGCGGTGGGGATCACCCTGCTGATCTGGAAGCCCGCCCTGGCGAACAGCTCGGTGTACTGCGCGAGGGTGCGGTCCTGGGAACCGATCATCAGCATCAGCCAGAGGTCGATGGTGTGGCCGATGTGGCGCTCGTTGTTCTCGGGGAGCACGTACTCGATGCAGAGCAGCTTGCCGTCGGGGCCGATCGCCTCGCGTGCGTTGCGCAGGGCGGTCAGGGCGTCTTCCTCGGAGAAGTTGTGGATGATGCGCTTGAACAGGTACGCATCACCGCCCTTGGGCAGCTTGCCGAGGTAGCCGCCGTGCTCGACGGTGCAGCGGTCCGCGACGCCGGCCTCCTCGAAGAGCGAGGCCGAGTCCACGGTCGCGATCTCGAAGTCGTACAGCACGCCCTTGGCGTTCGGCGCCTGCTGGAGGACCCCCGCCAGGAGGTGGCCGCGGCCGCCGATGACGTCCACGACGGTGTGGAACCGGGAGAAGTCGTAGGCGGCCAGGACCGGGTCGGTCTCCGACTCCGAGACCTTGCCGAACGCCTGGAAGAACGCGGCGGCGTAGGAGTGGTTCGCGTGGAAGAAATCCAGCGTGCTCATGCCGCGCAGCTTGGGCAGGTTGGCCTCGCCGGTCTGCACGGTGGTGAGCAGGTGGCCCCACTCCTCGTGCAGCAGGGGGTGGCTCATCAGCTGGGCGAACCTCCGCATCGAGTCCTGGGCGTCCTCGCGGAGCTTGTCGGACAGCGCCGTGTTCTCGTACCGCCCGTCCGGACGGACCGCGAAGACTTTGTGGCCGGACAGTGCGCGCAGGATCCGGTGGGTCGCCCGCGGGTCGGCTTCGACCCGCAGGGCGATGTCCTCGGCGGACAGCGGCGCGTCGGCGAGCACGTCGGCGATGCCGAGCCGGGCTGCGACGGAGATCGCCTGGGTGATGACGGCACCCTGAATCAATTCGAGCAGCGCGTAGGAATCCGACTGGTCGCGGACCTCGGCCGATGCGGGCATCGCTTTCCCCTCAGAGTGTCTTTTCTCGGATTCCGGACGATAAGTCGACGCTTCTCTCCGCCGCCACCGGCCAAGTTTCTCACGTCATTGACAAGAATGTTCAACCGGGGAATTCTCGCGTTTGAACGGAGCCCACCTCTACTAACACTCGACCGGGAATCCGACCCCGCTTGTCAGGATGTGCCGACCGCGAACTCGCCATCGCCTTGAGGAGGCCGACGTTGGCCCGCGAAACCCCGACCCCGGTGGATTTCTGGTTCGACCCGACCTGCCCCTGGGCGTGGATGACATCCCGGTGGGTCCTCGAGGTCGCGGAGCGGCGGCCCCTGGAGATCCGCTGGCACATCATGAGCCTGACGCTGCTCAACGAGGGCCGCGCGGACCTGGACGAGCGCTGGCACCGTGACCTGGCCCTGCGCATGGAGCCGGTACGGGTCTGCGCCGCCGCCGAGCACACGTACGGACCCGGGGCGCTGCGCCGGCTCTACACCGAACTCGGCACCCGGTTCCACCTCGAGAAGGCGCCCAAGGAGCGGGCCACCTACGAGGCGGCCCTGGCCGCCTCGGGCCTCGATCGCGCCCTGGCCGACGCGGCCGGGTCCGACGCGTTCGACAGCGCGGTGCGTGCTTCGCACCACGACGCCATCGCCCGCGTCGGCACCGATGTGGGCACCCCCGTCATCGCCGTGGGGGACGTGGCCTTCTTCGGACCCGTGGTGACGCCCGCACCGCGGGGGGCGGCCGCGGTGAAGCTCTGGGACGGCGTGCTCGCGGTGGCCGAGACCGACGGGTTCTTCGAGCTCAAGCGCACCCGGAACCGGAACCCGATCTTCGCCTGAGCCCCGGCGTCCACCCCGGCCGGCTCGGGCGTCAGCCGCGGGCCGCGACCGCCGGGGCGGTCCAGTTGTCCTTCAGCCACGCCTCCAGGGAGACCAGGTCCGGCCTGTTCTTGCGCAGCTCGGTCAGGTCGGCCCGGAAACCGTCGCGCTCGAACCAGTCGAACATGTTGGCCAGGTCCGGGCGGCCCGCGCGCAGCGGCTCGATGGGCAGCTGCTGGAAACGGGTCGGGATGCCGGAGACGGTCTCGAACGCCGCGGCCATCTGCGGCCCGGTCAGCTCGTCGCTGGCGATGTCGACCGTCCGGCCGATCCATTCCTGCGGGTTCTCGAAGGCGTCCGCGGCGAAGGCGCCGATGTCGCTCGTCGCCATGATCTGCACCGAGGTCTCGGGGTGGAGCCACATGGCCAGGACGAGCTCGCCCTGCCGCGCGCGCGGGGCGATGTCGAGGAGGATGTCGTGGAACATCGCCGGCCGCAGCACCGTGGTCGGCAGGTCGAGCGTCGCCAGGTACTGCTCACCCACCAGCTTGCTCTCGAAGTGCGGGACGCGGGTGTCCCGGTCCGCACCGCCGACCGAGCTGTAGACGAAGTGCTTCACCCCGGCCCGCACCGCGGCGTCGGCCACCGCCTTGCCCTGGCGGATCTCGGCCTCGACGCCGCCGGCGCCCCGGAAGGTCTGCACGCTGAAGACCCCGTACACACCCTCCGTCGCCGCCGCCAGCGACGCCTCGTCGTCCATGTCACCGTGGACGAGGACCGCGCCCGCCTCCTCCAGCGCCCGCGCCTGGGCCTTCTGCGGGTCGCGGACCAGGGCGCGTACGGAGAAACCGCGCCGCAGCAGGTCGCGGGCGACCGCCCCGCCCTGCCGGCCGGTGCCGCCCGTCACCAGGATCGTCTTAGCAACCGCCACTGTCTGCCTCCATGTCGTGTGCCCGCCGGGCCTCGCCCGGCCCGGCTGTCAGATGTGATGGCCGCGAACGGCCGAGGTCCCCCGCGAGGTGGTGACGTTGCGCGCTACCACGGAACGGGGCCGTCGTCGGACAGGCACTGGCCCGACGGGCCTGCCTCGTCCAGCGTGGCGAGCCGGACGGCGATCTCCGCGCCCTCGGCGGGTGACCGGAACCCGCGGTTGTGGTTGATGTCGGTCGCCACCACTCCGGGGAGCGCCGCGTTGACCTTGATCGGGGTCTCCCGCAGCTCCTTCGCGTAGGCGAGCGTCACCGCGTTCAGGGCGGTCTTCGAGGACTGGTAGGCGATCATGTTGAGGCCCGCCAGAGGGCCGCTCGGAGCCGAGGCCAGGGTCAGCGAGCCCACGTGACTGGACAGGTTGACGATGCGGCCGGCCGGGGAACGGCGCAGCAGCGGCAGCATCGTGCGGGTCACGGTGACCACCCCGAACACATTGGTCTCGAAGACCTCCCGCAGGTCGACGGCGGTCGCCTCACTGGGCGTCCCGGTGAAGCCGCCCGCGATGCCGGCGTTGTTCACCAGGATGTCCAGGCGCCCCAGCCGCCGCTCGATCTCGCGGGCCGCCTCCTCCACGGAGGCCGGGTCCCTCACGTCGAGCCGGAGCGGCACGGCCGTGACGCCGTCGTCCGCCAGCGCGTCGGCGGCCTGCTTGCCGAGCACCTCGTCCCGGGCGCCGATGACGACGATGATCCCCTGCTCGCCGAGTTGTCGCGCAATGGCGAATCCGATGCCCTTATTGGCGCCCGTGATGAGCGCGACCTTCTCGAACGGCACGTTTTTCCCTTTCGTGAGGTCCGGGTTCCGCTTTGCCCGGAACGCCACTTCGCCGGATACGCCAAGGTGGCGAGCGGAACATCGTGCGCCCGGTTTTTAAGCAATGAATCAATGCGTTCACGGTACGAAACGCAAATTCCCGGGCGCCTTCGATGGTGCCGGTCGAACCATCCTGTTCAAACGCTGAAAGCCCGCGGTCGAACAGCGGACCGGCGGGCAATCGAGAAAGACCGGCCCGCCTTCAAGGCGTCCTCCACCCGGGGTCCGGGGCGCTCGGCGAGACTGCCCACGGCCTGTCTCGGCGCCGACCGTAGGGGCCCTACGACACCGTAACCATGAAGGAGCTGGTGGAATGACTGGGAGCGAACAGGCTCGGGCGAGCGGCAAGCCCCACGTGGTCATCGTCGGTGGCGGGATCTCGGGACTGGCGGCGGCGTTCCACCTGCGGAACGAGCCGGTGCGCGTGACGCTCCTTGAGGCCTCGTCCCGGCTGGGCGGAAAGCTGCTGGTCTCCGACGTGGCGGGAGTCGCGGTCGACGAGGGCGCCGAGTCGCTGTACGCCAACCGCAAGAAGACCACCGGCCTGATCAAGGAGGCGGGACTCGGCGAGCAGATCATGTCGGCGGGCCCCGTCACCGCGTCGGCGATCTGGACCCGGGGCACGATCAGGCACCAGCCCGACCGTCAGTTCATGGGTGTGCCCTGTGACATCGACGACCTCGCCCGGTCCGGGGTGCTGTCCGCCGAGGGCGTGGAGCGGGCGCAGCAGGACCTCGTGCTGCCCTCCTTCGACCTGAAGGGCGACGTCTCGGTCGCGTCCTTCGTCGGCGGGCGGTTGGGCCAGGAGGTCGTGGACCGCCTCGTCGAGCCGTTCCTCGCCGGTGTGTTCGCCGGGCGTGCCTCGGACCTCTCGTTCGAAGCCACCCTGACCCCGCTGGTGAGGGCGTCCCGCGATCACATCTCGCTGGCGGACGCGGCCGGCTCGCTGGTGCCGCACCTGCAGGAGGGCGAGAAGCCCCCGCCGGTGAGCGTCGCCACCCTCGAGGGCGGCTTCGGCACGCTGCCCGCGGCGATCGTCCGGCAGGTGCTGGACGCCGCGCCGGACACGGCCCTGCGCACCGGGACCCCCGTCCGGAACCTGACACCCAGGGGTGACCGCTGGCAGGTGACCGTGGGGTCGGCCACCGACTCGGAGGTCATCGACGCCGACGCGGTCATCCTCGCCACCCCGGCCGGCCCGACGGGCAGCCTGCTCGCCGGGGTCCCGGGTGCGTCCTTGGCCGCCTCGGCGCTCTCCGAGGTGCCGTACGCCAGCGTGGCCATGGTGACGCTCGCCTACCCGCGCACGGCCTTCCCCGGCGGGCTCTCGGGCCGCGGCTACGCCGGCTACCGGGTGCCGGCGGAGGAGGGCAAGGCCGTCAAGGAGGTCACGTTCACCACGGTGAAGTGGCCGCACCTGGCGGGCGAGACGGAGATCGTGCGCTGCTCGCTCGGACGGTTCGGCGAGGAGCACCTGCTCCAGCTCGACGACGCCGACCTGGTCGCGCTGGCGACGGCCGAGCTCGCCGAGGCCACCGGCGTGACCGGTGTCCCGGTGGCGTCCCGTGTGAGCCGCTGGGAGAGCGCCCTGCCGCAGTACACCGTCGGCCACGTGGACCGGGTGCGGCAGATCCGTGAGGCCGTGGCGACCCGGCCCGGACTCGCGGTGTGCGGTGCGGTGTACGACGGCGTGGGCGTAGGTGTCTGCATGATGACCTCGCGCAGGGCCGTCGACCAGATCCTCCCCGTCGTCAGGAAGGCCGCGGCAGCCGACTCGGTCGCCGTCGGGGTGTGAGCCCGAATCCACTGGAGTGATCTCGAAGTGATCACTCCAGTGGATTCGGCATGTGTGCGCCCGGCTTACGGGCAGGACGGGAAGGGGCCGTGCCCACGGCACGGCCCCTTCCCGTCCTGCCCGTTCCGCGTCGCGGACGCGGCGGCCCTCGTCGCGGGACCAGAAGATCCGGTCAGCGATCGGACCTCTGGCCGGACCTCTGGCCGGATCCCTGGCCGGATCCCTGGCCGCGTCAGCGGTCCAGGATCGTGGCGAAGACCTCCGTCAGCGCCTGCTCCGCGTCCTCGGCGGCGCCGGTGCTGCGCCAGGCCACGTGCTGGTCGGGACGGATCAGGAGCGCGCCGGCACCGGTGATCTGCCGGACGGCCTCCCAACCGCC
>Ga0105251_10001560_pt1 | contig 19624 bp, 16 predicted proteins | sample KBSS64metaG_FD_80424 | JGI IMG/M metagenome (GOLD analysis project Ga0105251, IMG submission 80424) | Switchgrass rhizosphere microbial communities from Kellogg Biological Station, Michigan, USA - KBS S6-4 metaG | ecosystem: Host-associated > Plants > Roots > Rhizosphere > Soil | place...
CCGTTCACATCCTTAAACGCCTGCGCACTGGCAACAAATAACGCTTTTGCTGCAGGAGAATAAGCCATTTCATACAGACCATCCCCCAGGGCGCGCTGAGTTACCGCGCTGTCGACTGGTTTAGAGGCTTCTGAAGCAGGCGCATCAACTTTTTTAGCAGGTGCCTGACACGCTGTCAGGCTAATGGCAGCGGCGGCAGCCATGGCAACAGCGGCTTTGCGCGGGCTTAACGATTTCATGCAGAACTCCATCAGGGAATAAAGGGTGCCGGGCCATTCTGATCGGCCAGAATAAAGAATGCGAATCATACTCATTAACAGTCACTAAGCAAATAACGGCTCAGATTCCTGTAGCGCTCCAGTGCGTTCTCACGACATAAACCTTCAACTTCCGCTTTTTTTTAGGGTCAATTCGCCCTTTTTCAGCGCCAAAATAATGTAAACGCCAGCAAGCATGAGGCTTTTATCGCGCTTATTTATCTGATTTATTTGAAATTAATATAATGTTACATTTTGAGTTGAATCTTACAGGGAATTTATAAAGCAAATGATTATCATTGGCATTCTCAAAATTGGTTTGACTTCTGTCTTCCTGTGATGGGCTGAGAAAAATAACAATCAAAGCGTAATGGTTTAACGCATTACCAACCTTTAATGGGAAATTTATGGCACGTAGTGGCAGGGAATCAGAAAGTAAAAACGTTTTCAGCATCTCGTTGCTGGCACTGACGGTGCATGCCCTTCTCAACCCCGCTCTGGCGGCAGCGGAAACATCGCAGGATATGGTCGTCAGCGCGACCCCCGCCGATAACAGTGAAAGTGATAAGCAGAATTACGCAGTCCAGACCACCCGCGCGGGCACTAAATTGATGCTGACACCACGCGATGTGCCGCAATCCCTTAGCGTGGTGACACAGCAGCGGATGCAGGATCAGGATCTGCAATCCGTTAACGATGTGCTGACCAATGCCACCGGTATCTCCACCAATCTGATCGACAGTGAACGCTCTGAGTACTATTCACGGGGCTTTAAGGTCAGCAACTTCACCTTCGATGGCATTCCGACGTCGGTCAACGATACGTGGAACTATGGCGATGCCGCGTCCGACACGGCTATCTATGACCGCATTGAGATCGTGCGCGGGGCAACCGGGCTGATGACCGGCGCGGGCAGCCCTTCGGCCTCAATCAACATGGTGCGTAAACATGCCGACAGCAAAACCGCCACCGGCACGCTGAGTGCCAGCTACGGCAGCTGGAATAAACAGCGGTATGTGGCGGATCTCTCCTCTCCGCTGAACGGCGAAGGCAGTCTGCGCGGTCGGGTGGTGACCGGCTATACCGACCAGCAGAGCTGGCTTGACCGCTATCAGAAGACCAAAAAATTCATTTACGGTGTGATGGATGCCGATCTCACTGAAAAGACAACAGTATCATTGGGATACGATTATGAAGATAACAATACCGGCAATCCCACCTGGGGCGGCCTGCCAATGTTTTACAGCAATAATGCCACCACGCATTACGACCGGAGCCTGAATTCGTCAGCCAACTGGGCACGTTACAACACCAACTCGCGTAAAGTCTTTGCTGACATCGAGCATAACTTTGATAACGGCTGGAATATTCATCTCAACGGCACGCACGCCGAAAACACCTTCAGCGATAAGCTGCTCTATGTGATGGGCAACCCCGACCAGGAGAGCGGTGAAGGGACCACCGGTTACGGCAGCATGGATCGCGGCAAGCGTAAAATGGATTCCATAGATGGATTTGCCAGCGGACCCTTTGAACTGATGGGCCGTCAGCACCTGTTAATGGCGGGTGCGAGCTACAGTCGCCAGCACAATGCCGCCTACAGTCAGGATGGATTCAGTGATGTGGCGGCGCGTGAAATCTCCACTGCCGATATGGGTATTTTCAATAATCACTGGAGCGGTAACGTCGCGGAGCCTGAGTGGCAGGGCTGGTATCTCAATGATGATGACACGGTTCGTCAGAAATCGGTGTACAGCGCTGCACGCCTGTCGCTGGCCGATCCGCTGTCACTCATCGTTGGCGCACGCTATACCCAGTGGAGCACGAACGGCAGCAGCGGAGAGATGACCAAAATCAACACCACGCCTTACGCCGGGCTGGTCTACGACATCAATGATACCTGGTCCGCGTATGGCAGTTACACCGCCATTTTCCTGCCGCAGACAAATCGTGATACCCATGGCAATTACCTCTCGCCTGTCACGGGGAAAAGCTACGAAACCGGTCTGAAATCGGCCTGGAACGACGGGCTGCTGACGGCAAGCGTGGCGATTTTCCGCATCGAGCAGGACAACGTCGGTCAGGCACTGGATGGCGTCTACCTGAGTGGCAGTGAGCAGGCCTATGTCGCAGCCAAAGGTGCCGTAAGTAAAGGTGCCGAGTTCGAACTGAATGGTGCGCTGACTGATAATCTGCAGCTGACCTTTGGCGCAACCCGCTATGTGGCTCGTGACCAGAGTGGCCGCTTTAACAGCTATCAGCCGCAGACCTCATTTAAGCTTTTTACCCGTTATCAGCTGGCCGCAATCCCCGACCTGACTGTCGGCGGCGGCGTCAACTGGCAGAACCGGGTGTTTAAGGATGTGACCAACGCCAGCGGCGACAGCATACGGGTTTATCAGGGCAGTTATCCGCTGGCCTCACTGTTTGCCCGCTATCAGGTGAATAAGCAGGTCGCGGTGCAGGCCAACGTCGATAACCTCTTCGATCGCGAGTATTACAGCTATATGAACAGTTACGTATACGGTGAGCCACGCAACGTGAACGTCAGCGTTTCGTGGCAGTTCTGACAGACTGATTAGCCAACGTCAGTCCATGGCACAAAGCAGACGCTATCCGGCCCAATGTCCGCTATGAGCGAGAAGCGGACATAATCGTGTGCAAATGCTAAGTTGTGACTCGATTGAAATAGTGCCTGTGTAAATTTGTAAGCTAAGCGGTTAAGCAAAAACGTGTTTGATTCGTTAATGGAGAGATCATGGGCGTAGAGTTCTATATAACACGAGCTGACTTTTGGGCTGAAAATGAAGAAGCGCAAATAACTCCTGAGGAGTGGCTTTCCCTCATTGATAGCGACAATGAATTAACGAGGGATCTTAAAAATGGTGACTATCATGCTTTGTGGTCAGGTGCTTCATCGTATGATGAAGCATGGCTTGAATGGAGTGACGGTAATTTATATACGAAATGGCCAGATACTCAGTTATACAGAAAGATGTTAGAGATAGCAGGTTGCCTGAATGCCAAGGTAATGGATGAAGATGGTAGTATTTACAGCAACCCATCTGAATGGGAGTATGACCCTCCTTCTGCTCATTAACGTCCGCTTTTGGCACAAAGCAGACATTACAAATACGGTCGCGGGGTTCACTTTAGGTGAACAGAGCTCGTTGTGTTTTCGTTTTAAAAATAATATTCCTTCGGGCATTGCGCTTATTAAGTGGCGGCCTGTCTTATCCGGACAGTGGCTGACCGGTAAACCCTGCGTGTATCAGAAAACCATCAGATTGTCTGATTTTGCTTTCTGTGTGGACCCGGACGGCCAAAAAGAAAGCCCTGCAGCAACCCGCAGCCGGATGTCCGGAGCCATTCAGCCTGCTTTTCTTTTTCAACGCCTTCCGCCACCACCTCCAGCCCGAGCTCGCGACACAGCGTCAGGACGGCACTGACAATTGCCGTCGCGCCCGCATCTGAAATCAGATCGCTGATAAAGGATCGGTCAATTTTGATTTTGCTGAACAGGCGGGTACGCAGGTAGCTTAGTGATGAATAGCCTGTGCCAAAGTCGTCCAGTACGATATGCCCCCCATTTCCTTTAACTCATGAATGACGCGATAGCTGTCTTCCGGATGCTCAAACAGGGCCGACTCCGTAATTTCCAGCTCAAGCCGGTGCGGCACAAGACCGCTCTGCTGCAGAGCGTGTCTGACGATGTCGGCCAGCCGGGGTTCGCGAAACTGGCAGGGCGAAAGGTTTACGGCTATGCGTTCGCTATCAGGCCAGCCGGCTACTTCTGCACATGTCCGCCTCAGGGCGAAAGCCCCCATCTCATGGATAAGTCCGGTCTGCTCTGCCAGAGGAATATACACGGACGGCGGTGCGCTGCCCCTGACGGGGTGGTGATGGCAGAATGGAAAAAATTACATTACAATATCAGGGGATTTACCTGTGCGGTGGAGTGACTGACCATGCATGCTGTGAAAGCAACGACCGCTACTGGCACGAAGCGGACATCAAATTCCGGATACGCGCAACCAGATTCCGTGCGGTATGATACTAAGTAAACCCGTCCGTGGTAGCGGATTGAGACTGCATATATCCCGGTAAGCCAGAAGTTAAACTACAGATGAAACGCTGACATCTGGAAACCTCCATGGTGGCAATGGCGGCCAGCCCGGGCCGGGCTATGAAATCTGACATGAGGTAAAAGCAGGAAAAATACCTCTTACGCGATATTTCCAGGATAGAATTTTATCTTTCCAGGTCATCAGCCTCAATAAATGCAATTTTTTATCCGCACCAACTAAATTCACTATTTTTTATCTGTTTTTTGTCGGAAGAACCTATTTATCCGAATTAAAGTTCATACGACTTACACTTAAGATTACTTTCAGAATAATTAGGGAGGGTTAATAATTGCATGATAGTTACAGAAGAAATCATGCGTTAATTAAAAATATAAAAATTTTTATTTCCTCAGAAGGTCTTATAGTTCACATTGATTTCTGCACTCGTACAGGTGTAATAAAAGCTTACAGCTTCATTACGCCTCGGGATGCAATGAAAAATAAAAATATAGATTAAATATTATTATTTCCAGTGCCCTAGTCTAAAAAGTGATGGTCTCTCATTTGATTTACCAGAAAGATTCATTAACCAGATGACAAACCGTTCCTATATCAGGGTAGTGCGGGATTTCTTTAATCCCCCTTTCATTAAGATTACAGAAATAAAAACTTTAAACCGAAAATAGATTCCCCTAGCATCCGGACAATACCTGTTTTCAAATTGCAGAGCCAGTCACAACTGGCTTCATGCTGGGCTGTCAATTCCTGACCTTCCGGATGTGACGGTAACGCCGTAATATAAAAGCGGCGTATCTCAGCACATAGACCGGTGATTTTACCGGCGTATTCGCCTCGCGCGCCTGCCTCCGGATGTCCGCTGCGCAGACCTCACAAAGGCTGACATAATGGTGGCGCTCCTCAGGAGTCAGCGTTGCACAGCATCGCCTGCAGCGTTCGGTGACCATTGCGTTCTGATTCTCCATCTGAGCTGCTGTCTTTGAGCAATCGTATAAATAAAGAAGCTGTCTGCTGTTGTGGAAACAGCACTGAGCATTAGCGGCAACAGGATAATGCCTCAGGTCGTATCCGGCTTTTTTGAAATTCCGGGTTCACATATATCTTAAAACGCTGCGGACCAGCCATAACGGAACGTAAAGAAAAAAAATCAACTGGCCTGCACAGGCAGGCAGCAGAAAAGGACTGCAGGGGCCCGTCCTGCACCGCCGCGGCTAAAAAAAATCAGATACGAATGTGTCAGGGCACGGGCAGATTCTGAGTCACCAGAACCGGTATACGCTTTACAGAATCACAGCCACTTCATGGGCATGACCGGCTATGCAGGGTGTATATAATTTGTACGATTCGCGTTGTCATGCATTACCGGCCGGTTGCCGGCTGACTTATACCGGCTGATCACAGGGTTATCCACTGCGCAGGTGAATAAGTTGGTAAGGTGGCGCCTGCGGACCTGTTTTCAGTATTCAGCCTGAAAAAAGGCCCGCGGGATTTCACGGGCTAATGGCTGAAATGCCCTGGTGAGGTGGCATTGCTCTGTTAAGCACTTTTTATGACATTTTATGACATTACGCTACGGGTTTCGTAATAACTACCGGGTTATCAGACTGGTTAGTAGCCGTGGGAATCAGGAATGCTAAGCCTGCATGAACCTGCCGGTCTCCGCAATCCTGCCGTGCGGGGCATAAAAGGCTCGCTATTCATGGCTTTAGTCAGCGGCATAACAGCTACACTCTGGATATACCTTAACCGGACCTTAACGTCATGTCGCTGAAAAAACTGCGCCTCCGCACGCTCCTCATCTCGCTCTCCATCGGCGGGGTGATCCTGACCGCCAGCCTGCTGCTCGGCGCGCTGCTTATTTTTCAGAAAGGCAACATTGAGGACAGCCTGCTCGAGGGCAATATCGCCTACGCGCGCAAGCTTGCCGACACGACCGACCGATATCTTGGTATCGCACAGCGCGAACTGGCCTGGAGCGTCCGGCAGATTAACGGACTCTCCGACCCGGCACTGCTCCGGGCCGAGACCGACCGCCTGCGCCTGCAGTCGGGTTTTTTCAATACGGTCGTGGTGGTTAACCGTGACGCCGTCATTGCTGCCACCTCACCGGAAAGCCTGAATCTTGTAGGCATAAAACTCTATTCTGACGCGAGCAGGCAGGCAATTGCCACGCAGATCCCGTTTATTTCAGCGCCCTTTACGTCAGCCTCCGGCAACTATGTCGTGTTTCTGTCCCAGCCGCTGTTTACCTCTGACGGCCATTATCTGGGCTATATCGGCGGCACCATCTATCTCAGAAAGCAGAGCATGTTGAGCGATATCCTGAGCCAGCATTTTTACGCCCGTGGTTCCACCGTCAGCATCGTCAGCAATGACGGCCTTATCATATTCAGCCACGACCCCGCACGCGTCGGGAAAAAAATGACGCTGCCTCCCGCGCTGCAGAAACAGCTGGCCACAACGCAGAGTGGCCAATTCAGCTCTGAAGCGGACGGGCAGCAGTTCCTTACCGGCTATGCCAGCCTGCACAGGACGGACTGGAACATTTTCATTGCGGGGAGCTCTGAGACGGTGCGGCAGATCCTGATGCGCACGGTAAAAAATGCGCTGTGGTTCCTGTCGGGAATTATCATCCTGACGGCTGCCGTGATGACCGTGCTGGCCGGGCGTATCGCCTCTCCCCTGGAAAAGCTGGCCAGCATGGTGCGGGACGGAGGCAGTGAAGCGTCACCCGCGTCGGTGCAGGCATGGTACTATGAAGCAGATCGCCTTAAGCAGGCCCTGGAAGAGCAACGCCACGCCGTGGCCGGACGCATGGCAGCGCTCAGCGACGAGGCCATGACCGATCCGCTGACCGGACTCTGCAACCGGAGGGGGTTCATTCTTCTGGCGGACCGGTTAAGTGAGGATGCGTCACAGTGCGCAATAGCCCTTGATATCGACCATTTTAAAAAAATAAACGACTGGTACGGGCACGATGCCGGCGATGCGGTACTGATAAGCCTGGCGGGTCTGCTGCGCCAGGCCTGCAGAAACGGCGACGTGGTCAGCCGCTCAGGTGGCGAGGAGTTTATTCTGCTGCTGCCGCAGACGTCGCTGGAAGATGCGGCCCGTACGGCGGAGCGCATCCGCGAAACGGTAAGTACCACGACGTTTCCGTACGTGGGAACGATGACGGTGTCCGCCGGCGTCGCGTCGCTTGACTGCTGTGACGGCCGCGGCGCGCTTCTGCGCCGCGCCGATGAGGCGCTTTATGAGGCCAAAGGCGCCGGACGTAACGCGGTTGTGGTTGCCGGACCGGAGGGGTTCAGGCGATATCCGGTGACCGTCTGATAGCATGACGCCGGGTCAGCACTGGCCGCGAAGCTTCCAGGACAGCCATCCGTCGAGCTCTGACTCCGGCAGGGGCCGGGAATAGAAAAAGCCCTGCGCCTGGTCGCAGCCGTACTCGGTGAGCGCGGTGCCCGTTTCCGCATCCTCAACGCCTTCGGCCAGCACCGTGTAGTCAAGATCCTTCAGCATAGTAATAATACTGCGGGCAATAATGCGCGAAGCGGTGTCAGACGAAATTTCACTGATGAGCGAGCGGTCCAGCTTGATGACGTCAAGCGGCATGCGGCGCAGGTAGCTGATGTTGCTGTAGCCGGTGCCGAAATCATCCAGCGAAATCCCGAATCCGCGCAGCTTCAGCATCTCCAGCCCGTGCATTGCCGCCGGGTTTTCAATAATGCGCTCTGTCTCCAGACACTCAATGCCCAGCAGGGATGTGGGTAGCTTCGCCCTTATCATCTTCATCTCCAGCGCGTCAGCAAAGCCCTCGCGCGCAAAGTCCTGGCTGCTGACGTTCACCGTGACGGGGAGCTGAATACAGCTGTTGCACAGACGTGCCAGGCGGCGGATAACCCGTTCCGTGACCCAGGCCGTGAGGTCGCTGAGCAGCGAAGTCTGCTCAGCCAGAGGGACAAACACCGCGGGGGAGAGCTCGCCGCGTACCGGGTGGTGCCAGCGGATCAGCGCCTCCAGCGCGACGGGCCTGCCGCTGTGCAGGCAGATTTTGGGCTGGAAAGCGAGCCACAGACCGCTGTCTTCCCGCAGCGCGGCGGCCAGGTCATTCATCAGCGTGAAGTCCTGAGTGTGACGCGCGTCGCTGGCCGCGCTGAAGCGCATGGCGGGCACACCCCGGCCGATGGCCTCGTGCAGCGCGCTCACCGCACGGCGCAGCGCTTCCTGTGCTGTTATGCTGCCCGTGGCAAAGGTCACTTCGCCCGCATGAGTGCTGAGCGCCACGGCGATGCCGTCCCCGAGATCGGCACTGATCCCCTCCAGGCGACCCGCGACCCAGTCCGCATTCAAGTGGCTGTCTTCACGCGTCAGAACGGCGAATCGCCCGGTAGCAACGGTATAGAACAGCTCGTCAGGGGCCGGGCGCAGGCGCAGCGGCAGCAGGGTGGCCACGTCCCTGAGCAGGCTTTCCACCGGCCCCATCCCCATCGAGCGGGCGAGTTCGTAGGCGCGCGGCATGTCGATGCAATCAATCAGCACCAGGCGGCGCGGCGTGCTGTCCCCCGACGCAGCCAGAAACTGCAGGTCGCGTACGAGGCGCTGACGGTTTGGCAGGCCGGTGACCGGGTCGGCAAATCCGGCGGAGTGCCAGGCCTCCAGAAACGACATCACCAGCGCGGCCAGCAGCTTAAGTGTAGTTACCTGATCGGTGCCAAACGGGTGCGGGACCGTGTCCGTGACGCACAGCGTGCCAAGCACAATGCCCTCACGATTTTTCAGCGGTACGCCGGCATAGAAGCGTATGTAAGGCGCGCCGGTGATGAGCGGATGTGACGAAAAACGGGCGTCAAGCCAGGTGTCAGGCACGACCACGGCACTGTCACTGTCCACCGCATGGCGGCACAGGGAGTCCTCGCGCGACGACTGCTTCAGCCCGAAATTATGGGCGGCCTGCACGTGCTGGTGCTCGTCATCCAGCACGGAGATAAAGCTGCCGGGAATACCCAGCGCCTGGCTGGCCAGCCGGACAAATTTTTGCAGCACGTCGTCGCGGCTTTCGTCGGGACTGCGCAGCGCTTTCAGCGCCTGCGCGCGGCGATCGTCGTCGCCGGTAAGATTAATTAGCATGTATCCCTCCGCCCCGGCCTGGTTCCGGTGCGAAATCAGAAAGAAAAAATGTACGGTAACGGACCGGCACTAAAAAGAATTACTGCAACAGGGAAAAACAATTAACGCATTAATATGCCATGTATTCTAGGCACCGCGTGGTCCGGTGTCATTATTTATTTTCTTTAGCGAATTATTCACAGCATCACGATTCTTTTATTCTATCGTTGAAACATATTCTTTTTTTATTAATCCTGCCAGAATTCCCTCTGAATAAACGCAGCGCGTATTAATCACGCACAAAAATAAAATAAACGACAATTATTATTTAACAACAATATGACACCAGGGAAAACCTTATGCAGTTACTCCGACACCTGACCATCCGCCGCGTGGTATTGTGGATAATGATCCTCTCGCTGGCCGTGGTGGCGCTTGCCGGCGGCTACGGCACGCTGACGCTGCGCGAGATGTACCGCCATGCCGATCGCGCCGATGCGCTGACGCAGCAGCTCACCTTTCTGACCCGTGCGGGCCTCGTTATGCAGGACGGCAGCGCAGCAGATAAGGCGGCTCTGCTGACCGCCGTTCCGGCAGACCCGGCCTGGGATATCTACCGGGCAACGCTGTCGGCACCGCAGGGCTATCCGGCCGCGGCACGAGAACGTCTCAGCGCCCTGACACAGCAGCTGGCGGCCGACGACGCGCCGGTGCTGGCTGAGCGCCACCGTCTTGAGGTGATTCTTTGCATTGCGCTGCTGGCCGCTGCCACGCTGCTGGCGTTCTGCGACCGCTATCTCGTCGTGCACCTCGTGCGCCCGGTGGCGAAGATCCGTGCGCACCTGAAGACCATCGCGGATGGCGACCTCACCCATGAGCCGGAAGACCTTGGCCGCAACTGCGTAGGGCAGCTGGTACCGCTGGTCCGGGAGATGCAGCACAGCCTGCTCGATGCGGTGGAGTCGATCCGCGACAACGCGGTTATACTGCACCGCGAGGCCGGCGACATTGCCAGCGGCAACGCTGACCTGTCCGACCGGACTGCCACCCAGGCCGCGGCACTGGAACAGACCGCGGCCAGCATGGAGGAAATTACCGCCACCGTCAGCCACAACGCGGCTAATGCCCATGAGGCCCGGGAGCTGGCGGTGCAGACCGCAGAGACCACGCGGCGCAGCGAGCATCTCGTGCGCGCGGTGGTGGATGCCATGGGCGGCATTGCGGAGGGGTCAGAAAAAATCCGTCAGTTCACCACTACCATAAGCGGGATTGCCTTTCAGACCAACATTCTGGCGCTGAACGCCGCGGTCGAGGCGGCCCGCGCCGGCGAACAGGGCCGCGGCTTTGCCGTCGTGGCGGCCGAAGTGCGCTCGCTGGCGCAACGCAGCGCGCTCGCCTCAAAGGAGATCGAAGAACTGATCGCCGATACCGTGGCGCGCGTCAGCGCCGGGCGCCAGGCGGCTGACAGCGCCGGTGCCACCATGGACGAGGTACTGCGGGGTGTCGGCGGCGTCAGCGATCTGATCGGCCAGATAGCGCTTGCCTCCGGGGAGCAGAGCAAAGGGATCGCGCAGGTCACGCTGGCCGTGGCGGAGCTCGATCGCGTTACGCAGCAGAACGCCACGCTGGTGCAGGCGGTCTCTGCGACGGCAGGCAGCCTGAGCGGACAGACAACCGCACTGAGCGGAGCGATCACCCGCTTTACGCTGCCGGCGGCAAACGGTAACGTTACTGCCTCTGTCTTAGCGGGCCCGCGGCGTCAGGCCAGTCCCCCCGTGACGCCGTCACCGGAAGGGGACTGGGTGGCTTTCGGGCATCGGTAGCTTCCAGTGAGCGGCAGAGGGTTTTTCTGCCGCCTCGCGCACGCGATCGGTATTCGTCCGCTGCACGCACGGCCGGGTTCAGACTCTCACGGGCTGTGCGCAGCGTCAGCGGAAAATTATCTGTCACTCTTCCCGGATCTCCGTGCGGCTGAGACCAGCGCTTCTGATGCTGAATACAGATACTGTTATTTCATCCGTTTATGCTTTTTTCATTCAGGTGGTTCATTATTAATACCGTCCGTTCCCGTGAGCCCTGAATATCCTGGCATTTTATCAGAGATCATACACCGGAATATCTCCGGAATAATAACCAAAGAAAAGAAGACGATTTCCGGTCCTGCAGGCGATAAGGCGTTAATACTGAATAAATAATCCGGCGCAGCCGCATGATTCAGTTAATCAGGTCTGCGGTTAACCGGTGAGTATCCGGGCCGCTGGCGTTGCATTGCAGAAGAAAAGTTAAGACAATGTAATGACTGCTCTGTCATTCTCTGCGTCATTTTTCATTCTGCCGCTCGTGTGCGGCCCGCATCTCTGAAGGGAGTATCTTCTGGGAAATCAGTCTGTAAATCGCCCCGTTATTGTCTGTTCCGCCGTCCGTGAACTCCGTCTGGCTGCGGGTCTGTCGCAGGAGGCCGCTGCTGAGCGGTTTGAGCTCAGCCTGCGCGTGTGGCAGACCAAAGAGGCCGCAAAAAATCCCGCCTCCCTGAGTCAGGGAGAGTATGAGTTGCTGCTTCTGCTCGCCGGGCGTCATCCTCACTATGTCCTTGTACCCAATAAGAAAACGTAGCGTTCCCGCTGGCAGCGCCTGAAGTTTACGCGTTACCGGCCGATAAAAGGATGAGGCCATGAGCCGGAAATATTACTATGCGGTGCGATGCGGGCACCCCGCCATTGAAGAAGTTCACTGTGAGGGCTGCGCCGTACTGACGCGGGCTGGCGGGAAGACGTTTATGGGTACGTTCTACTCCCTCAGGCACGCGCTTCAGTCAGCACGCCTGCGACACCCGGGCTGCGCTATCTGCCAGCTGTGCGCCGCAACGCAGCGTTAATCTGCCGCCCGAAAACATCCGGAACCGCAACGCCGTGATGCCCTTTTAACACGGCATGGCCCGAATACCCCCCCCTTTGTGACAGCTCCCGCAGCCGCTTTACGCCTGCGGGACGGCAGAGATTTCCGCGCCCTGGTCTGATTGAACCGTTCTGCTTTTTACTGTGTCATGCCTGCCACAGCCTATTTACCTGAGGGGACAGACTCTGAAACGCCCGACACCCGACCCCGACCCCGAGCGCGCACGCCTTGCCGCACTGGCGCAGTATCAGCAGGCAGATGCGCTGGCGGAGAACGCGCTCGACCGGCTCACCACGCTTGCCGCGCGGCTTTTTCGCGTGCCTACCGCCTTTGTCTCACTGATTGATGACCAGCGGCAGCTTTTTACGTCACGCTACGGACTGAACATTGCCGGCACCGCCCGCCGCGTATCATTCTGCGATCATACGCTGGCACAGGGGACATTCCTCTGCGTACCCGACACGCTTGATGACCCGCGCTTTCGCAACAATCCGCTGGTTCAGGGGTATCCGCACCTCCGCTTCTATGCGGGGATCCCGCTCGCCACCCCGGATGGCCACCTGATCGGCACCGTGTGCCTGGCCGATACGCTGCCACGCCCGCCGCTGACGGACGCTGACCGGCAGCACCTTGCTGACATCGCTGCGCTGGTGATGGACAGGATGAAAGTTCACCGGCTGGATCAGCTGCGTCACGCCAGCCAGCAGCGGCTGGAGTCCATCTCAGCCACCTCGCCGGACGCCATCATCTGCTCCGACCTGCGACTCGGCATCACCTTCTGGAACCCGGCCGCCACCGGCATGTTTGGCTACGGGCCGCAGGAGATGACGGGCCGGTACGTGGCCGGGCTCATTGCTGATCGCTGTCAGACCGACTATCGCAATGAGCTGGACCGCCTCAGCGGTGACGAGGCGGCAGTTTCACAGCCGCGCACGATACAGACATGGGGACTGCGGCGCGACGGCCGGGAGTTTCCGGCCGAAGTCTCGTTCTCGGGCTGGCACGAGGGCGGCACGCGCCTGGTGGGATTGATCATCCGCGATGTTACCGCCCGGCATGAGAGCGAGGCCCGCCTGTGCGAACTGGCCTCACTGGACATGCTGACCCGGCTGGCCAGCCGCGGCGCATTTATGAAGCAGCTGGAGCACCTGACTGAAGCCGGCGTGCCCTGCATGCTGCTCATGATGGACCTGGACGGCTTCAAGGCCGTCAATGATACGCTCGGGCACGCTGCGGGCGATGCGCTGCTTTGCCACGTGGCGGAGCAGATCCGGCAGGTGTGTACTGACGCGATCATCGCCGCCCGGCTCGGCGGTGACGAGTTCATCATTCTGCTGCCGGGCGGGAATGACGATGCCAGCTCCACGGCGGAGCGCCTTATCGCCGCCGTGCAGACGCCTTTCCGCTATCACGGTTCACCTGTCGTGGTGGGTGCCAGCACCGGCATTGCCTTCTGTCCGGAGCACGGTAAAAATGCGTCTGCGGTGATGTCGGCGGCTGACCTGGCACTTTACCGGGCCAAGGCCTCGGGCAAGGGCCGAAGCGTACTTTTCCGGCCAGCGTTTCGCGAGGCGGAACAGCGGCGGCGGCGCTTTGAGCGTGAGCTGGAAACTGCCGTGCGGCAGCAGCAGTTCATCCTGCACTATCAGCCGCGCTATGACGCCGGCAGCGGCCGCCTGCTCGGCTGCGAGGCGCTGGTGCGCTGGCAGCACCCCGCGCGGGGGCTCCTGCTGCCGGCCGAGTTTACCGGTATGCTGGTGAAAAGTCCGCTTTCGGTTGTGCTGGGCGACTGGATTATCCGCACTGCGCTGGCGCAGGTTCGGCGGTGGCATGCCCGCTGCCCGCTGCTGCGGGTCAGCATCAACCTGTTCCCGCGCCAGCTGGCCGCCCACGGTCTTGAAAGCATGCTGCGGGAGGCGGCAGGCGGTGATGCTACCTTCGTAGACCTCGAGGTGGATGAACCTGATCTGGCGTTGCTGGCTCAGGACATGCCGGCGAAGCTGGAGGCGATAAGGCACACGGGCGCCACGTTCGTTATCGATCATTACGGACGGACGCTGGGCGCAATCAGCCTGCTGCAGCACGGCTTCGTCAGCGGCTTTAAAATTGACAAGTCGCTGACCCATCAACTGGTTAACAGCATGCGCATACGGATGATGTTCCGGGCTGTCGCAACACTGGGGAAAAGCCTCGGCCTCAGCGTGGCGGCGGAGGGAGTGGAGGATGCGGCACAGCGCGTTTTTGTGACAACTGCCCGGTGCGATATCATGCAGGGTAACGGGCTGTGCAGACCGCTCACCGCGGCGGCCTTTGAGGCAATGCTGATGGCGGAAGACGACAGCCTCATGCCTGTGCAGCCCAGGCCCTGACGGGCTGGCTGCAGAGATGACTTTGCCGGCTGATGGCGGCGGTGCGCGAAGCGTGGCCGTTAAGCTGTCTGTTATTTTATACATAACTATCCCGTCATCAACGGGCTGAGGACAGCCGCTTCTTCCGGAATGCAGCTGGCGTAATTGCCTGACGCGCTTTGCTATTCCGTGAATCCGTCGTCTTATTGTCTGTTTTCGCGGTCTGTCATCATAGAGAGGAAGGTATGAACAGACAGCGTCATCAGCGGGGTGATAAACACGGGACGGTTCACACATGCGTAATAAGACCGGGCCGGAAAGGATTTTACTCTGGCAGGTGACGGGGCGGGTCGCTATTCTCAGGCTGATTTGCCCCGGCTAAACTGGTGGCCCCGCCTCCCGTCTGAATTTATACTGACCGGCGCAATTCAGCCCGGGCGAGTTTCACTCCCTGCGGTTCACTGAACTCAGGACATTCTGTTACGTTACCGGAGAGAAATTTTGGATGATGCAGATCTGGCGCAGGAACGCGAAGAAGCGCACCTGGCAGCCTCACTGTCCGCGCGCAAGCCGCGACTGGCAAGCCCCAATGGTAAGTGCATATGGTGTAAAGAAGAAGCCGTTGTTGCTGGTACCGCTTTCTGCTCAGCAGAATGTGATGAAGATTACCACAAGTATCAGCGTGAGCAGCGCCAGCGGACCGGCGACTGACCGCAATAAAGCCATGCGCAAATCAGGTCCGGGCATCCCCCGCTTTTAAAGCTCTCGCCCTGCCTGCCGATAATAAAAATGAGCATACGTTGCTCAATAAACGCTTCTCTATTGAATGCTCTGTTGTAATTAGCCCGCGTAAGACGGGCTTTTTTTCGCCATTAAAAGGGGGCGGGGAAATAGTATCGCTGACCCCGGTTATCTCACACTGGTCCTCTTATCCGTAGCAGGCTGTGTGTGAGCCGGTGCTCATACCGCTGACTGATACGTAATGATGTCAGCCTTATAACGTACAGAGGCCACTCAGAAGTTTCAGGACCGCCACTACCATTCTTCCCTGCCGCCAGCCTCTGGAGCAGATATTTTTACCCGCCGCTTGGCTCCATCTTTAATACTCACCTACCCTGAATGAACCCACCCCGTAGCCTGCTCAGACAGGAGCGGCTGAGTCATTGCCCGGTCGCCGGGCTTTTTTATTCCTGCTTCAGAACTGATGACGCGAATATTTCTGCCACGCCTCAGCCGCGCGCGGTAAGCATCAAAATAATGCTGCCGGTTTCAGCAAAAAACCTTCAACAGATATCTCATCGTAAAACCCTGCTATGAGCAAGAAAAAGACATAATCAGCCATGGCCGCAGCTCATTTTCGCCTGCAGAGTGGGCAGTTGAGGCAATACTCAGCGGGGTCTGTTGCTTTATAGTAGAAACAACAGGTCCGCCGGAAGCGCACGGACTGCCCCGCCGCGTTTTGCTGAAGCGGTCTGCGAAAGCGTTTCAGCGGGTTCCAGGGCAGGCCAAAGAGCGACGGGGAAGCCTGCCCGATTAACCAGTTAAAATCCGCCTCCCGGCGCTGCTCCTGCTTTTCATCCAGCCCGCTCATCCTGCCCTGATAAAGCGAAAAGACCCTTACTGCGGTGGTCTCCCAGAGTATCTGCACGGGCAGCCCGCTTACCTGCGCCAGACTTTGCCAGACCGGAGAAAGAAACCCGCTAAAAAGAGACGCCACGACGCCTTCGCGCCATGCATCCCGTTCACCAGGGAGATAACCTGTTGCCCCGATGTCTGCGGGCAGCGACGACGTCCATAACCCGTTATCGTGCGCATACTCCAGCCGGCTGGATGAAAGTGACAATTTTAAGCCCTTAGCCAGCCTGCTTCGGAGAGGCCTGGTAAGCCTTCATGAAACGAATGCCTCCATCGTAGTAAAAACGCGCCTGGGCCAGCGCCGCATCCAGCGCTTTCGGGTCGGTGTCAGAAACGTGCGGCACAGCGGCAAGCAGGGTGGTTCGCGCCGCACGCATCCAGTTGGTAGTGTCTGCTACGCCGAGCGTGGCAGACACCTCATGATTGAGGTCTTCAAGCGATGTTGCGCTGCGTTGCAGATAATGCACGCTCAGCAGGGAAGACGCAGAAAAGACCAGAAAAAGAAAAATTCCGGAAAGCAGCATAATGGTGGTAAGGCGGAGATTTCTTAACATGCTAATAATCCCGATTAGGTGTTAACATGTTATCGGTCTGCGCGCTTAAATATTTACTGACAGGTAGTAAATAATCTATCACCAGATTTTAAGGCTCGTATTATCTCTGATTTTTAGCCTTGCTTATCGTCCGTCCCGGCTTATTCACGTCCCAAAGAACATCAGGAAGAGAGTCTTTTTGTAAGCGTTCACTTGTCGCTCAAAGCGGGCGTCCCAGCCAGTCATCAATGCATTCTTATTTTCTGAACGTTTTACTGCCAACACCGCAACTGATTTACGGCGGCGCACTGCAAACAGGCAAAACCATGGCAATAACGCCACGCTTACACATGCCTGAAATAGCACAATAATTGCGAGCTACTCTGCACTCTAATCAAATTAATCTGGCAGGATAACGTGTTCATCAATGTTCACCAGGCTGTGATTCAGCACAACAGATTTCATTTTTCGCCCTGGTTTTCCCGGTCAAAACGGACCTGTGCGGCTTGTACGGCTTGTATATTATCTTTTACCCAGCCGGCCAGTATGGTCACTGTGTCAGTCAGCGTTCTTCCAAGGTGCGTCAGGCAGTATTCAACCGTAACGGGTACTGTGGGAAAAGCCTTCCGGGAGACCAGTCCATCCCGTTCGAGTTTCCGCAGTGTCTGCGTGAGCATCTTCTGAGATATCCCACGGATCTCGCGCCGCAGGTTATTAAAGCGCATCGGGCCACTTTCCAGCCTGCCGAGTACAAGCAGAGCCCACTTATCAGCAAGCCTTGCCAGGACATCCCGGGTAGGGCATCTGTCGTCATAAATATTCCAGGGTAAGCATATTTCACTCATGTGCACTGAATCCTCCAGCTATTGTAATATCACTCATGCGGTTACCTCCGGGTGCCTTCTTTTCTGACTCTGAGAATGCATGTATAAATCGCACAGGGTTTCTATTTGATACCAGGGAACTCAAGTTGGCAAAAACGTTTTTGCTAATTACCCGGCTTTTTAAACACAAAGGAAAGGGAATCAGTATGTTACGTAAGAACTTAATTTTGTTAACGCTTGCCACAACATTGACACTCTCCGGTGTGGCTCTGGCGGCGCCCTCCGATCCTCATGCTGTTCCTCAGTCAACAGATGCTGAATTCTCAGCTGTTGGTAAATCCTATAACGTTGATTTCGGCGATCAGAAGTTCCGGCTTGATTTCACATCAGCACGCGAGATGCACTTTACTTCTCCCGACGGAAAGAACACAGCCACGGTTCCCATTACGGTGACGCCAGTTGGTAATGATGTGTACATGATTTACTGGTCACGCCGGGCCGGTCAGCACGTTATCCATGTGGATGATTTCCGCAACGGCGTTGCTTATACCAATATCTTTCTGCCAGACGGTACGGCCTCCAGGCGTAAAGGCAGCCTGACCGAGATTAAGAAATAATAAGTAAGAAACTATGTTAAACAAATTTAACGGCGCATTTACCCGGTTTACAGATCATCCCGATCTGGGGCGACTCCTTCTGAGACTTACGTTCGGTATTCTGGTGCTTTTTCACGGCATAGCAAAAGTAAATCACGGCGTTGACTGGATTTCGGCAATGCTTGAATCAATCGGTCTGCCTGGTTTCATTGCCTGCGGAGTTTATATCGGAGAAGTGGTTGCACCTGCTCTGATTATTGCCGGATGGTTTACCCGGCCGGCGGCCTTTATTTTCGCATTTAATATTCTCGTTGCCACTTTACTTACCGGGATGGATAAGGCTTTTACCGTTACAAAAACCGGTGCCTGGGGTCTTGAAAACGAAGCACTCTATTTTCTTGGGGCGCTGTGTATCATGCTTCTTGGTGCCGGGAAGTATCGCCTGCCCTTAAGAAATAACCAGCTGATTTAAAAGGATAAACCTATGAGTGTTGTTGTTATTTATTATTCCGGTTACGGGCATACAAAAGCAGTCGCAAAACAGGTGGCTGCCGGCGCGCAGGCTGAATTAATAGCAATAAATAATGAAGGGAATATCACTGAGGAGGACTGGCAAAAGCTGGGGCAGGCCGGGGCCATAATTTTCGGCGCACCGACGTATATGGGGGGCGTACCCTGGCAGTTCAAAAAGTTTGCCGACGAGTCATCAAAGGTCTGGTACAGCCGTGGATGGCAGGACAAAATTTTTGCCGGTTTTGTTAACAGTGCCAGCCTTAATGGCGATAAGCAGGTTACGCTTCAGTATCTTCAAACTCTGGCTTCTCAGCATGGCGGGCTCTGGGTAAGTCTTGGGGTTCTGCCAGCCAATCAGCAGGCATCTTCCCGAAACGATATTAACAATCTTGGCGGGTCTGTAGGCCTCCTGGTGCAGTCACCTGCAGACGCCGGTGCGGATGCTATCCCGGCGGGTGATCTGAACACTGCACTAAAATTCGGTGAGCGTGTAGCAGCTGTTACGGCCCGGTTTGCATAATTAACCCTTGCGATATCAGTTGCAGAAATTGATATCTTTTATTACTGATATTTTCGGGCTCGAAGGATAAATTCTTCAGCCCTTTTTTTTATAAATCATGTCCCTGACTTGAATAGTGTGATGCGCAATCTTTAGCATAACCATCCGCTCTGACTAATGCTCATGGTGCACGGTGTCAAAGCAGTCTGATTCCTGACCACGGGCGAAGCGGCTGATACATCACTAAGGTCAATACTGGAGCAGTTCAGCCAGGTTAACCTCACTTTCTGGTTTGCATTGGAACTACTGCTCTTCGGAAGATAATTCAAC
>Ga0105251_10001562_pt1 | contig 19609 bp, 18 predicted proteins | sample KBSS64metaG_FD_80424 | JGI IMG/M metagenome (GOLD analysis project Ga0105251, IMG submission 80424) | Switchgrass rhizosphere microbial communities from Kellogg Biological Station, Michigan, USA - KBS S6-4 metaG | ecosystem: Host-associated > Plants > Roots > Rhizosphere > Soil | place...
CCCTTGCGGGCCACATGCCTTACACGGCAAGATACGCGGCAACACACAGACAACGGCGCAACCGACCGGAACACAGCAATGGCAACCGAAGAACCCGGCGTCGCGGCGGTCAACCGCGCGCTCTCGATCCTCAAGGCCTTCGAAGACAGCATCGACGGCATGACGCTCACCGATCTCACCAACGCGACAGGCCTCTACCACAGCACCATCTTGCGTCTGTGCGAATCGCTCGAGCACTTCGGCTATCTGAAGCGTCTGGAAGACGGCCGCTACATGCTCGGGCCAATGCTGTTCCATCTCGGCATGATTTATCAGAGCTCGTTCCGTCTGCGCGATTACGCGTTACCGGTGCTGCGCACGCTCGTCAAGGAAACCGGTGAAACCGCCGCGGTCTACGTACGAGAGGGCGACGAGCGTCTGTGTCTCTATCGCGTGGAATGGCAGCGCTCGGTGCGCATGCATGTGCGCGAAGGCGAACGTCTCACGCTCGAGGCCGGCGCGGCGGGTCACGTTCTGCGCGCGTTTTCCGAGGGCACGGTGAAGGGCAATCTGAAGAAGGTGCGCGACCACGGCTATTGCGTGTCCCTCGGCGAGCGCGAGCCGGAAAGCGCCGCGATCGCCGTGCCGGTGTTCCGCACGGGGCAGGAGCTCGTCTGCGCGATTTCTCTCGGCGTGCCGCGCTACCGCTTCGATCGCAAATCCTTCGACGCTTACCTGCCGAAGGTGATGGAAGCGGGCGCGGCGCTCACGAAGGCGCTGGGCGGCGATGTGTCGATGTTCCAGCCGCCCTACGCGCATTTCAGCGGGGTATGAGCGCGTGTTTCTGAGCGCGCGTCAGATGTTCTGCTGAATCGCGGGGCTCGTGCCGTCGGCTTCCGGCTCGCGGCCGTTTATGCGCGATTGCAGCGCCGCGAAGCAGCCCGCGCCGATGACGAGCGCCGAGATCATGAACAGGAAGCCATTGTTGTACGAGCCGCTCGCCTTGACGAGATAACCCACGCCGAGCGGCGCGAGCAGCCCGCCTATCTGCCCGCCCGTATTGATGACGCCTGCGAACACGCCGCGCGCGCCTTGCGGCGCCAGTTGCGCGACCAGGCCCGCATACGGCGAGAGGCAGCCGTACAGCAGAAACGCCGCTGCCGAAAGGCCGATCACGCATGCGACGATATCATCCGCGCTGTACGCGAGATACAGTGCGAGCCCCGTGCAGACATAGCCCACGGCCACGAGCGTCGGCCGCCTGCGATGCAGCAGTCCGCTGCCGAGCCAGCCGAATACCACGATGCCGAGGAAGCCGAAAAGATAAGGCACCGACGCCGCGACGCCCAGCGATTTCAAATCGATATGCCGCTGGTTGGCGAGATACGAAGGGATCCAGCCGAGAAAGCCCCAGTAGCCGACGCTGAAGGTCATATAGCCGAAGAACAGCAGCCAGGTGCTCTTGCGCCCGGCGAACAGACGCCATTGCTCGGCGCGGTTCGCCTTGTCGTGCGTCGTGCGTTCCTTCGCTTCGATTGCCTTACCCGGAATGATGAAGAGGATCAGCAGCGCGACGATCACACCCGGAACCGCGAACACGTAGAACACGTTGCGCCAGTCGCCGTTCATCAGCAGGCTTGTGACGACGGGCGCGACGACCGCCGGTCCGATCGCGAGCGCCGAGAGCCAGACGGCGTGCGCCTTGGCCGCGTCCTTGTGACTGAAGTTGTCCGCGACGGCCTTATAGACGGCCGCGTTGCACGATCCTTCGGCCAGGCCGAAACAGAAGCGCGCCGCGATCAGCACGGCCATCGACGTCGCGAGTCCCGTCATGCCGGTGAAAATCGAGAACAGGACCGGCGCCACGACCAAGAGCGCCTTGGTGCCGAACCGGTCCGCGAGGAAGCCGCCGGGCAACTGCATCAGCGCGTAGCCGAGCGCGAAAGCGGCGAGCAGGACGCCGAACTGCGCGGCATCGAGACGCAACGCTTTCATCATCGTCGGGCCGGCGACGGAAATGCTCACCCGATCCAGATAGTTCACGAACTGCAGCAGCCAGGTCAGCGCCAGCAACCGGTATCTCAGACTCATCCTTGTCTCCTCGCTTCGTGCGAATGTCCCTGCAGCCGAAAAATAGAAATCATGTCTATTTTCGCAACGGTAACGGACCGGCAGGGACTACACAAGAAAAGGAAGGTCGGGGATTTCCCCTAGCGCGCCAAAACGCGGCGCGAAAATCGGCGTACGCCGATCCCACGCCGTCACCGCAGCGGAAGGTTTTGAAGGCACAGCGGCCGGAGTTCCGTTAGACGGCACCGGTGCAAAGCTAGACCGCGTCGAGCAATGCGCGCTTGAATCGTGATAAGAACGTCATGCAGGACTATTGGCGCTACGACCACACTTCGGGTGAACCAGGCGCAATCGGAGACATCACGCATCTACCACGCAATGCGCAACCAGAAAAATGAACGAGACAATGAAACTATTCAGCCTGCATGGCAGGCGGGCCCTGATCACCGGCTCCGGGCGCGGCATCGGCCTGGCGCTCGCACGGGGACTCGCGGGCGCCGGTGCTTCGATCGTGATAAACGATCGCAATGAGCAAAAAGCCGCCGATCTCGCCGCAGACCTGCGAGGCGAAGGCTTCGACGCCGGTTTCGCCGTGTTCGATGTGACCGACCGCGAGCAGGTCGTCGCGGCGATCGAACGTGTCGAGAAGACCATCGGCGCGATCGACATTCTGATCAACAATGCGGGCATCCAGCGCCGCGCGCCGCTCGAAAACTTCGACGAAGGCGACTGGAACGACCTGCTGCGCGTGAATCTCGACGGCGTATTCCAGGTCTCGCAGGCCGTCGCGCGGCACATGCTGGCGCGCGGGCGCGGCAAGATCATCAACATCGGGTCGGTGCAAAGCGAGCTGGCGCGACCGGGCATCGCGCCCTATGCAGCCACCAAAGGCGCCATTCGCATGCTGACCAAAGGCATGTGCGCGGAATGGGCGCGGCACGGCATTCAGGCCAATGCGATCGCGCCCGGCTATTTCGAGACCGATCTCAACCGCGCGCTCGTCGACGATCCGGCTTTCTCGGAGTGGCTCTGCAAGCGCACGCCCGCGGGCCGCTGGGGCCGCGTCGAGGAACTGTGCGGTGCGGCGGTGTTCCTCGCGTCGGCGGCGTCGGACTTCGTGAATGGGCAGACGCTTTTCGTCGATGGCGGATTGACCAGCGTGGTCTGAGCCCGGTCGAGCCATGACCGTGTCCGACGACGTAGGAAATCGCGATGCTCTCGATAGTCCCGAAGATATCGGCGATGTGTTCCAAGCTTGCGTTGATGCCGCTCGATCGGCCCCGGTTGACTTGCCACGGACTCCGTGACTATTCTCGTTTCACATGAAAGCGTCGCGGCAAGAAGACCGCGCTCAGGAGACTCAGTTGCGTTTCGACCTACAATCGCTGAAGCTGTTCATCGCCGTCTGTGAGCACGGCAGCATCGCGCGGGCAGCAGAATTCGAGAATATCGCCCCTTCGGCGCTCAGCAAGCGCATGTCCCAGCTTGAGGACATACTCAAGACCGCTCTGTTCGTGCGCAGCAACAAGGGCCTGGAACTGACAGTCGCGGCGGCAGCACTGCTGCAACACGCCCGGACGCTTCTGCGCGACATTCAACAGATGGAAAGCGAGCTGCTTGACCACGCCGAAGGCGTGCGTGGTCAGATCCGGCTGCACGCGAGCCTCTCGACCATCGTGCAGTACATTGCCAAAGATATCCGCGTTTTTCTGGACCTGCATCCAGGTCTGCGGATCGACCTACAGGAAAGCCTGAGCCCTGCAGTGGTGCGCGCCGTGGCCGAAAACACTGCCGATATCGGCGTGTTCGGCGGCACCACCGTGACCGCTGGACTGCAGGTCTTTCCCTACCGCAGCGACCGGCTGGTCGTCATCATGCCGCCCGATCATCCACTCAGCCGTGCGGGCCGAGTGAGCTTCCGCGAGGTGGCCGAATACCCGCTCGTAGGACCTCAGGAAGGAAGCTATCTTAATTCGCTGGTGTTGCGCGCAGCGGCAGACCTCGACCACCCGCTTAAGCTCTCTATCCGGGTGAACGGCTTCGAGCCGGTGCGCAGCATGGTCGAGGCGCGGCTTGGCGTCGGGCTTGTACCCGAGCATCATGCTGAACGCTACGTCAGCTCGGCGCCCTTGGTCGCCGTGCTGTTGGACGAGCCTTGGGCTGAGCGGCATTGGAAAATCTGTGTGCGCGAGGCGGAGTCGCTCCCCGCGCCCGTCCAGCTCTTTCTCAAGCATCTGCTAGCAAGTGCGCAGCAGCAAGCCGGAAATCACGAATAGGCGAGCTTCAACCCCGCTTGCGGCCACGACAACGCACCCAGACGTCCGGTGCCGGACATCGTGACATATGCTGTCTTCATGTCGGCGCCACCGAAGCATATGTTCGTCACCATGCCGTCCGGCACCGTGACTTGCCGCATCACCTCGCCAGACGGCGCGACCACGGTGATACAGCCGGTGACCAACGTGGCCACGCAGATATTCCCTTCCACATCCACTGCCAAACTATCGAATCGCTGGTAGCCGGCAAGCCCGCACACGAGACGCCCGCCGTGCGGGGATGGATACGGATGCTTGCGTGCCCTGCCCGGTGCCTCCAGGTCAAAAGCCCATAAGCGCGCCGTCTCGGTTTCCGCCACATAGACGGTACGGTCGTCCGGCGACAAGCCGACGCCGTTCGCCGTGGTAAGCGGATAAGCGACTTCGACAATCATCGACCCATCGGCTCGCCCGTAATACAGGCCGGCGTGATCGCGATCACGCAGCCGGTTCTTGCCAAAATCGGTGAAATAAAAACCGCCTTCGTGGTCGAACACGATGTCGTTGGGGCCGCACAGCGGATGATCGCCGCAGCGGTCGTAGAGCGTCGTGAGCGCACCCGTACGCGGGTCGAACCGTTCGATTCGACCGCTCGTATAGCCTGGATGGATACCCGGCCGAGTGCGATTGAGCCCGGCGACGGTACGGAAAAGGAACCCCCCGTTATTGCAGATGTAAAAAGCACCATCCGGACCCAAGGCCAAACCGTTCGGCCCTCCGCCGATTTTCGCAAGGACGCTCACCGTACCGTCAACAGCTACGCGACTGATGGTCTCACGCTCGATTTCGACCAGCACGACCGAGCCATCAGACATCGCCACGGGTCCCTCGGGAAACATCAAGCCTTCCGCGAGGATGCGGACGTCGCTCTCCATGTTCATTCTCCTCAGTTCAGCGCTTGCCCGCATTCTCGACGAAATGGTTGTCGTACGTAGCCTTCAGGTCGATCGAAGCTTTGCCGATGTCGGGATCGAATGCGGTCAACACATCATGTACGGTATGCGCGGCAGCGTCGGTCATCAGGCCGTCGCGCGAAATGCAGCTTTGCATGTTGGCGTAGGCACGAGCGAAGACATCCTTCTCGGCGAGAGCATATTGTGGCGGTACGGCGGCGGCGACCTGCTCAGGCGTTGCATGCACCATCCAGCGCTCAGCCTCGAGGATGGCATTCGTTACCGCTTGCACGGTGTTCGGATATTTGACGAGGAAGTCTTTGGTCGTGTAGATGGCAGCTTCCGGATAGTCGCCGCCCAGTGTCGCGCGCGTTCCGGCCGGGTCTCGCATCACAGCCAACGGAAACAGATCGCCGCTGCCCTGCAGAACGGTAGCGACCGGGTCGTTGCTCATCAGTGCGTCGATCTGACCACTGCGCGCTGCAGCGATCGCCCCGGCAGAGGAGCCGACGCCAATGATCGATACGTCGCCGGGCTTTACGCCGGACTTGCTCAGCAGATAGTTCACGCCCATGTGAAAGCTCGATCCGGGCGAGCTCACGCCAATGCGCATGCCCTTCAGATCCGCATAAGTCTTGATCCTGGCGTGGCTTGCGCGAGTCGCACCGAATACCCATCCGGGGCACGAGGCCAAGGTCACGAACGAGACCAGCTTCTGCCCTTTGGCGGCCATCGTTATCGTATTGGAGTAGGCCCCAGCCACTATGTCGGCACTACCGCCCATCATTGCCTGCAGCGCCTTGGCGCCTCCACTGAACACGCCGATTTCAACGTCTAGCCCGGCCTGTTTGAAGTATCCCCGACTGTCCGCGATGACGAACGGCAGGTAAGGAAAACCGACACCCGCCGCCGCCAGGTGGAGCTTGGGCTTTTCCGGCACAGGCGCGCCGCTGGCGGCCGACGCATTCGAGACGGCGGCGAAGGTTGCCAATGCGATAGAAACTCGACGCCAAAGCGCTGTCACGATGATATGTCTCCGTTGGAAATGTGTCTTGCGCGGCCGTGTCGTGAAGCGTTCAGCCTTGCACGACGTTCTGGCGCTGCTGCCCGAGGCCCTCGATGCCCAGCGTCACAACATCGCCCGGTTTCAGATAGACCGGAGGTTTTTGCCCCAGGCCGACTCCGGGAGGTGTGCCCGTGGAGATAATGTCGCCCGGCTGCAATGACATGAACTGCGACAGGTACGACACCAGGTAGCGCACGCCATACACCATGGTGACCGTACTGCCGTTCTGATAGCGATGTCCGTTGACTTCCAGCCACATCGGCAGCGTCTGCGGGTCGCGCACCTCGTCCGCGGTTACGAGCCAGGGCCCGGTCGGACCGAACGTATCGGCCGACTTGCCCTTGGTCCATTGGCCCTGACGCTCCGCCTGAAACGCGCGCTCGGACACATCGTTGATGACGCAATAGCCCGCGACATGGTTCATGGCATCGGCTTCGCTGACGTACTTGGCTGTCTTCCCGATGACCACGCCCAATTCCACTTCCCAGTCGGTCTTGATCGAGTCGCGCGGAATCTCGATCGTGTCGTTCGGACCAACGATCGCGCTCGTAGCCTTCATGAAAATGATAGGCTCCGGCGGGACCGTGGCACCGGTTTCTGCCGCGTGGTCAGAGTAGTTCAAGCCGATGCAGATAAACTTGCCCGTGCCACCCACGCAGGGCCCGAGGCGCGGACTGCCTTCTACGCGCGGTAACGACGCGGCATCGAGCGCCTTCAGGCGTGCAAGGCTATCGGGTAGCAGAGCTTCGCCGGCAATATCGGCAACATGGTTCGACAAGTCCCGAATATTTCCCTCGGCATCGAGAAGACCCGGCTTCTCCTGGCCCGGTGAACCGTAGCGCAACAGCTTCATATATGTATGCTCGCTTCAATAGGTGGCGCGTCCGCCAGACAGATCAAAAACCGCGCCAGTGGTAAAGGAGTTCTCTTCGCTCGCGAGCCAGGCGATCATGGCGGCGGCCTCATTGAGTTCGAGGAAACGGCCGCGCGGGATCTTGCCCAACATGTACTCGATATGCTCGGGCGCCTGCTCCATCGCGCCAGGTGTGCGCGCAACGGCAGGAGTGACGCAATTGACTGCTATGTCGTGACGCGCCAGCTCCTTTCCCAGCGACTTGGTCATTGCGATGACCGCGGCCTTGGCCGAGCTGTAGGCCGACGCATTCGGGTTACCTTCCTTGCCGGCGACCGAGGCGAGATTGACGATGCGGCCATAGTTCTGGCGGACCATCTCCGGGACCACCGCACGGCAGCAGTGAAAGGTACCGTTGACGTCGATCTCCATCACCTGCTTCCAGATATCGATCGGATACTCGATCAGAGGCGCATTCGGGCCAACAATCGCCGCGTTGTTGATCAGGATATCGATACGTCCCGCGGATTTCATCGTTCCCGCGACAGCCGCTTGCACGCTCGCGAAGTCGGCAATGTCGACGCACTCGAAGTGAACGTCGTGCTGACTCAGCTGGGTACGGGCCTGCTCGATGCCGGCAGGATTGACGTCCCAGATCACGAGCCGGGCACCCGATTCGAGCAGCCGGCGGCCGACTTCCAGACCGATGCCTTGCGCGCCGCCGGTCACGACGGCGACGCGGCCCGTCAGATTGATTTTGTTGGTCTGCAATTTAGTTCCTCAAGGTTGAATCACGCATCCCATGCACTCGCGCTCAGGCGCTAGCGGCCACCGTCTGCCCGGCCACGGGGCGCCAGCGCAGCAGATAGTCTTCGATCATCGATACCGCTGTATCGAGCACGAGAGCGAACACGGTGAGCACGAGGATCCCCGCGATGACCGAGTTGATATCGAACACGCCTTCGGCCAGCAGAATCAGGTAGCCAACGCCTTTCTCCGAGCCCAGATACTCGCCCACCACGCTGCCGACGAAGGCGATGCCGATCGCGTTATGCAGGCTCGAAAACACCCAGCTCGTCGCCGATGGCAAATACACGTGCCTCATCAGTTGACGCGAGTTGGCGCCTAGCATCCGGGTGTTCGACAACACTGTCGGGCTCACCTCGCGGACACCCTGAAACACGTTGAAGAAGACCACGAAGAAGACAAGCGTTACGCCCAACGCTACTTTCGACCAGATGCCCAGTCCGAACCAAAGCGCGAAAATGGGCGCAAAGATCAATCGCGGCATCGAGTTCATTGCTTTGATGAACGGATCGAACACGACGGCCAGAAACGGGCTAAGGGCAAGCCAAAGGCCGCATCCCAATCCCAGGACCGTGCCGATTGCAAACGCAAGCATGGTCTCGAGCAGGGTCGTGTACAAATGGCGGAAGACCGAGCCCGTCACGAACCACTCGACGATGCGACGAGCCACACCTACAGGGTCTCCGAAGAAGAACGGGGACAGCCACTTCTGATAGGTGCCAAGCCACCAGAGGAACAGGACACCGATCAAAATTGCCAGCCGCGTCACCAGAACGGTGAAACGATTGTTTGGACTAAACTCGATTGCGCGCATAGCTTTTCAGAACCTCGCCTCGAAGCACGTCCCAGATCTGGGTATGCAGTTGAAGGAAACGCTGCGTCATCCGGATCTCCGACATTTCGCGCGGCCGCTCCAGATCGATCTCGAACTCGGCGATGGGTCGCGTACCGGGTCCCGCCGACAGCACGATGACCCGGTCGGAAAGCGAGATAGCCTCTTCCAAATCGTGAGTCACGAACATCACGGACTTGCGATCGCGTGACCACAGTTGCAACAGCTCGTTTTCCATCAGGTGGCGGGTCTGGATATCGAGCGCGCTGAATGGTTCGTCCATCAGAATGATGCGCGGATTGAGCGCCAGGGCTTGCGCCAAACCGGCCCGCTTGCGCATGCCGCCGGACAGCTGATGGGGGTATTTCTTCCCATGACCTTGCAGCCCCACTCGCTCGAGCCAGCCACGGGCGACACCCAGGGCTTCTTCGCGCGGCATTCCGCGAAAGACCAAGCCGATCGCAATGTTCTCTTCGGCCGTCTTCCACGGCATGAGCGCATCCACCTGAAACAGGTAGGCCGCCTGTGTATTGAGACCCTGGGTCAGCTTCTTGCCGAACACGCTCAGACTGCCGGACGAAGGCCGGGTGAGCCCGGCCGCCACGTTCAGCAGTGTCGACTTGCCGCAACCCGTGGGGCCGACAATCGAGACGAACTCTCCGTCCCTTATCGTCAAACTGCCGCCAGAAACTGCGGTGTAGGTCTGGGCATGCTTGCCATTGCCGGCAAAGGTGCAGGTCACGTTGTCGAAGCGTAACGCTTCACGCACTTCTGCCTGTCCGCTGTCGAGCGGGATGCTACATGCTGCGGTGCTCATGGCTGGACCTCCGCCGCCTTTCTGACGAACCGATTGTCATAGGTCGTGGCGAGGTCGATTTTGGCCGACGCTACCGCAGGGTCGAAGGCTGCAAGCACCTCATGCACCGTCTGCGCGCCTTTGGGGGTGATCTCCCCGTTCTGCGCGATGCAGCGGCGGCTATTCGTGAAGGCCTCGGCATAGAGCGCCTTGTTCTCGCCCAAAAACTGCGGCGGCACGTTGTCTGCGACTTGTTGCGGCGTGGCCTTGGCTATCCACTTTTCCGCGCGCACGATTGCATTGGCGACTGCCTGGACCGTCTTGGGATTCTTGTCGATGAAGTCCTGCGTCGCGAATACGCTCGACTCGGGATAGTCGGAGCCGAACACCTTCACGTTGCCGTCCGCCGTGCGCATGTTCTCGAGCGGTCTCAGGCTGCCATCCTTCGTCAGAATCGTGGCACTCGGATCATTGACGATGAGCGCATCGATCTGACCCGCACGCACCGCTGCAACGGCACCGGCCGCCTGCCCCACGCCGATGATCGACACGTCCGAAGGCTGCAGCCCCGCCTTGTGCAAGATGTAGTTGACCGCCATGTGCGTGCTGGAGCCTGGCGCGCTCACGCCGATTCGCATGCCCTTCAAATCCTTGGGCGACTTGACGTCTGTCTCGTGTTTCTGAGACACGCCAAAGATCCAGCCCGGGCAAATCACTTGTGCGGCCACCACGACGAGGTGCTGACCCTTCGTCGCCATGGTGATCGTGTTCGAATAGGCGCCCGCCACCATATCGGAGCTGCCGCCCAACAAGGCCTCCAGCGTCTTTGAACCTCCGGAAAATGCCGCGATGGTTACGTCGAGCCCTTCGTCCTTGAAGTAGCCGCGCTGCTTGGCAACGAGCATGGGCAGGTATGTGATGCCAGTCGACGCCGCTGCAATGTGCAACTCGGGCTTCTCCGGCGTGTCCTTCGCCACTGCCGTGGCTGATGCGCAAGCGAGTTCCACGGCTGCGCACAATGCAACAGCGAATTTCAGCTTCATGGTTGTCTCCTCCCTTTCTAGGGATGTTGGTGCGAACAACTGCCCTGGACGGACTGGCACTTCGTGACCGTGACGCCGAGATGGCAGCCAGCCCAAGGCGCGATCCGCCCTAAACGACTTCTTTTCGCAAGGCTTCGACCACTGCGTCACCCATGTCACGGGTGCCGACGCTTCGGGTGCCCTCTTGGTAGATGTCGGCGGTGCGGTAGCCGGCGGACAGCACTGTTCGCACGGCCTGTTCGACGCGGCCCGCAGCATCCTCCATCTCGAAGCTCTCGCGCAGCATCATCGCAAGCGACAAGATGGCGGCAAGCGGATTAGCGATGTCCTTGCCGGCAATATCCGGCGCCGAGCCGTGCACCGGCTCGTACAGCCCTTTGCGGTCGTACCCTAGCGAAGCCGAGGGCAGCATGCCGATCGATCCGGTCAACATGGCCGCAGCGTCCGACAGAATGTCGCCGAACAGATTGCCCGTAACGATCACATCGAACTGCTTGGGCCGGCGCATCAGCATCATGGCAGCGGCGTCCACGAAGAGATGGCTCAGTTCGACGTCCGGGTAGTCTCGCCCGACGCGCGTGACAGTTTCGCGCCACAACTGACTCGCCTCCAGCACGTTGGCCTTGTCCACCGAGCACAGCTTGTGGTGACGGCGACACGCGGCTCGAAAAGCCGCGTGCGCGACGCGCTCAACCTCCGACTCGGAATAACGCATCGTGTTGAAACCCACGCGCTCGCCTGCTTCGTTGGTTTCGAAGCCGCGCGGCTGACCGAAATAAGCGTCGCCATTCAGCTCACGAACGATCACGATGTCCAGTCCGTCGACGACTTCCGGCCGCAGAGTGGAAGCGCCAATCAGTTCCGGGAACATATAGGCCGGACGGAAGTTCGCGTACAGTGTGAGCGCTTCGCGCAGTTGCAACAGACCGGTTCCGGGACGACGCTCGCGAGGAATGTCCGCCTCATCGGCTACGCCCACCGCACCAAAAAGGATGGCGTCAGCCTTGCGCGCCACGTCGAGCGTGGGCTCCGGAAGCGGCACGCCGTGCGCCTGGATTCCGGCCTCGCCGATGTGCGCCTCTTGAGTCTCGGCATGAGGTGCCACGACTTGCAGCACCTTGAGAGCCTGCGCCACTACTTCGGGACCGATACCATCACCGGGCATGACTGCAATCTTCATCTGAACTCCTCCAGGGTCGTTTTAGAAAGCGCGCGCCTCAATATGCGTCGGCGCGATTGCGCTCGAATGCATCAATGCGATCTCGATGCGAAAGCGTGTAATCGATCTCGTCCATGCCACGCAGCAGGCATTGCTTGGCGAAGGGCTCCATCTCGAAAGCATGCGAGGCGCCGTCGGGTAACGTCACACTCTGTGCGGGCACGTCAATGGAGATTCGGCTACCCGCCTTCGTGGTCAGGTATTCCAGAAGCGGAAGAACCACGGTCTCCGGCAGCACGATGGGAAGCAGCCCGTTCTTCAGGCAGTTGATGAAGAAGATATCGCCGAAGCTCGGGGCAATCACCGCCCGGATGCCGTAGTCGTACAGCGCCCAGACAGCGTGCTCACGCGAAGATCCGCAACCGAAGTTGTGGTTCGCCACCACGATGCGCGACTCGCGAAACGACGCCTGGTTGAGCACGAACTCAGGCTTTTCGGTGCCGTCCGGGCCAAAGCGCAGCGCACGAAAGAGAAACTGGCCGAAATCGTCGGAGCGAGGTTTTTGCAGGAAGCGCGCCGGCAGAATCTGGTCCGTATCGCAATTGATGACGACGATCGGGGCTGCGACTGCGTCGAGGTGAGTCAGGCTTTCCATCTCATGCTCCCAAGAGGCGGCGCACATCAGTCAGACAACCCGTTACGGCAGCGGCAGCCGCCATAGCTGGACTCATCAGATGCGTGCGCACGCCCGGCCCTTGACGGCCCACGAAATTGCGATTCGAAGTGGAGGCGCAACGCTGCCCAGGCGCGGCAATATCGCCGTTGGTTGCAAGGCACATCGAACAGCCCGGGAAACGCCACTGGAAGCCGGCTTCCTTGAACACGCGGTCCAGTCCTTCGGCCTCGGCTTGCGCTCGTACCTCATGCGAGCCCGGCACCACCCATGCCTCGACGCCAGATGCGACATGGCGGCCCCGCGCGACCTCGGCCGCGCTGCGCATATCCTCGATGCGCCCGTTCGTGCACGAACCGATGAAGACCCGGTCGATCGCAACGCCTTCCAGCGCCTCGTTCGGGGCTAATCCCATGTAGTCGAGCGCCGTCGACATGGCAGCGCGCAGATCGGGGTCCGCCTGCAGCGCGGGATCGGGAACACGCCGGTCGATGGCGCAGGCATATTCGGGTGTTGTGCCCCAGGTCACCATCGGGGCGATCCCGGCGACGTCGATATGCACCTCCCGGTCGAACGTTGCATCGGGGTCGGTGAACAAGGTGCGCCAGTGCGCCATCGCGCGGTCCCACTCTTCGCCCTTCGGCGCGAAGGGACGACCGGCCAGATACGCGAAGGTGGTGTCGTCTGGCGCGATCATGCCGGCGCGACCGCCGGCCTCGATGCTCATGTTGCAGAGCGTCAGCCGAGCTTCCACCGAGAGACCGGCGATCGCGGAGCCCCTGTACTCGATGACATGCCCCACGGCGCCAGCCACGCCGATGCGCGCGATGACGGCGAGGATCAGGTCCTTGGCGGTGACACCCGGGCCCGGCGTGCCGTCGAAGGTGACGCGCATGTTGCTCGACTTGCGTTGCCACAGGCATTGCGTGGCGAGCACATGAGCCACCTCGGTTGCGCCGATACCGAACGCGAGCGCGCCCATCGCCCCGTGTGTCGACGTGTGACTGTCGGCGCAGACGACGGTCATGCCAGGCAAACTCAACCCCTGCTCGGGCCCGACCACGTGAACGATGCCGCGACGCGAATCGTCCATGTCGAACAAGGTGATGTTCGACGCGGCTGCGTCACGCTGCAGGGCCACGATCATGGCGCGCCGCTCGGGGTCGGTCACCGCCGACATGTCGTTTGCCGCGCTGGAAACGTAGTGGTCCGCCGTACCGAAGATTCGCTCAGGCGACCGTGGCTTGAGCCCGCGCTCGCGCAACAGATCGAAGGATTGCGCGGTGACGTCATGAATAAAATGCCGATCGATGAACAGCAGGTCCTGCCCGTCGTCGCGCGACATCACCCGGTGACTATTCCAGATCTTGTCGTAAAGAGTCTGTGGACCGCCCACCCCTTGTTCGAGTTGCATCGCTTCGTCTCACTCCGTCAATGCGCCGATCGCGAAGGCACGCCTTCGTTCGGCGAGTCAATGTTGTGAGAGCATGATGCGCCTGACAAGCCGCTTTGTACGTGCTTTTTGGGAAAGGCACCATCGTCAAACGCGATGACGAAGCGGCGTCGCCGTCGACCGGAAGGCGGATTCGAGAAACCCGCTCTGCGACTTCGCGCGGAATCAGACCGTGAAGCGCCGCGCAAAGGGAGGTGGGAACTGTTTTATCGATATGCGCTGAGCCTTTCGGTGTCTTCACCGAAGCGCATCTTCCACCAGCTCGATCCAGTGCCGCACGCCGGTACGCCCCGCGCCCGCGAGATGCGTCTGGCACCCGATATTCGCCGTGACGATCATTTCAGGCGCTTCGCTTTCGAGCGCGTCCATCTTGCGCTCGCGCAGTTGCGTCGATAGCGCCGGCTGCGTGATCGAATACGTTCCGGCCGAGCCGCAGCACAGATGCGCATCGGGCACGGCGGTCAGGTCGTAGCCGAGGCGTGTCAGGATCGACTCCACTGCGCCGCCGAGTTTCTGCGCGTGCTGGAGCGTGCAAGGACAATGAAACGCGATGCGCTTACGGTCGGTGGATCTGAGCGCGTCGAGCGGCTCCTTGCGCATCACTTCGACGAGATCGAGCGCGAGTTCACTGACGCGCGCGGCTTTCGCCGCATACGTCGGATCGCCCCGCAACAAATGGCCGTATTCCTTCACGAACGCCCCGCAACCGCTCGCGGTCTGCACGATCGCTTCCGCACCCGCTTCGATGGCGGGCCACCATGCGTCGATGTTGCGCCGCGCGCGCATCAGACCTGCCTCCTGTGCGTTCAGGTGATAGTCGGTCGCGCCACAGCAGCCGGCCTGCGGCGCACCGATCACGCTGATCCCGAGCCGATCCAGCACGCGCGCGGCCGCTGCGTTCGTATTCGGCGACAGCGACGGCTGCACGCATCCCTCCAGCATGAGCACACGACGCGCATGCCGCGCGCCCGGCCGCACCTTGGCCGCGGTCGCGCGTGCAGGAATCTTTTGTCGCAAAGCGCTCGGCAGGACGGGACGCGCGAGACGGCCAGCCTTCAGCAAGGTATCGAACACGGCAGGACGCGTAATCGCGTGACGCAATCCGTTGCGCAGCAAGCGTTCGCCGGCGGGCCGCTGAACGCGACGCTCCAGTTCCCCGCGGCCGATGTCGAGCAGCGCGTGATAGGTGACGCCCGAAGGACACGTGGTTTCGCAATTGCGGCACGTCAGGCAGCGGTCGAGATGCAGCTGCGTCTTCTGCGTGACCGGCTCGCCTTCCAGCATCTGCTTGATGAGATAGATGCGCCCGCGCGGACCATCGAGTTCATTACCCAACAACTGATAGGTCGGGCAGGTGGCATTGCAGAACCCGCAATGGACGCACGAACGCAGAATGTCTTCCGCTTCCTTCGCGCGCGCGAGCGTCTTCGCTTCGTCGCTGAGATTCGTTTGCATGGCTTGTGCGTGTCGATGGCGTCAGTAGTCGGCGTACATCCGGCCCGGATTGAACACACGGTGCGGATCGAGGCGTTGCTTCAGTTGCGTGTGAAAGCGCATCAGCGCTGCGGGGATCGGCTGGAACGGCTCGGGCGTCACGCCCGGAACGAAACACGTCGCATGGCCGGCCGCCGCACTCGCAATACCTCGAATGACGTCCGCGCTCGCTTCGCTCTTGAGCCAGCGTTGCGCGCCCCCCCAGTCGATGATGGCGTCGCCGGGCAGCGCGGCGAGCGGCGTTGCATTCGGCAAGGACAGGCGCCAGAGCGGACGATCATCCTCGAAGAAGGCGAGACGATGTTCGCGAAGGGATGTCCAGAAATCGTCATCCAGATGCTCTCCACCGATGCGATCCGCCGCGGCGCGCACCGAACCCGCGCCGCCTTCGAGGCGAACGTGCAGCCGGCCATCGACATGACAGGCGCCGCTCACGGGCAATGCCGCCTTTCGCCAGGAAGAAAGCTCACGCATTGCTTCGGAGGCTTCCAGTGCGAGCGAGAGACAGCGCGTTTCACGCGGCTTGGGCAGAACCTTCATCGATACTTCGGTGATCAGCCCGAGACAGCCGAAGCTGCCGCTCATCAAACGCGACACGTCGTAACCCGCGACGTTCTTCATCACCTGCCCGCCGAAGCGCAGATGCCTGCCTTCGCCGGTAACGATGCGGCATCCCAGAACGAAATCGCGCACCGAACCCGCCCACGGACGGCGCGGACCCGACAGACCCGCTGCGACCACGCCGCCTATCGTCGCCGCTTCGCCGAACGTCGGCGGCTCGCACGGAAGCATCTGGCCGGCTTCGTCGAGGATCGCGTTCATTTCGGCGAGCGGTGTGCCTGCGCGCGCGGTGATCACGAGTTCGCTCGGGTCGTAGCTGACGATGCCGCGATGCGAGCGCGTGTCGATCTCTTCGCCTTGCACCTGCGTGCCGAGGAATGCCTTGCTGTCGCCGCCGCGAATGCGCAACGGCTGGCGGCGTGCGATCGCGCACTGCACCTGATCGACGAGACGCGCGCTGTCGTCGATGGAAATGAGGTCGCGTCGCATCAGAAGCGCTCCAGTTCGGGATGCGGCAATGCGCCGTGATGCACGTGCATCGAGCCGAACTCGGCGCAGCGATGCAGCGTCGGCACGTTCTTGCCCGGGTTCAAAAGCCCCGATGGATCGAATGCGGCTTTGACGGCATGGAAGAACGTCAGTTCGTCGCTGTTGAACTGCGCGCACATCTGGTTGATCTTCTCGCGTCCGACACCGTGTTCGCCCGTGATGCTGCCGCCTGCTTCGACGCACAGTTCGAGAATGCGTGCGCCGATCGCTTCTGCGCGGTCCATCTCGCCCGCAGCGTTGGCATCGAAGAGAATGAGCGGATGCATGTTGCCATCGCCGGCGTGGAATACGTTCGCGACGCGCAGCCCGTATTGCGCCGAGAGGTCCGCGATCCCGCGCAGCACGCGCGACAGTTCACGGCGCGGAATCGTGCCGTCCATGCAGTAGTAATCGGGCGAGATGCGGCCGACTGCGGGAAACGCGTTCTTGCGGCCCGCCCAGAAGCGTTGCCGCTCGGCTTCGTTGGCGGCGAGGCGGATGTCGGTCGCGCCCGCAGTGCGCAGCAGGGCTTCGACGCGTGCGCAGTCTTCCTCGACGTCGGACTCTGCGCCATCGACTTCGCAGAGCAGCAGCGCTTCGGCATCGACGGGATAGCCCGCGTGAATGAAATCTTCGGCCGCGCGGATCGCAAGGTTGTCCATCATTTCCAGGCCGCCGGGAATCACGCCCGCGGCGATGATCTGCGCGACGGCGTTGCCCGCCTTCTCGATATCGTCGAAGCTGGCGAGCAGGACTTTCGCGCTCTGCGGCTTCGTCAGGAGCTTGACCGTGACCTCGACCACAACGCCCAGCATGCCTTCCGAACCGGTGATGAGCGCGAGCAGATCGAAGCCGGGCGCGTCGAGCGCTTCGGAGCCGAGTGTGAGGCGCTCGCCGTCGATCGTCACGATCTCCACGCGCAGGATGTTGTGCACCGTGAGTCCGTACTTGAGGCAATGCACGCCGCCCGCGTTTTCCGCGACATTGCCGCCGATCGAGCACGCGATCTGCGACGAAGGATCGGGCGCGTAGTAGAGCCCGTGCGGCGCGGCGGCCTGCGAAATGGCGAGATTGCGCACGCCCGGCTGCACGCGGGCGATGCCCGCTTCGGCATCGACTTCGAGAATGCGGCTGAAGCGCGCCATCACCAGCAGGATGCCTTTCTCAAGCGGCAGCGCCCCGCCGGACAGTCCGGTGCCTGCGCCGCGCGCGACAACGGGAATGTCGTGCGCGTTCGCGTACTTCAACAAGGCCTGGACTTCGTCGATGGTATCGGGCAGCGCAACCAGCATCGGCGTGATGCGGTACGCGGAAAGGCCATCGCACTCGAAAGGCCGCAGATCTTCTTGCGCGTGCAGGAGTTGCAGATCGGGAAGCAGTGCCCGCAGATCGCGCACGATCCGGGCCTTGTCGTGGTCGCGCAGCGGGCCGTCGAGCTTCTCGTCGTAAGCGTAGGACATGCGGTGTCTCCGGTGGGGCGAGGGCTCGTTCCAATGTGTGCTTTTTTCTGCGATTTTTCCGGTTCGAGCCAGTCATGTCGATGGTTTTTGCACTGGTAATACCAGTTTATAAAGCGACTTGACCGGTCCGAAAAGTTCCAGATGCAATGCCGAAGCGCGCCACGGTTCCATCCAATGCTTGAGGGCGTGCTACGATCGAAAGCTGGTAATACCAGTGATCGAGCCATGAAAGACACGGAACCGAGCAAAAGGAAATTGGCGGATGTCGTCGTCGAGCGCATCGAGGCGCTGATCGTCGATGGCGTGCTGAAGGTCGGGCAGGCGCTGCCTTCCGAGCGCCGCTTGACGGAAAAGCTCGGCGTGTCGCGAACCGCGCTGCGCGAAGGGCTGAAGGTTCTGCGCGCCAGGGGACTGATCGAAACCGCGCAAGGCAAGGGATCGGTCGTCGCAAGGTTGACGGCGGAGCCTGCGCAGACGCCGATGATGCATCTGCTCGGATCGCAACCGCGCACGCTTTACGACCTGCTGGAAGTGCGCGAGATGCTCGAAGCGGAGGCTGCGCGCCTCGCGGCGCTGCGCGCAACGGCCGCCGATCTCATCATGATCCGCCGGCGCTATGAAGAACTGGTGGCCGCCGATCCGCGCGACACCGATGCATCGACGCACGCACGGCTGGATCATGCCTTTCACCTTGCGATTTGCGAAGCGTCGCACAACCCCGTGCTCGTGCATACGCTCGGTATGCTGAACGATCTGATGCTGAGTTCGGTGTTCGCGTCGGTGAACAATCTCTATCACCGTGAGCCGCAGAAGCGCGTGATCGACAGGCAGCACGCCCGGCTATACAACGCGGTCACGGGCAAGCTGCCGGAGCAGGCGCGCAGGGCGGCAAGCTCGCATATCAAGAGCGTGCGCGAGAGTCTCGCGGAGATCGAGCAGGAGGAGGAGCGGCTCGTGCGGTCTACGCTGCGTCTGGAAGGCTGGGCCTGAGCCAAGCGGGCGCTCATGGCGTTATTCACCCGCGCCTCGCTCGTCAACGCGACCGGCGAAGGGAGCGCGATAGCATGCAATTGGCCGACAGCGAATCCGACCCACGCGCGGTGTTGACAGTATCCGGCCGGCTCGGCGGGTCAGGGTAGCAGCCTCGGCGGTCCGCACGTGTCTTTCGGAACCGGACCACCGTCGGCGAGCGCCACGCCCGCCTTACGTGTCGCGCTCCAAACGACATTGCGCCGCAACTTGTCGGGCGTGAGCCACCATCTAGCGTCCTGTATCCCTCCCCCGCCAAAACTCCGCACATCGGCTCGCGCCCTGCTGACCGACCTCTCCCTGTTTTGCTTCCCGTACACGCAGCGATTGGCGCGCAATGTGCAGTGCTTTCGGCAACGCCCGGCAGCCGGCATATGGAGCAGTCGGGGCAAGCCTTAAGCGAGTCGGCAGGTTCCGTACTCGCCCGAATCGTGGGGATCGTATGGCCGGGCGATTGCATCATCGATTATTGTGCAGCCTCGTTGCTTTCGCGGCGATCGTCAGCGTTTGTGCTTCGCGCAGCGAGCCGCCTTTGCCGACGATCCAGAGCGGCGCGATCGTTCGACCCGTCGTAGCAGTCGTCGATTCCTTGCCTCCC
>Ga0105251_10001563_pt1 | contig 19607 bp, 11 predicted proteins | sample KBSS64metaG_FD_80424 | JGI IMG/M metagenome (GOLD analysis project Ga0105251, IMG submission 80424) | Switchgrass rhizosphere microbial communities from Kellogg Biological Station, Michigan, USA - KBS S6-4 metaG | ecosystem: Host-associated > Plants > Roots > Rhizosphere > Soil | place...
AAGGCGATCGCCTGGGCCTTGAAATCGTCCGTGTAGCGACGACGGGTAATGCGTTGCATGGAAACCTCCAGGGTGCGATGAAAGTATCGCTTCCTGGCGTCCGTTTCAGTGGGACAGGTTCAAAATGCCCGCGGGGCGGATGGGGCTACGGGGCGCAGCCTTCGGGCACTCGAAACAACCAAGGCGCGCCCCAAGCCGGCTCAGGCCAGCACGTCGCCGCCCGGCGCCGGCAGCAGGGATTCGGCAAGGCTGCGCTCCATCTGCTTCAGGTAGTCGCTGAAGCCGCCGCGGGCGCGCGCCACGCGCCGCGCGCTGGTGACCACCACCGGCTGCGCGCGGCGCGCGATCCGCGCCTGCGCGCGCACCATCGCCTCCACCAGCGCCACGTCCTCGTGCGCGGCCAGCGGCTGGAACCCGCCGCAACGCCGGTACAGCTCGGCGCTGAGGCCGAGGTTGGCGCCGTGCACGTGCGGGTGGTCGTCGCGGCGGCATTCGCCGGCCTGGTAGGCGTCGCGCATCGTGGTGTCGTAGTCGTCCCAGTCGGTCACCGTGACGATGCCGCAGAACGCGTCGCTGGCGCAGTCCAGCTGCGCCGACAGCCAGTTCGCCGGCACCACCGAATCGGCATCGGTGCACGCCAGCCAGCGCGCGCCGGCAGCCAGCGCGGCCTGCGCCGCCGCCGCACGCGCGCTGCCGACGTTGCCGGCGTGCAACACGATGGCCTGCGCGCCATGGGCGGCGACGATGTCGGCGGTGCCGTCGCTGCAGCGGTCCAGGGCGACGAACACCCGCACCGCCTCGCCGCGCAGGCCGGCGCATTGCGCCGCCAGCGTCACCGAACGCAGGCAGGCGCCGATCAGCAGTTCCTCGTCGTGCGCCGGAATCAGCACCGCGATCACCGCAGGCGCTCCGCGGCGGCGACCGAATACGGCGTCGCGCTCCAGGCTTCCAGCAGCACGTCGTCGTCCTCGTAGCGCAGCAGGCGCGGCAGCTGCAGGGTCTGCGCCAGGCAGGCGTGCACGGCGCGTCCGTCCATGCATGCCTGCGCGAACGGATGCAGCCAGTGGCAGGCGACCAGCACGCCCTGCTCGGTCAGCGACGCACGCAGGCGCTGGATGCAGTCCTGCAGCGGCGGCAACGGCAGGTAATAGCCGACCTCGCTGAACACGATCAGATCGAAACGGCCCTGCGGCCAGCTTCGCGGATGCTCGGCCTGCTGCACGTGCACGTGCGCGGATGACGCATTGCGTTGCGCGGCCAGGGCCACCGCGCGCTCGGACAGGTCGGTGGCCAGCAGCGCGTCGCAGCGCGGCGCCAGCGCCGCGGTCAGCTCGCCGTTGGAACAGCCCAGTTCCCAGGCGCGTTCGAAGCGTGCGCGCGGCAGGCTGGCGAGCAGCAGCGCGCGCTTGCGCGCCTCGTACCAGCGCTCGCGATAGCCGAACGGATCGTCGTCGCGGTAGATGTCGCCGAAGTAGTCCTGCACTGCGCTCATGCGACAAACACCTCGAAGCGGCGCGTGAACCGTTGCAGCACCCGCGGCGGCAGGATCGGCGCCGGCACCGCCGGTTGTGCGGTGCCCAGCTGCGAGGCGAAGCAGCGCAGCGCCTGTTGCTTGGCTTGCCAGTCGGCGTCGTCCAGCGCGTAGCGGACCGCGCCAGACAGCGCCTGCTGCGGTGCGCCGGCATCCATCCAGTGCCAGGCCCAGACCGGGAATTCGGCCATGCGCGCATCGCTGGCGGCGACGGCACGCCGCACCGCGCGCGCGGCGGCTTCGTGGTCGGGATGGCCGTCGTGGCGCCACGTCGTCAGGACCAGATCGCCGGCGCGCAAGTGCGCATGGATCTGTTCGGCGACCACGAATTCGCGCTGGCCGACCTGGCCGTCGGCGATGCGCAGATGGCAGATCGCATCGGCGCCCAGGCCCAGGCACTGCGCCGCGGCGGCCAGTTCGGCGCGGCGCACGTCGCGCAGGCGTTGCGGCGTCCAGTACGGATCGCCCGGATAGCACGCCTCGCCATCGGTCACCGCGATCAGGCACACCGGCAGGCGCAGCCGCCGCGCACAGGCGACCGCGCCGCCGCAGCCCAGCGCTTCGTCGTCCGGATGCGGCGATACCACCACCACGCGGCGTACGCCGGCGAGCAGGTCGTCGATCCGGCGCTGCGGCAAGGCCGCCAGCCACGGCGAACGCTGCCATGCCGATTCCGGCGTGCCGTCGCCATGGATCCGCGGCGCGCTCACAGCCGCCATGGTTGCACCTGCTCGCCCAGCGCCTGGCCCAGCGCCGCCCAATCGTGTTCGGCGTGGCTCTGCCGCACAAACACCGCCAGATCGGCGCAACGCATGGCGTGTTCGCGATCGCTGCACAGCGGCGCCGGCCCCAGCGCGCGGCCGACGCGATCGAGCACGTCGGTGGCGGCGCGTTCCACGAACGAACGCAGGCGGATCACCGCATGCCGGTGATCGTGTTCGGGGGCGGCATCGATGGCCGCGGCCAGTTCGCGCAGCAGCGCGCGCGCCGCGCCGAGCTGCTGGTCGATCGCGCCCAGGTGCATCGCCGCATGCGCATCGCGCTGCAGCTTGGGATGCGCGCGCAGGCGCTCGGCCACCGCACTCGCCGCGCCGAACCAGCACGCGGCGATGCCGGCGCCGCCGTGCCAGAACCCCGGGCGCGCCAGATAGGCGCCCGGCGCACCGATCGCGCGCGCCGGCACCGCGGCGAAGGTCACCGGCCCGCTGACCACGCGCGCCATGCCGACCGCCGCCCAGGCCTGCGTATCGATGACGATGCCGGGATCGCGCAATCGCACCTGCACCAGTTGCTGGCGGTCCTCGTCGTGCGCGGTGAGCAACGCGCAATCGACCATGCCGGCACCGGAACACCAGGCCTTGCGGCCGTGCACCTCGCCCCCTTGCGCGTCGCCGCGATAGGCCAGCCGCGCATCCGGCGCTTCGGCGGCCCACACCGCGAACAGCTGCCCGGGCGACGGTGCCGCCGCGCCCAGCTCGGCCAGGATCGCCTGCGCGTCGTAATGCGCCTCCAGCACCTTGGCCAGGCACACGTCGGTGCCGGCGATCTCGGCCAGGATCCGCCAGCGGTCCAGGGTGCCGCCGCCACCGGGCAACGGCAATTGCGGATAGCGCGCGAGCACATGCAAGGCGGCGCCGCGCAGATCGCAGGCATCGCCCAGGGCGGCGGGGGACAGCAATTCGGTCAAGGGCATTCTCTCTGCAAAAGCGGCAAGCGGCGCCGGCGTGGTCGCGCCGGCATGCGTCGGGTGCGCTCGGGACGAGGCGCGATCACAGCAGGCGCGGCGCGCACGCCGCGTGTGCGCGTCGCGCGGCAGCGTGCACATCGATAAAGAGTTCACGCAGCGCGCCTGACGCGCCACTGCCGCAAGGCGCGGCAGCGGCGCGGCGGCGCGCCGGTTACGGGGTCAGGATCACCTTGCGGCAGTCCTGTTCCTTCTTGTCGAAGATCGCGTAGCCGTCGGCGGCCTGCGCCAGGCTCAGCCGATGGGTGATGATCTCGTTCGGCTTGAGCCGGCCTTCGCCGATATGTTCCAGCAGCTCCGGCAGGAACCGCTGCACGTGGGTCTGGCCCATCTTGAAGCTCAGGCCCTTGTCGAAGGCATCGCCGAACAGGAAGCCGTGGATGAAGCCGGCATACACGCCGGGCACGCTGACCGTGCCGCCGCGGCGCGTGGCGGCGATGCACTGGCGCAACGCGGTGCCGCTGCTGCCTTCCAGCTTCAGCGTCGCCATCACCGTTTCCACGGTGCTGCCCTTGGCTTCGAAGCCGACCGCATCGATGCTGGCATCCACACCGCGGCCGTCGGTCTGGCCGATGATGATGTCGGCCGGGTCGTCGATCTCCTCGAAATTGAGCGGGATCACCCCATGGGTCTTCTGCGCGAAATCCAGCCGGTACGCATAGCGGTCGACCATGAAGATGCGCTCGGCGCCGAGCATGCGGCAGCAGGCGGCAGTCATCAGCCCGACCGGGCCGGCGCCGAAGATCGCCACGGTGCTGCCTTGCCCTACGCCCGCATTGAGCGCGGCCTGGTAGCCGGTGGGCAGGATGTCGGACAGGAACAGCACCTGCTCGTCGTGCAGCGCATCCGGCACCACCAGCGGGCCGACGTTGGCCTTGGGCACCCGCACGTACTCGGCCTGGCCGCCGGCCACGCCGCCATACAGATGGCTGTAGCCGAACAGTGCCGCCGGCGGGCGGATGCCTTTCTGGTTGAGCGCGGCGCCCTTGCCGGTATTGGTGGTCTCGCAGGCGGCGTACTCGGTCAGGCGACAGTGGAAGCATTCGCCGCAGGCGATCACGAACGGGATCACCACACGGTCGCCCTTCTTCACCCGCGTCACCTCGGGGCCGACGTCTTCGACCACGCCCATGAACTCGTGGCCGAGCACGTCGCCGCTGTGCAGATCGGGAATCTTGCCGCGGTACAGATGCAGGTCGGAACCGCAGATCGCGGTGGCGGTGACGCGCAGCACGATGTCGTCCGCATCGACCAGGACCGGATCGGGGACGGTTTCGACGCGGACGTCTTTGGTGCCGTGGTAAGTGAGCGCTTGCATCGGACTGTTCCTCTTGCGACAACGTGTGCCGCAGTGTGGCCGCAGGCGCCGTGCAACCCGGGTGACCACGCCGTGAGCCCGGCGTGGCGGTGCCGCGCAACTGCGTTCAGCGCGACATTCAGGGAGGCAGCCTGCAGGCATCGATCGCGTTGCTGGCGAGCATCGCCACCAATGCCTGGCGCGCCTGCGCGCGATCGCGCGGATCGGCCGCATCCAGCAACTCCTGCGCGAGCGCCCCGAACTGCGGCCAGAATTCGGCCGGATGGCGCAGATGCGCGGTCCACTCCGGCAGCATCTGCGCCAGGTGCGCCAGCGCCGCCTGGGTCTGCGCGTGCGTGTTCATGCCGGCGCGCGCGGCTGCCGCCATTGCACGCGATGCGCCTGGCCGTCGTCGACCAGCGCGATGCGCGCATCCTGCTGGCGCACGCCGTCGACGAACAGGCCGCTGCCGCCGTCGGCATCCGCGCCAGCGTCCGCATGAGCGGCAAGCGGCTGCAGCAGTTCGATGTGGTAGCTGCTGCTACCGTGGCGGTAATGCAGTTCGCAGCGCTCCCAGTCGGCCGGCAGGCACGGCCGCAGCTGCAGGCTGTCGCCTTCGCGCTGCAGGCCCAGCAGCGATTCGACCAGCAGCCGGTACATCCAGCCTGCCGAGCCGGTGTACCAGGTCCAGCCGCCGCGTCCCACGTGCGGCGCCACGCCATAGACGTCGGCGGCGAGCACGTAGGGTTCGACCTTGTAGCGCTCGCTGGCCGCCGCATCCAGGCTGTGCCGGATCGGGTTGATCATCCGCGCCAGTTCCCAGGCGCGTTCGCCGTCGCCGAGGCGGGCGAAGGCCATCGCCGCCCACACCGCCGCATGCGTGTATTGCCCGCCGTTCTCGCGCACGCCCGGCACGTAGCCGCGGATGTAGCCGGGATCGTGCTCGATGCGGTCGAACGGCGGCTCCAGCAGCTGGATCAGCCCCGCATCGCGCTTGACCAGGTGCTGGTCCAGCGCGGCCATCGCCTGCCGCGCGCGCGCCGGTTCGGCGGCGCCGGACAGCACCGACCAGCTCTGCGAGATCGAGTCGATGCGGCATTCGGCGCTGTCGGCCGAGCCCAGCGCGGTGCCGTCGTCGAACCAGGCGCGGCGGTACCAGTCGCCATCCCAGGCATGCGCTTCGAGATTGCCGCGCAGGGCCTGCGCCGCCGCATCGCACTCGTCGGCGAAGGCGCCGTCGCCGCGGCCGCGCGCCAGCGCCGCGAACTGCTGCAGCACATGGAACAGGAAGAAGCCCAGCCACACGCTCTCGCCCTTGCCGCCCTCGCCCACCCGGTTCATGCCGTCGTTCCAATCGCCGGTGCCGATCAGCGGCAGGCCGCGCTCGCCGAGCAGCGCCATGCCGCGGCGCAGCGCCTGCACGCAGTGCGCGTACAGCGGCGCGCGCTGGTTCGACGGCGCCGGCAGGTCGTAATACGACTCCTCGTCGGCGCCGACACTGCGCCCCTCGATGTAGCGCACCTGCTCGTCGAGCACGCTGCCATCGCCGGTGACCTGCAGGTAGCGGCACGCCGCCAGCGGCAGCCACAGGTAGTCGTCCGAGCAGCGCGTGCGCACGCCGCGGTCCTGCGGCGGATGCCACCAGTGCAGCACGTCGCCCTGCGGGAACTGGTGCGCGGCGCTGGCCAGCAGGTGCTCGCGCGCCAGCGCCGGAGTGGCGTGGACCAGCGCCATCATGTCCTGCAGCTGGTCGCGGAAACCGAACGCGCCGCCGGACTGGTAGTAGCCGCTGCGCGCCAGGTAACGGCAGGCCAGGGTCTGGTACGGCAGCCAGCCGTTGACCAGCAGGTCCACGCTGGGATCGGGGGTCTTCACCTGCAGGCCGCCGAGCAACTGGCGCCAGTGGATGCGCACCGCGTCCAGCGCGTCGTGCGCGGCGTCGCGGCCACGCATGCGCCGCGCCAGTTCCAGCGCGGCGTCGCGGTCCTTGCCGGCGCCGAGCCGGAACACGGTCTCGCACTCGGCTCCGGCGGCCAGGCTCAGCGGCACCTGGATCGCCGCGCATGGATCCAGCCCGGCGCCCAGGCGCCCGGACAGGCGTTCGCGGCGCAGCGCCTGCGGGTCGGCCATGTCGCCGTTGCGGCCGAGGAATTCGCTGCGGTCGCCGCTGCAACTGCGCGCGGCCGCGTCCACATCGAAGAACGCGGTGCGCGCGGAGAACTCGGCGTTGTACGGATTGCACGCCAGCAGCGCGCCGTTGGCGCCGTCCTGCTCGCTGACCACGTGCATCTGCGACTTCACCCGCAGGTCGCCCAGCACCCATTCCACGTAGCCGGTCGCCGACAGGCGCCGGCTGCGCCCGGACAGGTTGCGCAGCTTCAGCACCGAGAACTTCACCGCCTCGTGCAACGCCACGTACACCCACAGTTCGCTGGCGATGCCATCGTGCACGTGCTCGTAGACGCTGTAGCCGAAGCCGTGGCGGGTGCGGTACTCGCCTTCGCCGCGGCGCGGCAGCGCCTGCGGCGACCAGACCCGGCCGCTGTCCTCGTCGCGCAGGTAGAACGCTTCGCCGCAGGCGTCGCCGACCGGATCGTTGTGCCACGGCGACAGGCGGAACTCGTGCGCGTTCTCGAACCAGGTGTAGCCGGCGGCGCTTTCGCTGAGCACGGTGCCGAGCTGCGCATTGGCCAGCACGTTGGACCACGGCGCCGGGGTCGGCGCGCCCTCGCGCAGCGCCACCAGGTATTCGCGGCCGTCGGCGGCGAAGGCGCCGGTGCCGTTGTCGAACAGCACCTCGCGCTGCGCCGGCGCGAACGGCCACGGATCCTCGTGCGCGTCGCCGCTGAGGGCCGCGAACGGCGCCAGCGCCTGCGCGTGCTCCTGCGCCTCGGCCAGCGCGGCGGCCGGCAGCGGCACCAGCTCGGGCACGCCGCGCGGCGGCGGCAGGTGCCGGCCGATCTGCGCGGCCAGGGTGCCGCGCTGGTCGCTGACGATGACCCGCGCCACCACCTGCAGCAGGATCCGGTCTTCCTGCGAGATGTTCTGCACCGGGCGCACGAAGATGCCGCCGGGGCGCTCCAGCACGCTGGCATCCGGATCGGCCGCGATCATGCCCAGGATCTGCTCCTGCAGCTGCTGGCGGTAGCCGCTCTGGCTCTCGTTCCAGATCACCAGGTCCGCATGCAGGCCCTTGAGCCGCCAGTACGCATGCGCCTGCACCATCTGCCGCACCAGCTCGATGTTGTCGGCATCGCCGATCTGCAGCAGCGCGATCGGCAGGTCGCCGGAGATCGCGTGGCCCCACAGCCCGGACTGGCCGCGCCGGTTCTGCAGCAATATCTCGCTGTCGGCGCGCAGCGCAGGATGCACGTACACCATCAGCCCGGCCAGGCGCTCGTACAGCTGCGCGTCGGCCTGCGAGGCGTTGATCTGGCGGCGCACCACCTGGCTGTGGGTCCAGGCCAGGTCGAACACGCGGTCGGCCAGGCGCCGGTCGCGGTACTTGTCGATCAAGGCCGCGCATGCGGCGCGGTCGCCGCCCACGCCGTAGACCATGTCGATCATCGCGGTCTGCTCCGGCGCCAGCACGATCCGGCAGCGGATCGCGACCACCGGGTCGAGCACCGAGCCGGCGGTGTCCGACAGCACCGCGTCTTCGCGCAACGCGCGCGGGCTGCGCGCGCTGTTGCCGCGGCCGAGGAAGCGCGCGCGGTCGGTCTCGTAGGAAATGGCGCCGATGTGCGCATCGTGCACCGCCACCAGATGGAACATCCACGGTGCGACCTCGTCGTGCGCGCGCGTGCGCCGCGTGCACAGCAGCGCCTGCTTGTCGCGGGCGATCTCGGTCTGCACGAACAGGTTGCTGAAGGCCGGGTGCAGTTCGTCGGCGATGGCCGGCGCCAGTACCACTTCGGCATAGGTGGTGATCTCGATGGTGCGCGGATGCCGCGAGCGGTTGCTGACCCGCAGGCGGCGCAGCTCGATGTCGTCCTCGGCGGAGATCGCCACTTCCAGGTGCGTGTCGAAGCCGCGCTTGCGCCCGCGGAACTCGGCCTTGGCGTCGGAGAAGATCGCCTCGTAGTGGTCCACCGCCACTGCGGTGGGCTGGTAGGCGGCCGACCAGTAGTCGCCGCTGTCCACGTCGCGCAGGTAGCAGAAGCTGCCCCAGTGGTCGCGGGTGCCGTCTTCGCGCCAGCGGGTGATGGCCATGTCGCGCATGCGGCTGTAGCCGCCGCCGGCGCTGGTCAGCAGGCCGTGGTAGCGGCCGTTGGAGAGCAGTTGCACCGCCGGCCGCGACGCGCCCGGGTCGCGGAACACGCGCAGTTGGGTCTCGTCCTCGCGCGCGTCCTGGGCACCGCGCGCGGCGCCGTCGGCTTCCTGCGGATGGAACACGCCCACCCGCGGAATCCGCTCCTGCAGCAGCAGCAAGGTGGCCTGGAACTCGGCATCGGCGGCGAAGCGCTTCTGCATCGGCTGCTCGCGCAGCAGGTGGTCCAGCGCCAGCAGGCCCATGCCCTGGTGATGCGCCATGTACGAGCGGATCAGCGCGTGGTCCTGGCCCGGCGGCACCCGGCTGGGGGTGTAGTCGATCGCCTCGTGCAGGCCGAAGCGGCCGCCGAAGCCGGCTTCGGTGAGCCGTTGCAGGTTGGCGCAGGCCGCTTCCGGCGCCACCATCAGCGCCATCATGCTGGCGTACGGCGCGATCACCAGGTCCTCGCCGAGGCCGCGCTTGAGGCCCAGCCCGGGCACGCCGAACGCGCGGTACTGGTAGTTCATCCGCGCATCGACCGCGTTGTAGCCGGACTCGGACACGCCCCACGGCAACGCATGCCGCGCGCCGTGCGCGATCTGCGCATTGACCGCGTGCACCGCGGTCTGGTCGAGCAAGGTGTCGGCATAGCTGGGCATCACCAGCTGCGGCATCAGGTATTCGAACATCGAGCCGCTCCACGACAGCAGCGTCGCTTCGCCATCGACCTCGGTGAGCTGGCGGCCGAGCGCGAACCAGCTCTCCTGCGGCAGCTGGCCCTGGGCGATGGCGACGAAGCTGCACAGCCGCGCTTCCGAGGCCAGCAGGTCGTAGTAGCCCTGGTCCAGGCGCCGCTCGTCGACGTTGTAGCCGATCGCCAGCAGGCGCCGCGCCGGATCGTAGAGGAAGCCGTATTCCATCAGCGACAGCTGCCCGGCGATGTGCGCCAGGCGCTCGAGCTGGTGGATGCGCGCACGCGCGCGCTCGGCGGCCTCGGCGTCGTGGATCTGCGCCGCAAGCTCGCGCAGGGTCGGCATTGGCGACGCGGTCGCGGGGATGCAGGCGTCGTCGCGCTCGGCCAGCGTGGCCCACGGCGCGAAGCCGTGCAGTTCCTGCTGCGCGGCGCTGCACGCATCCAGCAGCGCCTGCGGCCAGTGCGGCGCCAGCGCATCGGCGGAGCGTTCCGCGGTGGGCAGCGGCGGCGGCCAGCGCTCGGCGATCACCGCCGCCTGCACGGCCAGCGCGCACAGCGCCTGCCAGGCCTGCGCCAGCGTCTGCGGCGGAGCCGCGCGCAACGCATCCAGGCGCAGCTCGAAGTCCTGCAATACCGGTTGCAGCGCCACCGCATCGGGATGGATCTCGTGCGCGGTCTCGCGCAGCACGCCGAGCGTGTCGGCCAGCCCGTCGAAGGTGGTCGTGGCCAGCAGCGGCGCATCGCACAGCGCCAGCAGGCCCTGGCGCAGGGTCAGCAGATGCCCGGCCAGGTTGCCGCTGTCCACCGTGGACAGGTAGGTCGGCGGCAGCGCCTGCAAGGTCTCGGTGTCGTACCAGTTGTAGAAATGGCCGCGGTGGCGCGGCAGCGTCTCCATCGTCGCCAGGGTCAGGCGGGTGCGCTCGATCACCCCGCCCGGCTGCAGGTAGCCCAGGTCGTAGGCGGCCAGGTTGCCGAGCAGGGCCAGGCCGATATTGGTCGGCGAGGTGCGCCGCGCCACCACCAGCTGCGGATGCTCCTGCACGTTGTCCGGCGGCAGCCAATTGTCCTGCGCGCGCATGTGCACTTCGAAGAACGCCCAGGTACGGCGCGACAGCCGGCCCAGGAACGCGCGCTGCGGCGGCGCCAGTTGCGCGCGGCGCGGCGCGGCGGCATGGCCCATCCACGCCATCAGCGCCGGCGCCACGATCCACAGCGCCAGGATCGGCGCGGCGACCCACAGCGCATGCGGCTGCCGCCAGGCCAGCAGGCCCAGCAGCGCCAGCGCGCACAGCGCCGCCGGCGCCATCCCGCCCAGCTCGGCCGCATTGCCGCGGCCGAGGCTGCGCGCCACGTCGCTGGACGCATGCCATTGCAGCAGGCGGCGCCGGCTGACCAGCATGCGCCACAGCGTGCGCACGATCGCCGAGGCGGCATAGCCGGCCTCGTACGGCAGGCACGCCAGCGCCAGCAGCGCGCGCTGCAGCTGCGTCGCCCAGGCCTTGGCCAGCGTGCCCAGGTGCATGCGCCAGGCCATGTCCAGCGGCTTGGCGACCAGATCGTGCAGCGCCGGCACCACCATCGGCAGCACGAACAGGCCCAGCAGCCAGGCGGTCCACGCCGCCGGCCGCGGCAGCCACAGCCAGCCGATCGCCAGCAACGCGGTGGCGGCGACCGGCACCAGGCTGCGGCGCAGGTTGTCCAGCAGCTTGCCGCGCGACAGCGCCGAGAGCGGATTGCGCCGGTAGCGGCCGGCGGCGTCGGGCACCCACGGCAGCAGCCACGGCAGCAGCTGCCAGTCGCCGCGGATCCAGCGCGCGCGGCGCTTCACGTCGGTGGCATAGCGCGCCGGGTAGTCCTCGAACAGGCGCACGTCGCTGACCAGGCCGGCGCGCGCGTAGCAGCCTTCCAGCAGGTCGTGGCTGAGGATGCGGTTGTCCGGCAGGCGGCCGTCCAGCGTCTGCTCGAACGCATCCACGTCGTAGATGCCCTTGCCGACGAACGAGCCTTCGCCGAACAGGTCCTGGTACACGTCGGACACGGTGCGCGTATACGGATCGATGCCCGGCTCGCTGCCGAACAGGCGCGCGTAGCGGGTGATGCGGTGGCCGCTCATGCTGCTGCCCACGCTCGGCTGCAGGATGCCGTAGCCGCGGGTCACCCGGCCCAGCGCCGGATCGATGCGCGCGCGGTTCAGCGGATGCGCCAGGGTCGCGACGAACTCGCGCGCCGCATCGCGCGGCAGCCGCGTGTCCGCGTCCAGGGTGATCACGTAGCGCACCTGCGCCAGCAGCGCGGTGCTGCCGATCGCCGCGCTGAAATCGGCGTCGGCCGCACCGCCGCGCAACAGCCGGTTCAACGCCGCCAGCTTGCCGCGCTTGCGCTCGTGGCCGATCCAGGCGCGCTCGCCGGCGCTCCACAGCCGCGGGCGGTGCAGCAGGAAGAAACGGTCGCCGCTTTCCGGCGCATAGCGCTGGTTGAGCCGCACGATGTGCTGCACCGCATGCGCGAGCAGCGCCGCGTCGCCGGGCAGCGTCGCCTGCGCGGCGTCCAGGAAATCGGTCAGCAGCGCGAAATGCAGCTGCGCATCGCGATTGGCCAGGAACCGCACTTCCAGCGCCTCGGCCAGTTCGTCGATGGTGGCCACGTCGCTGAGCATGCTCGGCACCACCACCAGGGTGCGCGCGCCGGCCGGGATGCCCTTGGAAAAATCCATCCGCGGCAGCGTGCGCGGCGCCACCAGCAGCGTCGCCGCCCAGTTGACCAGCGCCACGCCCAATTCGCTGAACACCAGCACGCCCAGCAGCGCAGTGCTCGCCCACAGCCACACCGGCACCGTGCCCAGCGCATGCAACTGTTCGAGCAGTGTCCAGCTGCCGAATCCGGCGATGGCCGCGATCGGCAGCAGATACGCCGGCAGCGGCAGCGTGCGCCGCGCCATCGACGGCCGGCGCCGCGCGCGCGGCAATGCGGCGATCGCCGCCGGCAGGTCGCGCTGGCCGTCGTCGACCAGGTAGTAGCCGACATGGCGCCGGTCGTCCACGCTCGCCGCCTGCGCCAGCTGCAGCACGCACGCGGCCACCGCGTCCTCGCTGGCGCCGCTGCGCCGCGCCAGCAGCTCCACGCTGTGCCTGTAGCTGTCGCGGGTCTGGAAATCCATCTGCGCATAGGTGCCGTGCGGATCGCGGCGCAGATGCGCTTCGACCGCGCTGAGGTCCTCGACGAAATCGCGCCAGTCCATCGTCGCCAGGAACCGCAGGCTGGCGATGCTGTTGCTGATCGAGACCTGGTCGGCGGCCTGTTGCTGGCTTTCCGCATGCACCATGTCGTCGATGCGCTGGCCGCCATCGGCCAGCCACTGCTCGACCCAGGTCACCGGCATCGCCAGCACCCCGCCGCGCCCGTGCAGCCCGCGCACCAGTTCGGCGACGAACGCGCCGGACAGCGGCGGCTGCGAGCGCGCCATGTCCGCGACCACCAGCACCACGCTCTTGGGATCCTGCACGGCGGTGGTGTTGAGCCGGTCGGCCCAGTCGCTGGCCAGGCGGTGGTCGATGCCATCGCGCATCACCCGCGCCGCGACCCGGCGCAGGTTCTCCAGCAGGCCCAGGCGCAGCATGATCGGGATCGCCCACAGCTCGCCCAGCTTCAGCGGCGTCACCGTCTGGTAGGCGGCGATGAAGCGGCTGGCCATGTCGGCATCGATGCGCCCGTCGCCGTGGGCGATCGCGTCCATCGACAACGCATAGACCCGCGGCAAGCCGGCCGAGGCGCCCTGCGCCAGCGCCGGCAGCTGGCGGCTGTAGCCGGCCGGTAGGTGGCGCCGCGCGATCAGGATCTGCTCTTCGACCAGGTAGAAATTGTCCAGCAGCCATTCGCCGGCGGGGGTGACGCGGATGTCGTCGCGGACCATCGCCGCGAGCATCGCCAAGGCGTCGCGCAGCACGTCCTCGTTCTGTTTCAGCCGCGCCAGCAACACCTCGGGGCTGCGCCCGGCATGCACCCGGTGGGTCCGCGCCAGGGCTTCGCCGTGCGCGGCCATCTGTTCGGCACTGAGCAGTTGCGCGCGCAGCGGCTCTTCGGCCAGCGGCCGCGTGCGTGGGTGCCGCAGGAATCGCGCGCGCATGCCCGAGAGGCCACGCCGATAGGGAAGTAGCCGTCTACGCAACGCACGCCAAGGGGACGCCATGATGATCCAGAGGGGCCACAGAGCCCGCTTGGCTCCAGACTTAGCAGTCGCGTGCAGCGCCGGGCGTGAATGCGCGCGATGCGTGGCGTGGCGTTGCGCGCCGGCGCGACGGCGCTGCGCGAGGCGCGGCCGCGCTGCGGTTGGCGCTGCGGCCGGCGCAGCGGACGGCGGCGGCGTTCAGGCGACGACGCAAGCGTCGTCGCCGAATCGTGCGATTGGCCGCCATTGCGCCGCGATTGCGCAGAACGCGCGCGCCGGAAAGCGAGCGCAGCGGTGAAACCACCGGAGATGGCAGCGCAGGCGGCAAACCGCGTTCGCACGCAGGGCGATGCCAACATGATGCCGGCGCTGGGCGCGGCCGCGCCCGCGGGTTCATCAGATCCGCGTGGTGGCCAGGAAGCGCTCGCGGTCCTGCTGGGTGCGGCGGCGGATCTCGGCCAGGGCCTGGCTCTCGGTGGCTTCCAGCATCGACTCGAACAGGCGCTGGAAGTGATTGCGCATGGCGTTGCGCGAGGCCGCCGGATCGCGCGTCTTCAGCGCTTCCAGGATCGCGGCATGTTCGTCGGTGCGGGTGGCGTCGTCCTGGTGGCACACATGCGCGTACACCTGGCGCACCCGCGGCAGTTCGTTGCGCATGCGCCAGATCAGGTGGATGCAGTACTCCACCACCGGGTTGCCGGACAGGCGCGCGATCGTCAGGTGGAACCGGCGGTCGTATTCGCCGGCCATTTCCTCGGTGGTGGCCGGGTCGGACATCGCGGTGACCAGGGCCTGCAGTTCCTCGATATCCGCATCGGTCAGGCGCCCGGCGGCCAGTGCCGCGGCTTCGGCCTCGATCACCGTGCGCGCGGCGGTCAGGTCGAAGGCGGTGACGTCGGGCAGCGCGCCCTGCGCATCGATCGGACGCGGCCGCACGTACACGCCCGAGCCGGTCTTGATCGCGATCCAGCCCTGCGCTTCCAGCGCGATCTCGGCCTCGCGGATGGTCACCCGGCTCACCCCGAAGCGCTCGGCCAGATCGCGCTCGCCCGGCAGCCGCGAACCGGTCGGGAATTCCCCCGATTCGATCAGCGACAGGATCTTTGCGGCGATGGATTGGTAGAGGCGGCTTTCGGACATTCGCGCTAAGGACCGGTCGGTGAATTCCACAGCGGCACCGGGACGACGCGCCGGCGCCCGCTGCGGCTCGAAAAACGGCGCGGCCCGGGAGCCGCGCCGCTGCGTTCAGAACTTGTATCGTACACCGAAATATGCGCGCCGCCCGTAGCTCACATACTCGCGGAAGTTGCCGTAGACAGGCTGGGATGCGACGCGCGGTTCGTTGGTCAGGTTCATCAGTTCCAGCGACAGCGACAGCTGTTTGGTGACCCGGTAGCGCGCGCGGAAATCCACGCTGGTGTTGTCGCCGTAGTAGCGGTTCTGCTGCGCGGTGTTGCCGGTGAAGTCCTGGTAGTACCTGGAGCGGTACTTGCCGATCGCCTGCATGTCGAAGCGGCCCAGTTCCCAGTAGATCGAGCCGGACAGCACGTGGCGCGAGAACCCGCTGAGCCCGGCCGGGCCGACGATGGCCGGCAGCACGGTACCGGTGACCGCGTCGACCTGCTCGCCCAGGCGCGGATCCTGGGTCTGGTAGTCGGTGTCGGCGTAGTTGTAGCTGAGCTTGAAACCCAGCCCGTCCAGCGGCTTGGGCAGGTAGGAGAAGCGGTGCGCGGCGCTGAGCTCGAAGCCGGTCAGCGTGCTCTTCTTGTCTGTGGTCACCTGGCGCGGCACCGGCACGGTGACGCTCTGTCCATCGACTACGAAGGTCTCGTCGAACAGCGCGGTCTCGGTGCCGCCGTTGAATTGCTTCCAGTACACCGCGCCGGCCAGCATGCTGTCCTCGTTCGGATACCACTCCAGCGACACGTCGCCGTTCCACGACATCAGCGGCTTGGCCTCCGGGTTGCCGGTAGCGGTGATGCCGGCCAGCGCTTCCTCCAGGCTGGTGAAGTTCTCGGTGCCGGTGAGGTTGACGTTGCGGCCCGAGCCCAGCGCGGCGATGTCCGGACGCGACATCGCCCGGTAACCGGCCAGGCGCAGCAGCAGGTTGTCGCGCAGCTCGAACGCGGCGTTGGCGCTGGGCAGCAGCTTGTCATTGCCGGCCTTGGCAACCAGGGTCTGGTAGGCGCCGGTGGGTTGCAAGCGCAAGGTGCCGGCGCCGTTGTCGATCAGTTCCAGTTCGGCGCGCACGCCTTCCGAGCGCACGTCGGTCTTGACCCAGCGCACGCCCAGGTTGCCGCTCACCGGCAGGCCGAACAGTTCGCTGCGGTAGTCGGCCATCAGGAACAGCGCCTTGGTCTTCTCCACCACGTCGACGTTGTTGGGATCGCGGTAGTTCGGGTCCACGCCGGTGTCGCTGCTGCCGCGGAAGGCTTCGTACAGGCAGGACGGATCGAAGTAGGCCCAACTGGAGAGGGTGTTGCCGCTGGCGGCGTCGAGGAAGTCGTCCTGCGGGAACGGTGCGCGGCAGGCGCGGTTGGCGGCGACGATCTGCGCGCGCCCGGCGCCGCTGGCGGCGATGTCGGTGGTGATGGTGTTGTCGAAGTAGGTGTAGTCGGCCTGGCTGGCGCGCAGGCCGAAACCGATCTTGGTGAACAGACCCTCCTCGGGCAGGTAGCTGACATCGAAGCGGCCGGCGCGGATGCGGTGCTCGTTGTCCTCTTCCTCGGAGGTGACCCGCGCCGCGCCGGTGTAGGCGTCCCAGTTGCCGGCGTCGAACGCCGGATCGAGCGCGATGCTCGGCACGTCGCCGCGCTTCTCCCAGTCGTAGTTGACGTAGCCGGTGGCGCCGCTGCTGATGCCCGGCACCACCGCGTTGTTCACGTCGCGGGCGTTGGCGCGCAGGCGGGTCATGCGCTGGGTGTCTTGGCGCAGGGTGTGCGAATAGGACAGGTCGGTGGCGATCTCCCAGGCCACGCTCGGGCGCAGGATGATGTTCAGGCCGCCGCCGGTGTATTCCTCGTTGCGGTCGTAGCGCGTGGAGGTGGAATCGATCGAGGTGTTGCCGGAGTAACTGCGCAGCACGCCGTTGGCATCGACGTCGCGGTTGACGATGCCGCGGCGGGTGTTGGACAGGCTCAGGTCCGAGCGGTTCTCGTGCCAGTTGCGGTCGGTGTGTTCGTAGTCGACGTTGACCTCGAGCAGGTCGTTGGGCTTCCACTGCACCGCGGCGAACTCGGACTGGCGGTCGTTGCGTTCCTGCTTGAGCCGGTAGATGCGGCTGCTCGGCACCAGGTAGTACGGCGCGCCGTTGGCGATGGCGTTGGCGCCGACCTCGGCGCAGTTGGCGTTGCGCACGTTCTGGGTGCCGTCGCAGGCGTACCAGGTGGAGCCGCTGGTCATGCTCTCTTCCGGATCGGTGCCGTCCAGCGCCTGCAGGCCGATCGACACGCCCAGCTTGCCGCCGTTGGCGAACTCGAACTGGTCGATGTAGCTGGCGGTGCCGCGCCAGCCGATGCCGTCCTTGTCGCGGTACTTGCTGTCGTACTCGGCCCAGCTGCCGCGCCCGTCGAACTGGAGCGCGCGCTTGCCGTAGTCCAGCGGTTTGACCGTCTCCAGGCCGATGGTGCCGGCGACGCCGCCCTCGATCAGGTCGGCGCGCTGGGTCTTGTAGATGGCCACGGTGTTGATCAGTTCGGCCGGGAACATGTTGAAGTTGACCGAGCGGTCGCCGCTGCCGTTGGTGATCTCGCGGCCGTTGAACTGGGTGCTGCTCAGGAACGCGCCGAGGCCGCGGATGGAGATCTCCGAGGCGCCGGTCTTGTCGCGGGTGGAGGCGGCGCCGGTCAGGGTCTCGATGGCGTCGGCCAGGGACGGCGCCGGCAGGTCGCCGATGTCCTCGGCCGAGAGCACGTCGGAGATCACCGTGTCGTCGCGCTTCTTTTGATCGAGGACTGGATCGAACCACGGATGCCGGTGACCTGGACCTGGTCCAGCGTGGTCGCCGCGTTGGCCGATCCCGGCGCGGACGCGGACGGCGGCGGTTCCTGCGCGTGGGCCGCGACGCTGCTCAACGACACGGCGATGGCACAGGCCAGCGCGGTGCGCAGGCTGCGTGCGCCGGCGCGTCTGGCGGACGGGGCCGCATTGGGGTGCCGCATGGTCTCTCCTCCCAGATGACGCCGTAGGGCTACGACGTGGGAGCGGAGCCTTTCATCGCCACCCGACCAATGTCAATAAATTGGTAGAAATATCCGTCCAGGCCAATTGGTTCTTTCATATGCCTGGCAATTTATGTGCATTTGCAGCACGAATCTGCGCCAAATTGCCTCTCCAGATATCCAAATTTTGGTATGCACATCTGGTTGACGACTGTTCGACCTCTGTTACCATCCAGCCCACGGCGACGCCGCCCGGCGCGCATCGGAGGGAGCAACATCATGGCAATCCCCGCCCCGCGCCATTGCGTCGCCCTGCTGGTGCTCGCGCTCGCCGCCAGCCAGGCCAGCGCCGCCGACATCCTGGTCGCCACGCCGGCCGAGTACCGCGCCGCGACCGCCGCCCTGCAGCCGGGCGACCAGGTGATCCTGGCCGACGGCGAATGGCGCGACTTCCAGATCGTGTTCACTGGCCAAGGGACCGCCGCCCAGCCGATCCGGCTGAGCGCGCAGACGCCGGGCAAGGTGATCGTCACCGGTCAGTCCAATCTGCGCATGGCCGGCGACTACCTGGTGGTCAGCGGCCTGGTGTTCCGCGACGGCTACACCCCCACCGAGGCGGTGCTGTCCTATCGCGTCTCCAGCAAGCAACGCGCGCGCCACAGCCGCATCAGCGGGGTGGTGATCGACCGCTTCAACCAACCCGAGCGCAGCCGCTCGGACAACTGGGTGGCGATGTACGACAGCCACAACCGCTTCGACCACAACCACCTGGTCGGCAAGAGCAACGCCGGCCCGACCATGGTGGTGGTCCGCGACGCGGTGCAGGGCCTGGACAACCGCCACCGCATCGACCACAACTGGTTCGGCCCGCGTCCGAACCTGGGCGCCAACGGCGGCGAGACGCTGCGCATCGGCACCAGCAACGACGCCGCCTCCGATTCCAATTCGCTGGTCGAGAACAACTGGTTCGAAGGCTGCGACGGCGAGGTGGAGATCGTCTCCAACAAGTCCGGCGGCAACACCTACCGCGGCAACGTGTTCAAGCGCTCGCGCGGCGCGCTGGTGCTGCGCCACGGCGACGGCAACCTGGTCGAGAGCAACGTGTTCTTCGGCGACGGCAAGGGCGACACCGGCGGCGTTCGCGTCATCAACCGCAGGCAGACGGTACGCAACAACTACTTCGAAGGCCTGGCCGGGGACGGCTATTCGGCGGCGTTGAGCATCATGTACGGCGTGCCGAATTCGCCGGCCAACCGCTACGTGCAGGTGCAGCAGGCGCTGATCGAGCACAACACCTTCGTCGCCGGCAAGCAGCTGTTCTTCGGCGCCGGCAAGGACGACGAGCGCACCGCCGCGCCGATCGACAGCGATTTCGCCGACAACCTGATCGTCGCCGAGCGCGACCCGGTACGCGTGCTCGGCGACCTGTCCGGCATCGCCTTCGCCGGCAACCTGCAGAGTCCGGCCGCCTCGCCGCTGCTGCCCGGCGGCGTCGCCGGCCGCGCGCTGACGATGACGCGCGCGGCCACCGGCCTGCTGGTCGCGGCGGACGCCGGCGGCATCGGTGCCGACCCTGCGCTGACCTATGTGCCGCGCGACGACGTCGGCGTGGCCTGGTACGCGAAGGAAACCGTGCCGGTGGCGCTGGACAGCGGTCGCCGCCAGCGCGTGCGGCCCGGCAACGACACGCTCGCGCACGCGGTGGCGGCCGCCGGCGCCGGCGGGAGCGAGGCCTGACTGGATGGAACCCTTCGCCCGGACGAT
>Ga0105251_10001564_pt1 | contig 19598 bp, 20 predicted proteins | sample KBSS64metaG_FD_80424 | JGI IMG/M metagenome (GOLD analysis project Ga0105251, IMG submission 80424) | Switchgrass rhizosphere microbial communities from Kellogg Biological Station, Michigan, USA - KBS S6-4 metaG | ecosystem: Host-associated > Plants > Roots > Rhizosphere > Soil | place...
ACCGTGATCATGGGTCACGAAGAGCTGTGGAAGGTCAAGGCCGAGCGCGATCGCATCTACTCGCTGCCGGAAATGAGCGAAGAAGACGGCATGGCCGTGGCCGAGCTGGAAACCGAATTCGCCGAAATGGACGGCTACACCGCCGAATCCCGTGCCGGTGAACTGCTGCTGGGCCTGGGAATTCCACTGGAACAGCATTTCGGCCCGATGTCCGAAGTGGCGCCAGGATGGAAACTTCGGGTGTTGCTGGCCCAGGCCCTGTTCTCCGATCCGGAAGTGCTGTTGCTCGATGAACCGACCAACCACCTGGACATCAACACCATTCGCTGGCTGGAATCCATCCTCACGGTGCGTAACAGCACCATGATCATCATTTCCCACGACCGGCACTTCCTCAACAGCGTCTGCACCCACATGGCCGACCTGGACTACGGTGAGCTGCGCCTGTTCCCGGGCAACTACGACGAGTACATGACCGCGGCGACCCAGTCCCGCGAGCAGTTGCTGTCGGATAACGCCAAGAAAAAAGCCCAGATTGCCGAACTGCAAACGTTCGTCAGCCGCTTCTCGGCGAACGCCTCGAAAGCCAAGCAGGCCACTTCCCGGGCCAAGCAGATCGACAAGATCCAGCTGGCCGAGGTCAAGCCCTCGAGCCGCGTGAGTCCGTTCATCCGGTTCGAACAGACCAAGAAGCTGCACCGCCAGGCCGTGACCATCGAGCAGATGTCCAAGGGCTTCGATGGCAAGACCCTGTTCAAGAACTTCAGCTTCACCGTCGAAGCTGGCGAGCGCGTAGCGATCATCGGCCCGAACGGCATCGGCAAGACCACCCTGCTGCGTACCTTGATGGGCGAACTGACCCCGGATGCCGGCTCCGTGAAATGGACCGAAAGCGCAGAACTGGGCTACTACGCCCAGGACCACGCCCACGACTTCGAAGACGATGTCAGCCTGTTCGACTGGATGGGCCAGTGGACCCAGGGCGAGCAGATCATTCGTGGCACCCTGGGCCGGATGCTGTTCTCCAACGACGAGATCCTCAAGTCGGTCAAGGTCATCTCCGGTGGTGAGCAAGGTCGCATGCTGTTTGGCAAGCTGATCCTGCAAAAGCCGAACGTGCTGGTGATGGACGAACCAACCAACCACTTGGACATGGAATCCATCGAGGCGCTGAACCTGGCGCTGGAAAACTACCCGGGCACGCTGATCTTCGTCAGCCACGACCGTGAATTCGTATCGTCCCTGGCAACCCGCATCATCGAGTTGAGCCCTAACGGCGTGACCGACTTCAGCGGCACCTATGACGATTACCTGCGTAGCCAGGGCGTGGTGTTCTAAGAGCAGCCTGTAGGAGCGAGCATGCTCGCGATGGACGTTAACGTTAACGCGTGAAATCTGGATGAATGCGTTATCCGAACGTTTTAGATCATTCCCACGCTCTGCGTGGGAATGCAGCCCGGGACGCTCCGCGTCCCAATCCAGAGCCGAACGCGGAGCGTCCGTTGACGCATTCCCACGCACCGCGTGGGATCCATCCAATTTCAAGCCAAATTACTTAGCCTGCTTTCTTTAGTTCCTCACCCAAGCCATCATGCAGTTCTCCTGCCGCCGCCCGCGAACGAGTCCTCATGTCTGCGCAAGAACAGCCACCGCAAAGCTCCATGGCGATCACCCTGCAGATCGTTTCCATCGTTTTCTATACCTTTGTCGCCTTCCTCTGCATTGGCCTGCCCATCGCGGTGCTGCCGGGGTACGTCCATGAACAGCTCGGGTTCAGTGCCGTCGTCGCAGGGCTGACCATCGGCTCGCAATACCTGGCTACCCTGCTCAGCCGGCCCATGGCCGGGCGCATGTCGGACAATGTCGGTACCAAGCGCGCGATCGTTTATGGCCTGTCGGGGATTGTCCTGAGTGGCGGGCTGACGTTGTTGTCGGTGTTGTTGCAAAGCGCTCCTTTAATCAGCTTGCTGGTCCTGATCGCCGGACGCCTGTTGCTGGGCATCGCCCAAGGACTGATCGGGGTCGGCACTATCAGTTGGTGCATGGGACAGGTAGGTGCCGAACACACCGCGCGCTCGATCTCCTGGAACGGCATCGCCTCCTATGGAGCGATTGCCATCGGGGCGCCGCTGGGGGTGGTAATGGTCGGTCAACTGGGGTTTGCCAGCCTGGGTATCGCGCTGTCGGTGCTGGCCCTGGCGGCGCTGCTGTTGATTCGCAACAAGCCGTCGGTGCCGGTGGTGCGCGGTGAGCGCCTGCCCTTTTGGGCCGTATTCGGACGCATTGCACCGTTTGGCGCAAGCCTGAGCCTGGCTTCAATCGGCTACGGCACCCTCACCACCTTCATTACCCTTTATTACATCAATCGAGGCTGGAGCGGTGCGGCGTATTGCCTGACGGTATTCGGGGTGTGTTTCATCCTGGCCCGGTTGCTGTTCATTTCCAGCATCAGCCGATTTGGCGGCTTCCCGTCGGCCATCGCCTGCATGACTATCGAGACCATCGGCCTAGCGCTGCTGTGGCTGGCGCCTTCGACTGGCTATGCGTTGATCGGTGCCGGCCTCACCGGGTTCGGCTTGTCGCTGGTGTATCCGGCCTTGGGCGTCGAGGCAATCAAGCAGGTGCCTAACGCGAGTCGCGGCGCCGGCCTGAGCGCTTATGCGGTGTTTTTCGATCTGGCGTTGGCGATTGCCGGTCCGTTGATGGGCGCGGTGGCGTTGAACATGGGGTACGCGTGGATTTTCTTTTGCGCGGCGTTATTGTCCGTGATAGGACTTTGCCTCACTTTTTTGCTCTCACGGCGGGCAGCAAATACATTTACTTAAAAACCATGAGATAAACAACCATAACATTTAAAGTACGATCAACATGCAATATGCCGAATCGATTAATGCTAAGTGCCATCGTTGTTTTAATTACTAATTCCGTGAGAATTTAATTAACCGCACTTACATCCATATCGAAACAGGAAGAAATAAAATGCGCATATTGTCACTTGCCCTACTCGCCCCAGCACTGGCATTTTCCATGCACGCTACCGCCGAGGCTGAAGTCTCAAACCAGCAAATTTGCCATAATGGTAAATGCTGGGACCTTGGTGACATTGGTAGCGAATGCTGCCCATTCAGCGATGAAAAATTAAAGAAAAACGTCCAGCCCTTGGCAAACCCGACAGAGAACCTGCTCAAACTCCGTGGCGTAACATTCGACTGGAAACAAAACGACCAGGCTGACGTCGGCTTGATCGCTCAAGATGTTCAAAAGGTTTACCCGCAGTTGGTACGCACTGAAGGCGATCACCTGCAAGTGGACTATCAAAAACTTGTCGCACCATTAATTGAATCGGTTCGCGAACTCAATGCCAGAGTGCAAACCCTGGAAACAGCCGTGGCTAACAAGTAACGAATTATAAAAGCGCCTGCTCGCCATTCATTGATCGGCGGTCTGCATCCCGGCCCGCGTCGCTCTGCCCAATGTGCGAGAAAAAAAGCGTCCGGCTTCGGAGATCAGGTTACGGTGAATATCGACGCGATCGACACCGTCGGCATCGGTGCACAAGGCTGGCGTGACAACGATCTGCTCATCATTGCACGGAGCCATGAATACGAAGTGCCCGGCCCCGGCCAGCAGCTTGAAATCGGGGGCGACGGGCAGTTTACGCGCCAGGGCGGCGGCGTTCTTGTCGGGGTACACCAGCTTGTCGCCATCGCCGCTGTAAAGCAGTACCGGAACGTGCACGTCGGCCAGGGTATGACGACCGAACTTCAGGCTCAGTGGCGCCATCAGCAGCAATGCATGGACGCGCGGGTCGGCTACCGGTTGCAAATCATCGCGGTCGACGATCAGTTCACCCTGGGTATTGCAGGCATCACGATCGTCCGGGCGTTCCTGGCAGTAGCGGCGCAGACGATCCAGGTCCGGAGTCGCGCCCGACAGTATCAATGCCGTCTCGCCGCCTGCCGAATAGCCAATGACGCCAACCTGCTCGGCATTGACATAAGGCGCGAGCATGGGATCGCCCAGGGTCGCGGTGATGGCTTCGGAAATCTGGATCGGCCGTCCGTACAAATTGCTCAAGGTGCCGAGGCGGCTGTGGTCTTTGGAGTTATCGCCTGGATGAATAACAGCGACCACCACAAAACCCTTGCGTGCCAGCGACGTGGCCAGGTCATGCAGGGCCAATGGCGTGCCGGTGTTGCCATGGGACAGCATCAGCATTGGAAACCGGCCCATGGCGACTTTGGTGTCTTCGCCGGCTTCGACGGTGTAGCCCTCGAGCCGGCTGGCGTGTTCCTTCTCGCTCGAAGGGTAGAAGGCAATGGCCCTCATCGGTTGCAGATCGAGTGGATCGAGAAAGCTCATTTCATGAAAACCGACGCTCCAGTGAGGATGCGGCGCAGGTGCTGCGTGCACTGAATTCAGGCTGGCGAGCAGACAGATCAGTAAAGCTGCACAAAGACGCACCATGGGATGCCCCACCTTGCTACGGAACGGAGACGTTAAGCCTCGACTGCATAACTCGGGCCACAATATTGCAAGCGCAATTAGTAATACTGAGAAACAAAAAACTCCGTATCTGCCACTTGCGTGAACAGAATACAGAGTTTTTTTGGGATTGCCTGCAGCGACAGCAGGTCTTTATCCAAACCTTATGCGGCGGCGAACAGCTGCTCGCTGATTTGTGCCTGGGCATCACTCATCGCTTTACCGCGCACTTCATCACCGTAAGCCAGGCCGTGGGCACGGACGAATTCGATGTCGGTAATGCCGATGAAACCAAAGAGCACCTTCAGGTAGTCTTCGTGGGCAACACCGGTTGCCTGGCCGGCGTGCAGGCCACCGGAAGTCGAAACGATCACCACTTTCTTGCCACCGCACAGGCCTTCAGGACCGGCTTCGGTGTAGCGGAATGTCTGGCCGGCGACGGCAATGCGGTCGATCCAGGCCTTCAATTGGGTCGGGATAGTGAAGTTATACATCGGCGCTGCAATCACTACGGCATCCGCGGCGAGGAACTCGGCCAGGGTAGACGCGCTCAGTTCGGCTTCGTGCTGTTGGGCGGCGTTGCGCAGTTCAGCCGTGGTACCCGCTGCAACCAGTGTGGTCGAGGAGAAATGGCTGATCGCGTCGGCTGCCAGATCGCGGTAGGTCACAACGGCGGACGGCTCGGCGGCTTGCCAGGCTTTGACGACTTCGCTACTCAGCTGACGGGAAGCCGAGTTGTCACCAAGAATGCTCGAATCGATATGCAGCAATTTCATGTGGGATCTCCAGGTGAGGATCGCCGTCAGGGGCGATCTGATGGAAACAATCCTACAGATCAAACCAATAACTGATTAGACTGCAACAATGCGATAGTTTGTCTCACTGGTAGAACGATCGAGAAAACGCCCATGCAAGACCTCAATGATCTCTATTACTTCGCCAAAGTCGTCGAGGCTGGCGGGTTCGCGGCCGCCGGGCGTTTACTGGGGATTCCCAAGTCACGACTGTCCAGGCGCATCGCCGAGCTGGAGGAGCGCCTGGGTGCACGTTTACTGCAACGCACCACAAGGCAATTGAAACTCACTGCCGTGGGCGAACGTTATCTGCGCCACTGCCAGGCAATGCTACTGGAAGCGGAAATGGCTGACGAAGCCGTGGCCAGTATGTCCAGCGAACCCCGTGGGCGCTTGCGGGTCTCTTCCCCGGTCGGCCTGGCTCACGAAATGCTGCCTGGGGTAATCAGCAACTTCCTGGAGAAGTATCCGAAAGTGCAGTTGGAGGTGATGCTGGTCAATCGACGCGTCGACCTGGTGACCGAAGGCGTGGACGTTGCATTACGCGTGCGCGAACCGGGTGATGAAGACCCGCTGTTAGTGACTCGCCGCCTGCGCCAGGCGCAGATGCTGATGGTTGCCAGCCCCGCCTTTCTCGAGGGGCTCGAGATCAATCACCCCGATGACCTGAAAAACCTGCCGGTACTTGGCGCCCTCGAACCCGATCGCCTGGTGCACATTGGCCTGGTCGATCGCCAGGGCAAAAAGCACGACCTGGCCCTAGAAGCGCGGCTGGGCATCGACGACTTCATCGTGCGCAAGACCTGCACACTGGCTGGCCAGGGCTTTACCACGCTGCCGATGATGTATTGCGAGCAGGAGCTGGCAAATGGCTCACTGGTACAGTTACTGCCCGAGTGGTCGCTGCCCGGGGGTTGGTTGCAAGCGGTCTACCCGCATCGACGCGGCGTGATGCCGGCCGTACGCGCCTGGCTCGACCACCTGATCGAAACATTCAATGCCTGTGGAGATCGCTTGATATGAAGGCAGGACGCATGAGCGAGGCCGACGTAGCGGCTTTCTGCCTGGCTTTGCCGGGTGCCCGTGAAGACTACAAATGGGGTGGCGTGCGGGTGTTTTCGATTGCCGGCAACAAGATGTTCGCCTTGCAGAACCTGCGCGGCGAGTCCCTGGCTTTCAAGGTCGACAAGGACCTGTTTCTGGGGTATTGCGACCGTCCCGGCATTCACCCGGCGCCTTATCTGGCCCGGGCACAATGGATCATCATGACCACGCCCTACCCGCTCGGCGCCGAGGAATTGCAGGGCTTGCTACAGCGTTCTCATCAACTGGTGGTGAGCAAGTTGCCCAAGCGCACGCAGGTCGGACTGTTGCTCTAGCAGCGCCTCGATCAGAACAGTGAGAACAGCTGCGCCCCGAGGAACAGCTGGTCGATCCAGAACACCTGATGCAGCAGCACGATGATCCAGAACACCAATTGAAAGGACACCTTGCGCGTCTTGTGCCGAAACACTTGCTGCGCGAGCAAGGCGCCCGGCCAGCCGCCAGCGAATTCCAGCGCATGCAGGACGTTTTCCGGCGTACGCCAGTGATCAACGCGCGCTTTGCGCTTGTCGCTCCAGTACAGCAGGAACGCCAGCACGCTGACGATGCCGTAGGCCGCCAGGGGAATCAGCGACCCCCCTTGCAGCCACATCGACATCGAACCGAACAGCGGCAGCGCGCACACCATCGCAAACACCAGCAACTTCAGGCGCAGGTGGCGGATGTTTGCCCCGTTTCGCGCGCTGACGCCATTCATGGCTTGGCTGCGGTCCAGTCAACCCAACCGAATTGCCAGGTGGCCAGGATGAGCAAGCCGAAAGCAATACGGTACCAGGCGAACACCGCATAACTGTGGCTGGCGATGAACATGAGCAAGCCTCGCACTGCGATCATCGCGAAAATGAACGCCGTGATGAAGCCAATCGCAAACACCGGGAAATCCGCAGGTACGAACAGGTCGCGGTACTTGTACCCCGAGTACACCGCAGCCCCCACCATGGTCGGCATGGCCAGGAAGAAGGAAAACTCGGTAGCAGTCTTGCGCGACAGGCCGAACAACAGGCCGCCGATGATCGTCGAGCCTGAGCGCGAGGTACCCGGAATCATCGCCAGGCACTGGGCCAGGCCGACTTTAAGGGCGTCTTTCCAGGTCATGTCATCGACGCTTTCCGCATGTACTTCGTGCTGGCGCTTTTCAGCCCACAACATGACGATGCCGCCCACGACCAATGCCGTGGCCACCGTGATCGGATTGAACAGATAGTGGTGAATCAAGTCGGCGAAAATCACCCCCAACACCACCGCCGGAAAGAAGGCAATCAGCAGGTTGGCGGTAAAGCGCCGGGCATTGGGCTGCGTCGGCAGGCCCACTACCACATCGAAAATCTTGCGACGAAACTGCCAGACCACCGCCAGGATGGCGCCGAGCTGGATAATGATGTTGAACGCCATGGCACGCTCACCACCGAAGTCGAGCAAGTCGGCGACAATAATCTGGTGCCCGGTACTGGAAATGGGCAAGAACTCCGTCAGCCCTTCTACAATGCCAAGAATCAAAGCCTGAAAGGCCGTCCAAAGATCCATCAATCCCCCAAAAGACAATGCGTCGACGCATGCCCCGTTAATTTATTCAAAGCCGTTTACTGTAAATCAGCGTCGTTGAGTCCCGCGCGCACAAGCCTACGCAAAAATCTCCAGAGTTTTGTGAAAAATCAGTTTGATTTCAGGTTTTTGCGTGCGGGACGAAATCCTAGCAGACAAGTACGCCTAATGCTGTCGTGTTGCAGGCTCCGAGAGAGACGCTGCATCAAGCCTCTTCCCGGTAATCCGGTTACAATTCGCCCCCCTCTTCGATTTTCCAAGGAAACGTATGTCCGGGCTTGAACTGTTTGCCGCTACCCTCGGCGTCATTGCCGTCTGGTTGACGGTCAAGCAGAACCCTTGGTGCTGGCCGATCGGCCTGGTCATGGTGCTGATCTACAGCTGGATCTTTTTTGAGGTGAAGCTGTACTCGGACATGTTGCTGCAAGTGATATATGCCGCGCTGCAGATCTATGGCTGGTGGCAGTGGACGCGCGCAGGCCAGGCGCATCTTGGACGCGAGGTCAGCCGGCTGGAGGGGCAAGCAGTGGCTTCCGGGCTGGCCCTGGGCGCGCTCGGCAGCCTGTTGCTGGGCGCCGCCATGGCACACTGGACCGATGCCGCACAACCCTGGCTAGATGCCGCCCTCACGGCCTTCAGCCTGGTGGCGCAATGGTGGATGGCGCAAAAACGCCTGCAGTGCTGGCCATTGTGGATCGTCCTGGACTGCGTCTTCGTCGGTTTATTCCTCTATAAGGGGATGTACCTGACGGCTGCCCTGTATGGCCTGTTCACCCTGTTGGCCATTCAAGGCTGGCGGACATGGCGCAGCGACCCGGTGCTGTGCCCATGAAGGTGCTGGTGCTGGCAGGACCGGAATCGAGTGGCAAAAGCTGGCTTTCGAGCGAGATTCACGCCAATTTCGGCGGCATATTGGTCGGCGAGTATGTTCGGTATTTCATCGAGAATGAAGCCCGGCTAACCTGCTACGAAGACATTACGCCCATAGCACTTGGCCAGCTTACGTGGGAAGATCAGGCACGGGCGAAACGGCCGCCACTGTTGATTCTCGATACGCACCTGTTAAGCAATGTACTTTGGAGTCGAACGTTGTTCGGCGCTTGCCCGTCGTGGATCGAAGGGGCTTTGCAGAAGCGCCATTACGACCTTCACCTGCTGCTGAGCCCGGATACCGTGGCCTGGCATGACGACGGACAACGTTGCCAGCCGCAACTGGAAGAACGCCAGGCTTTTTTCCAGGCCAGCCGCCAGTGGTTTGACCTGCATCGCCAGCCTTATCAGGTACTGCAAGGTGACTGGCAACAACGCAAGGACATGGCCTTCGAGGCTGTGAAACACTTGCTACGCACCTGACAGGGTGCGGCCCGGTGCTGCCAGAAAATGTCCATTCCTGAAACACCTCGCCCCGCGCAAAACCTCAAGCTAGAGCGGCTCGAGCATTTTCTCAAGAAAATGTTAAGCCGCTGATACAACGCCCCCCAAACGACCTTAGCAAGCAACGCCGCCCACATGGACGGCACTTTCGCGCAGCTTTGTCTCAGTGACGTTACAAAGTGTTTTTCACCACCTCAACAGTTAAAGCCAAGCCACTGTTATCAAAGACAAAACAAAAACCGGCACACCTTCTGCTCTCTTCCCCTGCAACGCTGATAAGGGCCAGCGTTCCACTTACAGAAGGAATTGCCGCCGTGGGGAAACTCCAGAACAAAATCCATAGTCTCCTGCTGGTCGGATGCACACTGAGTTCAATGGCCTGCCTGTCTGCACAAGCGGACAACGGCATTATCATCATCAAGCGTGATGTCCAGGTGCGCAACGCGACGAGTGCGCCGCTCGTTCCCGACCCTAACCCCACGACCGTCAACGCCAACCCGTCCAAACAGATCCTCGCTCAAACCAACGAGTTGAGTGACGGTGACTTTGCCGGCGTTGCCAGTGGTGCAGGCATCTCCCGGCTGGTGACGCAAAACACCAACAATCTGGGTGGCAATATCAGCACCCAGACCCAGCTTTCCAATCTCCCCGCCGGGCGTTCGGGCAATTCCGGCAGCGGCATTGCCAACATGGTCAATTCAAACGTCCAGCAGGGCCTGGGCGCTTTGAGAATCATAACGGGAGACCGTTAAGATGAATCGTACGCTGCTGCTGATCGCCATGTTTTGCAGTGCATCGACCTTCGCCCAATCTCCCGTCATCAATAACGCCGACATCGACGGTTCGGGCTCGCAGTACCAGGGCAACCTTGGGGTCAACCAGGCGGCCGGCGACCTGCAGCAGCAGGCGAATGCCAGGGCCATCGCCAATGGCCATGGTGCCAGCGCGACCACAGAGATTCGCCAACGGCTACGTACCATTGTCGACCCCAGGATGGATGCTCACTCGAGCATTCAAGGCGACTCCTTCAGCCATGGCAATGGCGTACTGGGCGTCAACCAGAGCGCGGGCGCCAGCACCCAGCAAGCCAACGCCTTGCGTATCAGCATCGGTACGCAACCGCAAAGTATCGACGACAGCGTCCTCAGGCAGCAGAACGTGACGCTGTTCAACAACTCCGATCCAACTGACTCCGCACCAGGCTATCGCCAGGTCACTACCAGTGACCAGGCTTTCACCGGTAGCCGTGGGCTCATTCAGTTGAATCAGAGCGCCGGGGTGGGAAACCGAATGGCCAACACCCTCAGCGTACGGGTCGTGGATTGACCCAAACAGGTAATAACAACACTTAACCTAAAATAAGTACGGAGAATCACCATGAAACCTTCGATGGCATTAAAGCCTCTGGTTTTCGCAATTGCTGCGGTCATGGCTGTTGCTGTACAAGCTGGCGATCGCCGTGACCACCACAATGGTCATCACAACGGCGGCAACCAAACCCCTCCTCCAAAAATGATCCCTATCAGCGCGACTGCCACTGCTAACGACAGACAAAGCAATACCGGCAACCGCATCTGGAATGAAGGGGTAGAAAACTCAGCCGAAATGAGCAGTTCGGCCGCAGGCGCAAGCGGCAACGTCGGCGTCAACGTGGCTGCCGGTAACGGCAACCAGCAAGACAACGCTGCCGCCATCGCCAACGCAGCGTCCGACAACGCCGCGATCGACAACAGCTTCGTGTTCGGCACTGCCACTGCCAGCGCTGACGTCAGGCAAACCAGCAACCGTAACGTCGTCAACAACTTCGGCGTAACCAACTCTGCCGTGATGAGTGGATCCGCCGATGGCAGCAGCGGTAACGTGGGTGTCAACATTGCTGGCGGCGACCTGAACCAGCAGAAAAACACCATGGCAATTGCCAACACCAATGCCCCGCTGGGTAGCGCAAGGGCCACTGCCTCCGCCAATCAAGACGGTCCTGGCCTGATCGTGAACAACACCGCTGACCGCACCTATCGCGTGGACACCATTACGGTGACCAAAACCGCAAGCGGTAGTGCCTCTCGCGAGAAATCCTTCGAGGCTAGCGGCAGTCAAAGCGCTTCGTCGAGCTGGGCCGCTGCCGGGTCCAAAAACTCCAGTGCCAGCGGTTCCTTCAGCCTGGATGCAAGCGGTTCCAAGAGCAGTAATGCCAGCGGCTCCAACAGCAGCAGCGCAAGCGGTTCCAACAGCATGGCTGCCAGCGGTTCCAACAGCAGCTCTGCCAGCGGTTCCAACAGCAGCAGCGCTAGCGGTTCATCGAGTGCTTCTTTGAACGCTTCCCTGGATGCTTCCCTGGATGCGGCAGCTGCGTCTTCGAGCTCCACTACCGTCAACTTCGGTTTTGGCGATCGCACCCGCAGCAGAGAGTCCGACGCATCGCTTACCGCATCGCTCAGCGCATCGCTTGACGTGTCGGTAGACAAATCGTACGACAAATCGCGCGAATCCTCGTTCGACAGATCTCGTGATTCCTCGTTCGACCGGTCTTACGACTCTTCGTACGAGAAAAATCGTGAATCCTCGTACGACAAATCGCGCGATTCGTCGTTCGAGAAATCGTTCGATACTTCGTTCGAGAAAGCGAACGCCTCCTCGTACGATAAGTCGGGCAGCAAGTCGTCCGAATCCGAGTACGCAAAAGCGAAAAGCTGGAGCGAAAGCAGCTCTTATGATTTGAGCAACACCTACTCTTATCAAGTGCTGACTCCAACCGGCTGGGCCAACCCTGTAACCAACACTGCAACCCTGAGCGGTTCGGTGAACGGCGGCAGCGGCAACCTGGGCGTCAACGTGGCTGCTGGTGTGGGCAACCAACAAAGCAACTCGTTGGCCATCTCCAACCAATCGTTCTAATGCTGTCAGTCGAGGCCCCCTTCCGGGGGCCTTTTCAACCCAACCAGAAGGCGTCCCCACCATGCGTATTATCGCCTTGGCAATCTTGCTTTGCGTGTCCAGTGTGATCGAGGCTGCGCAACTGCCGCTGTCCGTCCTGCCAGGCGGTGCGGTGGTGTACAAGCCGATCCAGAGCATTCGCGAGCGCAAGTTTGCCGACCTGGTGCAGCAGAAAACCGATTTCAGTTGCGGCGCCGCTGCGCTGGCGACCATTTTGCGCCAGGCCTACTGGCTTGACGTAGACGAAGAACAGATCATCGAAGGCATGCTGTCACATTCCGATCAGGATCTGGTTCGCGTCCAGGGCTTCTCCATGCTCGACATGAAGCGCTACGTGGAAAGTCTCGGGATGCGGGCGCGTGGCTATCGTGTATCACCTGAATCTTTGAAGGAGATCAGGATTCCCGTGGTGGTACTCATGGACATCCGTGGCTACAAACACTTTGTGGTCATGCAAAGAGTCCATAACGACTGGGTCTATATCGGCGATCCGGTACTCGGGCACAAACGCTACAAAGTCGAGGACTTTATCAAAGGCTGGAACGGCATCATCTTTGCCGTCATCGGCCAAGGCTACGACAAAAATAATGCATTGCTCGACCCGCCCCTGCCGCTGACTGCCAAGAACCGCGTCAATACCTTCAGCCCGGTGCAGGACGCGGAGTTGATGGATTTCGGCTTCATACAAAGTGACTTCTTCTAATAACAAGCGAGCATGATGCTCCGGGAGTATCCAATGAAGACTCCAATCTGGCTGGCCGTCGTTTGCCTGGCCGCCAGCCTGCCGATCCATGCAGAAATATTGAAACCCATTGAGTTGAACGATCAGGAACTGGCAAGCCTGCGCGGGCGTTATGTCTTGCCGGGACGGATCATCAGTTTCGGAATTGCCATGACCAGTACCTGGCAAAACGCCAACGGGGAAGTGATCGGGGCAACGTCCTCGATGCAAATTCAACAGTCGACCATCAAGCCACAATTCTATGTGTCGTTGATCGACGAAAAAGGCACTGGCTCAGCGCGTACCCAAAGCACCGGCACTGGCACGGTCACCGGCGGTGGCGGCCTTAACAGCACCGAAGGCGTCACTCAAGTCGTGAGGGCTGCCGGCGACAACAACAGTGCCTACAACAACGTCGATATCAACGTTACCAAGGCCAACCAGGCGCCAGCCACGCAACCGCAGGGCCAGGCACTAGCCGCGGGCTCGACCTTGGTCGGCTCCAATGGCGCGGGCACGCTGAGCGTTTCCTCGAGCGGTACTGGGGTGCAACTGAACATCATGGCCAACAACAACCAGGGCAGTACCATGCAACGCCTGGCCCAGGGCGGGTTGATGCAGAACACGACGTTGCTCGGCAATAGCAACCAGGTCAGGAACCTCACATCGTTGAATGTCGTGCTGCGCGACAACATGGCGACAGCTGGCTCACTGAACGGCAACCTGGACCAGCTCAAAGGTCTTCGCACTCAAGGATTCTGATCTACGCTCAGTCTCATCATCTGTAGTCAGAAGGGACGGCTAACCCATGCACCGATCGTTAACGTTCAGAGTTATCGTTTGTCTGAGTAGCCTGGCACCGGCCCCATTGCTATACGCAGCACCGGACCCCCAGGTAGAAGCACTAAAACAAGAACTCATGGAGTTGAAACAGCGTTACGAAGCACAACAGAACGCGCTGATGGTTCTCGAACAGCGCGTTCGACAAGTCGAAGAAGCTCCTGCGACACCTGCGCCCAAACGCCTGACCAAATCCCCCGCGGAATCGCCCAATAGTGGCCAGAAGGTGGCTACCGGCGCGCCCGGAACCACGGGCAGCTCCTACGGGCAGTCGCTCAAGGATGACTCGGAACCGGCACAAAGCGTTTCCAACCTGTACGACGAAGCCAGCGGGTTTTTCGGCGGTGGCAAGTTCAGCGTCGAAACCGGCCTGACCTACACGCACTACGATACCCGTGCGCTGACGCTCAACGGCTTCCTGGCACTGGACTCGATTTTTCTCGGCAACATCAACCTGGACCGTATCAAGGCTGACAACTGGACACTGGACCTGACCGCCCGCTACAACGTAGCGCAACGCTGGCAGTTCGACATTAACGTCCCCGTGATCTATCGCGAGTCTACGTACTCCTCCGGTGGCGCCGGCGGCGCCGCCAACGGGGTTTCAGACGAAACCGTTACCCGCGACCCGGCCATCGGCGATGTGAACGTTGGCGTGGCCTACAAATTCCTCGACGAGTCGGCCAACTTGCCCGACGCGGTGGCGACACTGCGCATCAAGGCGCCAACCGGGGAAGACCCTTACGGCATCAAGCTGATCGAGGTCCCGGGCAACGATAACCTCGCGGTACCCGAAGACTTGCCGACCGGCAATGGTGTCTGGTCGATCACCCCGGGGATCTCGCTGGTCAAGACCTTCGACCCGGCCGTGCTGTTCGGCAGCTTGGCCTACACCTACAACATGGAGGACTCTTTCAGCGACATCAGCCCTCAGGTCAATTCCAAGGTGCCCGGGGACGTGAAACTGGGCGATTCCTGGCAGATTGGCGCCGGCATTGCCTTCGCCTTGAACGAGAAGATGAGTATGTCGTTCTCCTTCACCGATCAGTTCGCACGCAAGAGCAAGATCAAGCCGGATGGCGGCGACTGGCAATCGATCTCCAACAGCGACTACAACTCGGCCAACTTCAACATCGGCATGACCTTGGCCGCCACCGACAACCTTACGATCGTTCCCAACCTGGCCATCGGCCTGACCGACGACTCGCCGGATTTTTCCTTCAGCCTGAAATTCCCGTACTACTTCTGACCCACGACAAAGCCCCGTTGCGACTTCACTCGCAACGGGGCTTTTACTGTAGGAGCGAGCATGCTCGCGATGGTCCTCAACGATTACGCGGGAAGCCTGGCACCCCGTGGTGTCCTGTGGTCCATCGCGAGCATGCTCGCCCCTACAGTATTGTGTTCAGCGAATTTGATGCTTGTGCAACAACCGGTAGAAGGTTGGCCTGGATATCCCCAAGACCTTGGCGGCAATGCTCAGGTTGTCGCTGTGGCGGTTTAGTACATCACACAAGGCCTGGCGCTCTGCCCGGTGCTTGTAGTCTTCCAGCGTGCCCATCGGCGCGGCAACGGTGTGATGGCTGATCAGCCCGAGGTCTCGCGCTTCGATCTGCCGGCCCTCGGCCAGCACCAACCCGCGCCGCACCCGGTTGGCCAGCTCGCGCACATTGCCCGGCCAGTCATGTTTGCCCATGGCTATCAGTGCGTCTTCACTGAAGCTGCGGGGACGGCGGCCCGTTTCGTGGCTGTAGAAATGGGAAAAATGGTTGGCCAGCATCGACAGATCGCCATTGCGCTCACGCAGGGGCGCGGTCGCGACTTGCAACACGTTCAGACGATAATACAGGTCTTCGCGAAAGCCTTTTTTTTCGATCGCCGCCTCAAGATCGACATGGGTTGCCGCCAATACCCGCACATCCACCGGAATCGGCTGACTGCCGCCCACCCGCTCGATGTGTTTTTCCTGGAGAAACCGCAACAGGCTCGCCTGCAGTTCCAGGGGCAGATCGCCGATCTCGTCGAGAAACAGCGTGCCACCGTTGGCCGCTTCGATCCGCCCGACCTTACGTTGATGGGCCCCCGTAAAGGCCCCCTTCTCGTGGCCAAACAGCTCGGACTGGATCAGGTGCTCGGGAATAGCCCCGCAATTGATCGCGACAAAAGGTTTGTTGTGGCGCAGGGATTGTCGATGCAGCGTACGCGCCACCAATTCTTTACCAGTACCGCTTTCGCCACGAATCAACACCGGCGATTCGGTGGGTGCCAGCTTGCTCAGTAACTTGCGCAATTCGCGTATGGGCTTGCTGTCGCCAAGCAGTTCGTGCTCGGGTTGATCGATATGAACCGTGCCCTGTCCGCGCAGCCGCGCCATGCCAAAGGCCCGACCCAACGTGACCTGGACCCTGGAGACATCGAATGGCAAGGTATGAAAATCGAAAAACCACTCGCAGACAAAGTCCCCGACATTCTGTAGCCGCAGGACATCCTGATTGAGTACAGCGATCCACTCGGTACCGCTGCGGCTGATCACCTCTTTGACGGTATCCGGATGCTCGAGGTGAAAGGGCTGTAATCGTAGCAAGCCCACGTCGCAACTACGATCGGCGGCGTTGTCCAGCGAACAGCTATCAACGTCCCATCCCACGGAGCGTAATCCCGGCAACAGACGATGGCAGTCGTCGCAGGGATCCACCACTAATAAACGACGTAACGCAGGCGCTTCGTTCATGTGATTTCCTTGACGCCAAATTTTAGGATTTTTTATTAAAAACAGTCATTTGGCGGACCTGGCTGTAACGTTAGCAAGAATTTGACGGGCGCTTGTACCGTTTGACTATAGGGCTTCTAGATAAAGAGTTATAAGAAGCGGGATTTTCCAGCCATCTGACGAAAGTTTTCTTTCATTACGCTTTCAACGCGAGGCTGTATCCTTGGGATGCGAAAGAAAGTTGAAATTTCTTTTACTTGAGTGTGACCTGAACCCCGGTTGCGAGCATCAGTACAAGTAACCAGCCGAACGGTAAGCCCAACCGACGGCAATTGACTTGACTGGGCCTATAGAGAGACGACCTATGAACGCCCCACTCCGTGTCAACGAAGCTCTTTTGATTGCCGACCGCGCATTTAAACCGTTCAAATGCGTGGCCTGGGCCCCACAAGACGGTAATGGCGAACTGACCCTGACCGTTATCGATCGCACCAATAACAATATTGGACGCACGCAGATCCCGAGCAGCGCCTATACCGATCCAGCGCAGCTTGAGTGCTTGCTGCAACAGGCCCGCGCCGAGCTGAGCGAAGAAGGCTACACCCTGCAATCATGGTCGATGCCGCAATAACTGTAGGGCGGATTACGCCAGGTAATCCGCATCCCTGGCTGGAATTAGTTGGCCTTTTTTTCACGCCAAGCGCACGCAAGACGCTTTCTTACTTGAACTTCGACGCGTCCTTAATTCTTTGCTGGCTTGCCATTGGTTCGAAAAGACACTGTTGTGGCACACAACGACCCTCCGCCTGTTAGTTCTAACAGTTGTGCATTTAATCATTCAGGGATTGAATATTCTCTAGACAGTCGCCACCGCCCAACTTCTGGATAAGGACGACTCGCAAGGAGATGCGTGCATGTCAATCCAGTCTGTTTTGGCTTTCCCGGCAACCGTCCATGATGCTGGAAAGCTCGACACGACCTTCGCTGCCAAAGGCACCGCCCAGGTGTATTTCTTCGGCAGCACTTCAAGCCTGGCCAACGACATCGCGATTGATTCACAGGGCCGGCTATTGGTGGCGGCCAAGGTGACGATGCCGGGTGGCAGCCGCTTTGGCCTGGCGCGTTTGCTCAGGGACGGTTCAGCGGACCTGGCTTTCGGCAAACAAGGCAGCGTCATCGGGCAATTCGAACCGGGCTTCGAGGCCATGGCAGGCAAGGTAAAGGTGCTGCCCAATGGGCACATCTTGATCGTCGGCCTGCAATACGAAAGCGAACACCGCACACTCCCCGCGCTCGCGCTGTTTGACTCGCTGGGCCAACCGGTCCGGCGTTTTGGCGACAATGGCCGTTGCGTCGTGCGGCTGCCTGGCAACTTTTCCCAAGGCATGCGCGATGTCTGGCTACCTCCGGGCGTACCAGGCGCCGAGGCCTGCGGCGTCGACGTGCAGGACGACGGTCGCATCCTGTTGGTGGCCAATCATCACTTCGAACTCGCCGATCATGCCGCCATGCTGATACGGCTGACCGCAGAGGGCGCGCTGGACAACAGCTTCAATGGCCGCGGCTTTGTGATGGTCAGGCACCTGCTGATGAATACCTGGCTCAGCAGTGTGACGGTGCAAGGTGACGGTCGCATCCTGGTGGGTGGCTCGATCAATTTCCCGGAAGAAGGCCTCGTGGCCCGCTATCATGCCGATGGCAGCCTGGACAGCAGTTTTGCCCTGGATGGCTTCATGAGTTTCATGGCAGGCGGACACAGTGCCCAAGTCAGCCAAATCGTCCAGCAGGCCAACGGCGACGTGCAATGTTTTGGCAGCAGCCGCGAACCCATGCGCTGCCTGGCCCTGAAAATGCACGCCAATGGACGTCCGGATCATCATTGCAATGGCGGTCAGGCGCAATTACTGGAAGTCGGTCGCAGCGGTTGCCAATGGACTGCCGCGCAGATACAGCCGGACGGCAGCGTGTTGACCGCCGGTGCCACCATTGGCGGCGTCGAGGCCGACTTTGTATTGGGCCGATACCTGCCGGGCGGGCAGCTCGATGGCGACTTTGGCGACGGCAGCGGATTTGTACGCACCCGACTGGGCCGCAGCCTTGACACGGCCACTTCGATCGCGGTGCAGGATGATGGCAACATCCTCGTCGGTGGCTATTCGCTGGATGGCAGTTATCGGGCAATCGTCGCACGCTACCTGGGCTAACTCGATAGACTTTTCCTACGCTTGATCTTCTGTTCGGCTTACGGCAAGTTGCGCGCTTCTTAACTCAAGGAGTAGCCGATGTCCGGCTCGATGGCCCAGGCGTTCGCGCACAATTTTCTCGGCAACTCACCGCGCTGGTACAAGGCCTGCATTGTCGGTTTCCTGCTTCTCAACGCCGTGACGTTATGGACCGCAGGCCCGGTGGTGGCTGGCTGGTTGCTGGTGCTGGAGTTCATTTTTACGCTGGCCATGGCCCTCAAATGTTATCCGCTGATGCCCGGCGGCCTGCTGTTGGTCGAAGCACTGTTGTTGAAAATGACCACGCCCCAGGCGCTCTATGACGAGTTGCTGCACAACTTCCCGGTGATCCTGCTGCTGATGTTCATGGTCGCCGGTATCTACTTCATGAAAGACCTCCTGCTGTTCCTGTTCTCGCGCCTGCTATTAGGGGTACGCAGCAAGGCCCTGCTGGCGCTGATGTTCTGCTTTTTGTCGGCGTTCCTGTCGGCGTTTCTCGATGCCCTGACCGTAACCGCAGTAATCATCAGTGCCGCCGTCGGGTTTTACTCGGTGTACCACCGCGTCGCCTCGGGCAGCGATCCGCGCCAGGACAGCGAGTACAGCGATGACCAGCACCTGCCCACCCTGCATCACGCCGACCTTGAGCAATTCCGCGCGTTTTTGCGCAGCCTGCTGATGCACGGCGCCGTGGGCACAGCGCTCGGTGGTGTGTGCACGCTGGTGGGCGAACCGCAGAACCTGCTGATTGGCCATGAAATGGGCTGGCACTTCGCCGAATTTTTCCTGCAGGTCGCGCCGGTGTCCTTGCCTGTGCTGGTCGCAGGCCTGGTCACCTGTGTCCTGCTGGAAAAGCTGCGCTGGTTTGGCTA
>Ga0105251_10001572_pt1 | contig 19535 bp, 18 predicted proteins | sample KBSS64metaG_FD_80424 | JGI IMG/M metagenome (GOLD analysis project Ga0105251, IMG submission 80424) | Switchgrass rhizosphere microbial communities from Kellogg Biological Station, Michigan, USA - KBS S6-4 metaG | ecosystem: Host-associated > Plants > Roots > Rhizosphere > Soil | place...
AGCTAGCCCTCTAAGGACACAGGTTCAGCACGAAATAGCGCCGGCACAGCGCTACGCGCTGCCGCTGGGTTTGCAAGGGAAACCAACGAATTACCAATGCGGCGAGATAGAGCCGTTAGCAAAAAGAGTACGGGCAGACCGAATTGAGGACCGGTCGGCCGCGAAGCGGGCTGGAGCTATTTGGTGCTGAACCAATTGGCTATGCGACGCGGGGCGACAGACCGTGCGCGATCCAAGCCGGGTTAGTCCTATGAGGGCGACACTTAGGCAGCCCACGGTCACCTGGCAAGCATGGCCAAACTGCGTGTGACCGCGGGCGTATCGAGCTGCTTTCTTTGGTTACTTTCTTTGCAGCAGCAAAGAAAGTGACTGCCGCCCCGCACAGGGGCAACGCTAATAAACCAACAAGAAAACGGGATCCAGCGAAAAAAATTCAAGCAAACGTATCAACAAGCCCGACCGTGCGCCGCACATTCAAACCCACGCTGGAAGCGACAGAAGAACCATCCCCCCCGCCGATGCCTCGCATCGCATCCCCCTTCGAGCCAGAGCGCTCACGACCGCTCTCCTGCTGCGACTGCCGCGCAAACGCCGACCCATCCGAAACCGAAGCACTCCCAAGACTGATGCCGTTCGCCTCCATCGCCTCACGCAGCTTCGGCATGGCAGCCTCGACCGCCTCGCGCACCTGCGCATGCTGCGACACGAACAGCGCGTGCGCATGATTCTCGGAAACCTGCAACGTCACCTGCAACGGCCCGAGATCCCTGGGATTGAGCGTCAGTTCAGCGCTCTGCTGATCCGCCTTCGACAGGAACACGACCTTCTGGCTGAACGCATCGTCCCAGCCGGACGCGCCCACGTGCGGTGCAATAGCCGCGCTCGTCGCCGACGCCATCGCGCCTTGCGGACTCGACACCGCCGAATTCCCCGATGCCGTCTGCATCGCCACCGCGTGCGCGGCCGCGTCGGCGGCTTGCTTGTACGCGGCAGTCGCGGCATCCGCGGGCGTCGTCGCGACTGCGAGCGCCGTCGCGTCCGTCGCCTTGGCATCCGCAGTCGCGTTGTTCGCCACCCCGATCAGACCCGCGCCCTTTCCGCCCCTGGCGAAAAGACCGCCTTGATCCTCACTGTTCGCGGCTTCGCGCGCCGTCGTCGTCAACGAACCGTTCGCGGGCTGTGCGTTCGGCGGCGCGTTGTTCAGCGAAGCGAGCGCCGCCTGAAGCGCGTCCTGCGACTTCGCGTCGCCGCTCTTGTGCGTCTCGCCGGTCGATTTGGTGTCGTCGGTCGAAGCGGTGGCCGTCGCGGCGGTGGCGGCGTCCGTCAGATCGGCGAGCGCGGCGGTGTCGGTGTCGCTGTCGTCGGCATTGGCGGCGTCTGCGCGCGCTTTGGCCTGCGCCGCAGCCGTAGCTGCATCCGGCGCAGAACCGGGCGTCTGCGCCGCGGGCTTCGATGCCTCCGCCGTGTCGGTCTTGCCCGTATTCTTCGATGCCTCTTTCGACGCGTCCGCCTGATCGGACTTAGCGGCCGCCTGCGTATCCGGCGCGTCATCGCTCTTCGACGCAGCAGCGCACGCGCTGTCATCCGGCTTCGGCGCGTCGTGCACGCTCGACTTGTCCGAGGACGAGTCGGCGAGCGCCTGCGCCGCCTGCGCGTCGGCATTGGCGCGGTCGGTGATGCTTTGCAGCGTCATGCCGAACGACGCGCCCGCGCTCGCCGCGCGCTGCGCCGCGACCTTGCTCGATGACGTGGCGGCCGTCAGCGCGCCGGAAAGGGATACGGAAGACATGCGAGTCTCTCAAATGCAATAAGTGGATAACGGCTCAGGCACGCTCGGCGCGCATGCGCAGTATCTTCGCGGCGTGCTCGTCGGATTCGCGCTGCTCGACGCGCGCGGCTTTTTTCGCGAGCATCGCCTCGCCGCGCGCGGCCAGCACTTCGTAGCTGCCGAGCTTCTGTTTCTTGAGACGCCAGTCGGGCTTCGCCGCCTCGATGCGCTGATCGGCCATGAGTAGCGCCGTGCGTTGCTGCGCAATCGCCGCATCGAGCGTATCGACGAACGCCTGGAAGTTGCGCAGCGTCTGCGCCGTGGTGCCTTCCTGCGCCGATGCCGTGAACCGCGCGTGGTACTCGTCGCGATAGGTGACGAGCGAGTTCAACTGCGTCTCGACCTCGTTTCGTTCCTGCTGGAGCTTGCCGAGCTTCTTGGTGGCGGCGTCGAGTTCCTCTTCGGCAAGTCCGATGAGGGTGTTGATCGGCAGATTCTTGGACATGGCGTGGCGGTCTCGTATGGTCTTTGGCTTTCTTGTGACGAATGCTTCGGATACTAGTCGAAAACTATTCGAACATCTGGTTCAACATCGCGATGCTCGGCTCGAACGGCGCCTGCTCGCGAAAACCCTGCTGCAAAAACGACTCCATGCGCGGATACATCGCGATCGCGCGGTCGAGCAATGGGTCGCGCCCGCTCGAATACGCGCCCACGTTGATCAGGTCGCGGTTTCGCTGATAGCGCGACAGCATCTGCTTGAACAGACGCACGCGCTCGAGATGCTTGTCGTCGATGAGCACGGTCATCGCGCGGCTGATCGACTGTTCGATGTCGATGGCCGGATAGTGCCCCGCCTCGGCAAGCGAGCGGTTCAGCACGATATGGCCGTCGAGGATCGCGCGCGCCGAATCGGCAATCGGGTCCTGCTGATCGTCGCCTTCGGTCAGCACGGTGTAGAACGCGGTGATCGAGCCGCCGCCTTCCGGGCCATTGCCGGTCCGCTCGACGAGCGCCGGCAGCTTCGCGAACACCGACGGCGGATAGCCCTTCGTCGCGGGCGGCTCGCCGATCGCGAGCGCGATCTCGCGCTGGGCCATCGCGTAGCGCGTCAGCGAATCCATCAGCATCAGCACGTGCTTGCCCTGATCGCGGAAATATTCGGCGAGCGAGGTCGTGTACGCGGCGGCCTGCATGCGCAGCACGGGCGATACATCCGCCGGCGCCGCGACGACGACCGAGCGCGCGAGACCGTCCTCACCGAGAATCTGCTCGATGAATTCCTTCACTTCGCGGCCGCGTTCGCCGATCAGCCCGATCACGATCACTTCCGCGCTCGTGTAGCGCGCCATCGTCCCGAGCAGCACCGACTTGCCGACGCCCGAACCGGCGAAGAGGCCCATGCGCTGGCCGCGTCCGACCGTCAGCAGCGTGTTGATCGCGCGCACGCCGACATCGAGAACCTTGTGAATCGGCTCGCGATTGAGCGGGTTGATGACCGGCGCGGACAACGGCGCATCGACTTTCGCGCCGAGCGGGCCGAGGCCGTCGAGCGGACGGCCCGACGCATCGACGACGCGGCCGAGCATTTCCCAGCCGACGGGCAAGCGCTTCGCGCCCGCCATCGGATCGTTGATCGGCGCGCTTTCGAGCGGATAGACGCGCGCGCCGGGCAAGAGGCCAGCCACTTCGGTCGTCGGCATCAGAAAGAGCTTGTCGCCCGCGAAGCCGACGACTTCGGCTTCGGCGGTCGGAATCGCACTGCCCGGCGGCAGCTCGATCATGCATTCGGAGCCGACGCCCATCTTCAGGCCGACCGCTTCCAGCACGAGACCGGCCGCGCGCGTGAGACGACCGCACGGACGCAGCGGCTTCGCGATCGCATTGCGCGACCTGAGCGCGTCGAGCTTGTCGCGCCACGCATCGATGTGCGGATTGCCGGCGATATGGGCCAGCTCGGCGATGGTGCGCGCGGCGAGCGCCTCGGCCGATTCGTCGCCGACGGATTCATCGGCGGCGAGCGGGCCGAACGACGCGCGCGCGATTTCCTGTTCGAGCGCGCTCAAGCCATCTTGCGTAATCCGTTGGTTCACCACGGCTTGCTTCTCCCGAGCGCCGCCACGACGCGCTCCCATCGCGACACATTCGTCGCATCGATCTCGCCGGTCGCGGCGTGGGCCTTGCAGCCGCCGCGCTCGACGTCCGGATCGGGCCGCACGGTCCATCCCGCGGACTCGAGTTCGTCCTTCAGATAGGCATCGACGATCGGCATGTCGGCCGGATTCACGATGAGCACAGGCGCGCCCGACAGTTCGGGCTCGGCGGCGATCACTTCGCGCGCCACCGCGACGAGCGCGGTCGGATCGAGCGCGAGATGCTGACGCACGACCTGCTGCGCGATGTCGATGGCGAGTTCGGCGAGCGACTCCGCGATGGCTGCATCGGCGGCTTGCAGCGCCGTCCTGAACGCATCGGCGATCTCGGCGAGACGCGCGGCCTGCGCGAGCGCTTCCTTGCGGCCGTCCTCGAAACCCTTCGCCTGACCTTGCTCGTAACCCGCCTGATAGCCGAGCGCCTGGCCCGCGACATGCCCCTTCGCGAGTCCTTGCTGATGTGCGTCTTCCTCGACGCGGCGCAGGTGCGCTTCGAGCGCGGCCTGTTCCGCCGCGCTGTTGTCGACCTTGATCTCGACGGGATCGAAGGACGCCATCTCCCAGCGCTGATACGCCGAGACCGGAGCCTTCTGCGCGCGGGCATCAGACATATGCGTCCTCCGCCTTGCCGCCTAGCTGGATCTGACCGTTTTCCGCGAGATTGCGGACGATCTGCAAAATCTTGCGTTGCTGCTGCTCGACTTCCGACACGCGCACCGGACCGCGCGAATCGAGGTCTTCGGCAAGCAGTTCGGCCGCGCGCTGCGACATGTTCGACAAAAACTTCTGGCGCAACGCCGGCTGCGCGCCCTTGAGCGACACGATCAGCGTCTCCGATTCCACTTCCTTCAGCAGAAGCTGGATCGCGCGGTCTTCCAGGTCGAGCAGGTTCTCGAACACGAACATCTGGTCGATGATCTTCTGCGCGAGCTCGGCGTCGTATTCGCGCACGTTCGCGATGACGCCTTCCTCGTGATTGCTCGACATGAAGTTCAGAATCTCGGCCGCCGTGCGGATGCCGCCCATCGGCGCGCGCTTCAGGTTGTCGCTGCCGGAGAGGAGCGTCGTCAGCACGTCGTCGAGTTCGCGCAGCGCGGCGGGCTGAATGCCGTCGAGTGTCGCGATGCGCAGCAGCACGTCATTGCGCAGGCGTTCAGACAGGAGCGACACGATTTCCGACGCCTGATCGCGGTCCAGATGCACGAGGATCGTCGCGATGATCTGCGGATGCTCGTTCTTGATCAGTTCCGCGACCGCGCCCGAGTCCATCCACTTCAGGCCTTCGATGCCGCTCGTATCGCTGCCTTGCAGGATACGGTCGATCAGCGCGCCGGCCTTGGTCTCGCCGAGCGCCTTCGTCAGCACAGAGCGGATGTACTCGCTCGAATCGAGCGACAGCGCGGTGTGCTGCTCCGCTTCCGAAACGAATTCGGTCAGCACGTTGTCGAGCTGCTCACGCGTCACGTTTTTCAGCGCCGCCATGGTCGCGCCGATCTTCTGCACCTCGCGCGGCGCGAGATACTTGAATACTTCGGCGGCTTCTTCCTCACCGATCGACATCAGGAGGAGGGCGGCTTTATTCAGGCCTTCAGCGTTCATCGGACACCCAGTTCTTCACGACGGTCGCAACGATTCTCGGGTCCTGACGCGCCACCATGCGCGCGTAGTCGAGATTGCGATCGAATTTGGCCTTCTTGCTTTCATGACCGAGGAGACTCACCTCGGCATCCTTGTCTTCGTCTTCCAGCTTCTGAGCGCCGTCGAGCGACGGACCGTCGAGCAGCGAGAGCTCATCCGGTGCGCCGAGCGTGGGCGCGGCCTCGGGCGGCGGCGGGAAGGCGCGGCGCATCGCCGGCTTCACCATGCTGAAGTACAGGAACAGCCCGACGATCCCGATGCCCACGTACTTCGCCGCCTGGATGCCCCACGCGATCATCTGCGGGGTGCGCCACCACGGCACGTCCGGCGCCGCGTTCAGATCAGCCGAGAACGCGCTGTTCACGACGTTCACCGAGTCGCCGCGCTTCTCGTCGAAGCCCATCGCGTCCTTCACGAGTTGCTGGACCTGCGCGAGCTTGTCGGCGGCGAGCGGGGTCATCGTCACGTTGCCCTTGGCGTCGACCTTCTTGTCGTAGTTCACGACCACCGCCACCGACAGGCGCTTGATGCCGCCCGTTGCCTGCTCGTAATGGCGCACGGTGCGGTCGACCTCGTAGTTCGTCGTCGTGTCGCGGCGCTGGTTCTGCGGCGCGGACTTCGCCGCCGCGCCGACGGCGCCCGATGCCGCCGCGTCGATCGGCGCGGAAGCCGGCTGCGGCGGCTGGTTCGACAGCGCGCCCGGCACGCCCGACGCGCCGCTGCCCGTCGTTTCGCTCGATTCGCTCGACTGCTGGCTGCGGATCGCGGTGCTTTGCGGGTTGCCGTTCGGGCCGTAGCTTTCGGCGGTCTGCTCGAGCTTCGAGAAGTCGATGTCGGCGCTCACCTGCGAGCGGGCGTTGCCGGCGCCGAAGAGCGGCGCGAGGATCGCGTCGATGCGCTTTTGCGTGTTGTGCTCGATCTGCTGCACGTATTTGAGTTGCGACGCGTCGAGGCCGCTGGCGGCGCTCTGGCTCGTCAGCAGGTTGCCGTCCTGATCGACGATATTCACGTTCTTGACCGGCATGTCCGCGACGCCCGAGGCGACCATGTGGGCGATCGCGACCACCTGGCCTTCGTCGAGCACGCGGCCCGGATACAGGTTGACCATCACGGACGCGGTCGGGAGTTCCTTGTCGCGCACGAACACGCTCGGCTTCGGGATCGCCAGATGCACGCGCGCCGACTTCACCGACGAAATCGCGCCGATCGTGCGCTCCAGCTCGCCCTCGAGCGCGCGCTGATAGTTGACCTGCTCGGCGAACTGGCTGATGCCGAACTTCTGGTTGTCCATCAACTCGAAGCCGACCGAGCCGCTCTTCGGCAAGCCCTGGCTCGCGAGACGCAGACGCGTTTCGTGAACCTGCTCGGCCGGCACGAGAATGGCGCCGCCGCCGTCGGACAACTTATAGGGAATGTTGCCTTGCTGGAGCGCGGCAACGATTGCGCCGCCGTCCCGATCGGAGAGATTGGAGAAAAGTACGCGGTAGTCCGGCTGGCGCGACCACATGACGAGGCCCGCGACCACCATCGCCAGAATCGCGACGGCCACGATGAGCGGCACGCGCGGATTCGAGCGGAACTGGTTGAGCATCGGCACGCGCTGCGCAAAACCGCCGAAGTCGGCACCGCCCGCGAGTCCCGGGGCCGCGGCCGTGCCGGCTGCCCCCGGTTGTGCGCCCGCCAGGCCCATTCTGGCGTCGGGCGTGATGAGTGAGTTGTTGGGCGTATCCATTTAGCGTCGAAGCTCCGAATCCTGAGGTTCTCCTCCCGCCGCTTCCCGCTTTCCATGTAAGCGGCGGTGGAGGACTTTTCACGATGGGGATTATCCGCAGAAGATTGCAAGTCGATTCGGCGAATAGAGCGGGGTTTTCCCCGTTCTTCCCGCGCTTTGAAAAATCACCGGCTGCTAATCTTTTTCGTACTCGGCGAACCTCCGCAATTGCGTCGCCGAACCCGAGGCCACCGCCACGCGCGGCGCGGGCCGTCCCGCCTTCGGACGCGTTCCGCCGGCTATTCCCTGTCATCCGGAGTCAACATGAACTTTCCGATCAATCCGCTTTCCGCCGCGCTCTCGGCCATTCAGTCGCTGGCGTCGCAAGCCGCCGGCGGGACGTCCGGTCCCACCAGCGCGTCGGGCGCCGTCTCGGGCCAAAGCGGGACATCGGGCGCGGCAAGCGTCGGCAGTTTCTCCGAAGCGCTGAAATCGTCCATCGACAAGATCAGCGACAACCAGACGAAGGCGCTCGGCGAGGCGCACGCCTTCGAGATCGGCGCGCCGAACGTGTCGCTCAACGACGTGATGGTGGACATGCAGAAGGCGAACGTCGGCCTGCAGTTCGGGTTGCAGGTGCGCAACAAGCTCGTATCGGCCTACAACGACATCATGCAGATCTCCGTCTGACGGCCGCCCTCTCGCGATCCTGCCCTTCATTCTTGCGACGGCTCTGGAGCCTCGCTTCCTAAAGCTTTGCCGCGTTTCTCCGATAACCCCGATAACGGCACGGCGAACGATGGTTCGCCTGCCTGCACCGGCTTGGCCGGGCGCACACGGATCAGGACGAGAGGCACGGCGTTCCGCTTGAAATGCGGAATGCCGCGGCATCGCATAAGGAGAATCGAGAGATGTATTCCCCAGGACACGCTGGAGCCAACGCCTACGCACGCGTGGGCGTGCAGACAGGAGTGATGGGAGCGAGCCCGCACCGGCTGATCGTGATGCTGTACCAGGGTGCGCGGCAGGCGATCGCGCAGGCGCGCATGCACCTGCATCAGAACAATGTCGGCGCACGCGGCGCGGCGATCAGCAAGGCCATCAGCATCATCGAGAGCGGTTTGCAGCAGGCGCTCAACAAGGATGCGGGCGGCGAGATCGCGCAGCGGCTGGACGCGCTGTACACGTATATGACGCGCCAGCTGCTCGAGGCGAATCTGAAGCAGAACGAGGCGATGCTCGTCGAGGTCGACAATCTGCTCGCGACGCTCGAGGAAGCCTGGGTGGGAATTGGACCGGAAGTGGCGCAAATGACCGCCGCGCCCGTTTGACGGGATGCGCGTCGACTGCCTGAAAAGAATGAAGACGACACAAGAATATTTCGCCCACTACGAGGCGATTGCCGCGGTTTCCGGCCAGATGCTGGTGGCCGCGCGCGGCGGCGAATGGAGCGAGCTGAAGGCGCTGCAAGGCACCTACCGCGAGTTGGTCGAGCAACTGAAGCAAGTGGATTCGGCCTCGGAACTCGACGAAAGCGCCCGCGCGCGCAAGCTGAACCTCGTGAAGAAGATTCTCGCCGACGACGCCGCGATCCGCGATCTGACGTCGCCGAGCCTCGCGCGTCTGTCGGCGCTTTTCACGGTCAACAGCCCGGCGCGCGTACTGAAAAAAATGATCGGATTGCGCTAGGCGCGGTCCGCGCCCGGCCGTGGCGCATATGAGGATGTGGGCATGACTGGACTCGATACCGCGATCGCATCGTTGCTCGCCAGCCGCACCGAGCTCCTTCTGTCCGCGATTCGCGCGCCGAACGGCGTGAGCGGCAGCGGCGTCACCGGTGCGAGCGTCGGGCAGACGACGACGCAAACGGACATGTTCCAGACCGCCGGCACGCCTGGCGGCGCGGCGGCGCCGGCGGCATCGGCGCAAACCGCGTTCTCCAGCGTCGCGCGCACGCTCGACGCGATCTCGCGATTCGGCGGCGCGACGCCCGCGCTGACCGGCGACGCCCCGCTCTGGCCGACGCCGCCGCGCCCGGCGAGCGCCTTCGCCGCGCTCACGACCGGCCTCTTCGATACCGCGTTCTCTTCCAACGCCGCCGCCGTCGCCGCCGCGCGCGCCGCGACGCAGAACCTGCCGCCGCTGCCTGCCGCCGCGCTCGCGGCCGCGCTGGCGAAAACCGTGGACGAAAGCGGGCTCTTCTACGAATCGCATCTGGTGCAATGGCTCGCGGGCCAGCGCAGCGCAGCGTCGCTCGCCAACGAGCCGCAGGCGCGCGCCGATGCGCGGTCAATGTCCTTGCCGCTCGATCCAGCCAGCGACGCATGGCTCGACGACGCCCGCGCGCCGCAATTCACGCCCGATACGCCCGACTTCCCCGGGCGTCCGGTCCCGACGCCGCAGACGCCGCAGCAAGCCGCCGCGCTCGCGGCGTCGGTGCGCGATGCGCCGCCGTCGGCGCTTTCGAATTCGCAAAACGGCAACGCCGCCGGCGGCGCGAACGCCCAGACGGCGCAGCCGAGCCAGCAGGAATCGGCGCTTCAGGCGTCGGTCGCGGCGGGCATCCATCCGGGGACGCTCAATGTCGTGCGTCAGCAACTCGACGTGCTCGCGAACCAGCAGTTCCGCTGGCAGGGCGAGGCGTGGCCCGGCACGCGCTTCGAATGGGAGGTGGCCCGCGAGCCGCGCGATCCGCGCACCGCCGACGATGCCGCCGACGCCAGCGACAAGCGCGCGTGGCGCACGCGGATCACGCTGTCGCTGCCCGCGCTCGGCACCGTCGACGCCGAGCTCGTGCTGGCGGGCGAGAAGCTCGTCGCGCGCATCAAGGCGGGCGATACGGGCGCACGCCGTCTCGCCGCCGACGGCGCCGCGTTCGCGCGCCAGCTCGAAGCGGCGGGCATCGCGCTGGCGTCGCTTTCCGTGCGCTCGATGGACGGCACGACCGATCTCGCGCTTTCCGGCGACGATGCCGCCGCGAAAAAACCGGTGCGCTCGCCGCTCGAGCATCTGTTTCGTCCGCAGGCGGGTGAGGGGAGCGAAACATGAGCGGGCAGGATCATCCGCCGTACACGCGCAGGCAGGCGACCGCGCTCGCCTACGACGCGGGCAACCGCGAAGCGACGCCGCGCGTCATCGCGAAGGGCTATGGCATGGTCGCGGAAATGATCGTGCAGCGCGCGAAGGAAGCGGGCCTGTACGTGCACGAGTCGCCGGAAATGGTGTCGCTGCTGATGCAGGTCGACCTCGACGCGCACATTCCGCCCGCGCTGTATCAGGCGGTCGCGGAATTGCTGTCGTGGGTGTATCGGCTGGAGAACGAGGAGCCGATGCGCGAGATCGGAAGGGCCGTGCGTTGACACCTTCCCGTCATGCCCCGAACGCCCGCGTGACGATCGCCGCATGATCGAAGCGCGCGGGCAGCGTGCCGTACACGCGGCCGGTTTCGCCGCGCGCATCGCCGAGCCGCGTTTGGATGAACGCATCCGCGACTTCCTGCGGCGCATGCCGCGCGAGCAGCACGCCCTGCGCGCATAGGGCCAGTTGCTGCGCGATGCGCCGCGCCGACGCCTCCCGCCCTGCCGGATCGCTCGTCAGCATGCCGGCCAGCGACGACAGCGCGCCCGCCAGCGCCGGATTTGCGCCCGCGCTCGTCTTCCAGTCGTCCAGTAGCGCGTGCGCGGCGTCCTGCTCGCGCTCGAACGCGCGCAGCACGTCGAGACACATCACATTCCCCGAACCCTCCCAGATCGAATTGACCGGCGCCTCACGATAGAAACGCGCCATCGGCCCGGTTTCGACATAGCCGTTGCCGCCCCAGACTTCCATCGCTTCACCGGTGAATTCGAGGGCGCGCTTGCACACCCAGAATTTCGCGGCGGGCGTCACGATGCGCCGCCAGGCGCGCTCGGCGAGCGCCCCGTCGGGCGCGGCACTCTGCTCGAATGCCCCGGCGAGCCGCATGAAGAGGACCGTGGCCGCCTCGGATTCGAGCGCGAGATCGGCGAGCACGTTGCGCATCAACGGCTGATCGACGAGATGCGCGCCGAACGCACTGCGATGCCGCGCATGATGGATCGCCTGCACGAGCGCCGCGCGCATCAGCGCCGCGCTGCCGATCACGCAATCGAGCCGCGTGAAGTTCGCCATCTCGATGATGGTCGGCACCCCGCGCCCTTCGTCGCCGATCATCACGCCGTAGGCATCGAAGAACTCGACTTCGCTGCTCGCGTTCGAGCGGTTGCCGAGCTTGTCCTTCAGGCGCTGGACCTGGACCGCATTCTTGCGGCCGTCCGGTGCGAAGCGCGGCACGTAGAAGCAGGACAGGGCGCCTTCGTCGGCGGTGCGCGCGAGCACGAGATGCGCGTCGCACTGCGGCGCCGAGAAGAACCATTTGTGACCGACCAGCCGATAAGCCCCGCCGCGCCCCGGCGCGCCGAGCGCGCGCGCACGCGTGCGGTTGCTGCGCACGTCCGAGCCGCCTTGCTTTTCGGTCATGCCCATGCCGATCATCATCGAATGCTTGCCGGCTTCGAGCGGAATGTCGCGCGCATCGTGCTCACGCGACAGCAGCGGCCCCGCGATGCGCGCGAAGAGATCGGGCTCGTTGCGCAGGACCGGAATGCTCGCGAACGTCATCGTGATCGGGCATAGCGAGCCCGATTCGAGCTGGCCGTGCAGATAGTAGCCGGCGCAGCGCGCGGCCATCGATCCGGCGCGCGCGGACGGCTCGAACGGCAGCGCGTGCAGTCCTTCGTGCCGCAGACGCCGCACCAATTCGTGCCAGGCCGGATGAAACTCCACGGCGTCGATGCGCTCGCCGCGCGGATCATGCGTCGCGAGTTCCGGCTCGTGCCGGTTGGCGAGATCCGCCAGCGCAACCACGTCCGGCTGCGTCAGCGCCATGCCGTCGCGCGAAAGCGCTTCTGCATGCCATTGCGCGCCTTCCCGTTCGACGGCGGCGGCGAGCGCCGGATCGAAGGCGAACGCGTCGTAGCCGACGAGCGGCGGCGCCTGATTCGTCACGTCGTGTGTCTGCCCGAACGGGCGGTCGGCGGAATCGGACATCGTCGGTCTCCTTCTTCGCGCACGCACCGGCGGCGCGGTGACTCGTCACTGTCGGGCGTCCGCAACAGCCGTTTCACTGTCGCGAACGCCATCTCGAATTCAAGAATCATAGGCCGCGCATGGATCGGACGGGTAGACGCATCGTTCTTTTCAGAATCGCGCACGCCTTTCTGATGCGCAGTCCTAAAGCGCAAATCAGTGAGACAAATCCGATTGTTAGTCCTGCCCCAATGACGCGCAGGAGCCCGAACCTATAATCGGCTCGCCTATTCGGGCGGATGCAATAACGCCTTTCACGGAAGCATTCTCAATGAGCATCAACCTCAATCAACTTGTCCAGGGCGCTTTGTCAGAAAGCGTGTTGCAGCACATCGCCGGGCGCATCGGCTGCGCGCCGGAATCCGCGAGGCGCGTCGTGTCGTTGTGCGGCCCCGCGCTCATCGGCGCGATGATGAACAAGGCGTCGTCGCTCGAGGGCGCGCGCAATCTGTTCGCGTCGATCATGTCGCCGGCCACGAACGCGCTGATCGCGGAAGAGCTGCCGCATTTCGCCGTGCAGGACGATGGCTTCAAGACGCTCGTCGATACCGGCGCGCAGGCCGACGCGGCGATCGCCTCGCCCGACAGCATCAACGTGCTCGCCGAGCGTGTCGCCGAACATACCGGCGTGGCGGCGAGCGCCACGCGCACGCTGATCGGCGTGGTCGGCGCGACGCTCTTCGGCGTGCTCAAGCGCCATCTCACGCAGCACAACGGCAGCCCTGACCAGCTTCCGACGCTCCTCGGCCATCAGTTGCCCGTCGTGCGCGCGAACATGACCGACTCGTTCGCCCATGCACTCGGTCTCGGCTCGGTCGGCGCGTTCCTCGCCGGTGTCGCGTCGCGGCTGAAGGCGGTTGCCGCCCACCTCGAGCATCCGGCGACGCAAGAGGCGGCGGTGTTTTCGCAGCCGCCGGAAGCGCCTGCCGCGTTCGAGCAACCCGTGAAGGAAAACGCCCGCAAGAAGAATTGGTGGTGGATCGCGCTCGCTGCCGCGCTTGCCCTGCTCGCGGTTCTGCTCGGCCGCGGCTGCTCCACGGAAAAGCAGGAACAGGACGCCGCGCCCGCAGCGAAGCCGGACGCGCTTTCTGACTCGGGTTCGGAAGCAAATGGCGCTTCCGACACGGCGATGGCGGCAGCCGCAACCGCCGATCAATCGTCGGCGCCCGCCGCGCTGCCGGGCAAGGACGCGACGATGTCCCTCGTCGTCGATGCATCCGGCATGCCTACTTTGAGCGCCACGGTCCACAACGAAGAGGAGAAGCGCCAACTGATCGACGCGCTCACGGCGAAGCTCGGCGCTAACAAATTCCACGCGAACATTTCGGTCGATCCGGACACGAAACCGGCCGCGTGGATCGCCAAGCTCGATGCCCTGCTGCCGGTCATGACGCTGCCGGGCGCGCAAGTGCGCATCGCGGGCGACAAGATCGATCTGAGCGGCCGCGCGGGCGATCCGAAGCTCGGCTGGCTGAGCAAGCTGAAGTCGTTCGTCGGCGACGGCTGGACCATCAGCGCAACCGACACGACGGCCGCAACGAAGGCCCTGGCCGCCTCCGACGCGCACGCCGCCGCGAGTTGCGCCGCCACAGACACCGCGAAGAATCTGAATCTGCATCCGATCCACTTCGGCTTCGCATCGAACTCGCTGTCGCGCGCCGCGTTGGACGAACTCGCCGAATCCGCGAAGGCGCTGAAGGCGTGCAATGCAGCCGGCAAGCCGGTCAAGCTGCAGATCGGCGGCTATACGGACAGTTCGGGCGATTCGGCGGCAAACATCCACCTGTCGGCGAAGCGCGCGCAGGCCGTGCGCAGTTATCTGGTCCGGCACGGCGCGCCGGCAGACACACTGACGGCGGAAGGTTTCGGCGACGCCCATCCGATCGCGGACAACGCGACGCGCGAGGGCCGCGCGGCAAATCGCCGGATCGAGTTCAAGGAACTGAACTGATTTCAGAAACGCCCCGAGGCCGCTAAAAAAAACGCGCCGGTCCGCTCATCGCGGCCGGCGCGTTTCGTTTTTCGCTTCGGCGGGTCGAGTTCCCGCTTCGTTGCGTTGCGCGCGGGGGAATCCATCGGCCATGAAATCCTGATCGAGATTCGCGGGCAGCATTTCACGCGCGACTTCGATCCACGCGCGCGCTGCATGCGACAGATAACCGTTGCGCCGCCAGCCGAGCGCCATGTCCCAGTGAATCTCGGGCGCCACGACCGGACGACAGGTGAACGCGTTGGCGTCGAGCCGGCGGCAATACGGCGCGGGCAGCAGCGCGATACCGATGCCCGCCTGCACGAGCGCCGCCATGAAATCCCAGTGCCCGCTGCGGCCGACGATCGTCGGCGCGAAACCCGCCTCGCGGCACGCGTTGAGCACGACGTCGTTGAGCGCCAGGCTTTCGCCGTAGAACACGAACGGCTCGGCGGCGAGATCGGTGAGGGCGACTTCGCTGGCGTCGTCCCAGCGCGAACCCTTGGCCGCGACGAGCCACAGAATCTGCCGGCTGACGGGCAGGACGTCGAACATCGCGGTGTCGACCGGCTGCAATACGCCGCCCAGTTCCAGTTCGCCGTCGATCAACGCCGCCTCGATCGCCTTCGAGCCGCGCTCGAACAACTTCAACTCGACCTTCGGATAGCGACGCCGGAATGCCGCGATCGCGGGCGTGAAAAGCGAGCCGCCCATCGGCGGAATGCCAATTGTCAGCGTGCCGCGCCCGAATGTGCCGAGATCGTTCAATTCGGCCTCCAGTCTCGCGTGCGCCGCCAGCACCTCGACACCGCGCTGATACACGATCTGCCCGGCGTCCGTCAGCACCATCTGCCGGCCTTCACGCAGAAGCAGCGGCGAACCGACCTCATCCTCCAGCGCCTTCACCATTTTGCTGATGGTCGGCTGAGTCACGAACATGTGTTCAGCGGCGGCCGTGAAGCTCTTTTGCTTCACAACTTCGATGAAGTATCGCAAGGCGCGCAATTCCATCTTCGGCTCCGGAATTCCAGTTCGGAATGTTAGAGATAAGGTTAATTCATTTTTATTATGCAAGGTGCGCCCATATACTCGGTCTACAGGTTAACCCTAGTTCATTGAATTTCAACGCGAAGAGTCCGCCATGTCCGCTGTCCCCATGACCCATCCGCAATCCGCTTTCGGCCGCTTTCTGCGTGTCGCGGTGCAGTCCGCCGCGCTCGCGGCGATCTGGGTCGCGGCGGATTTCGTCGCGCGCAAGCTGGCGCTGCCGGTGCCGGGCGGCGTTGTCGGCCTGGTCGCGCTGCTCGCGCTTCTGTTCTGCGGCGGCATCGCCCCGCGCTGGGTGAAGGCGGGCGCGGACTGGCTGCTCTCGGACATGCTGCTGTTCTTCATTCCGGCGGCGGTCGCGGCGGTTCAGTACGGCGGCCTCTTTATGGAGGACGGCTGGCGGCTCGCGCTCGTCGTCGTCGGGGGAACGTTGATGGTGATGGTGGCCGTCGCGTTCGCGGTCGACCGTGCGGCGGGTCTCGAACGCCGCCTCGCGCTGCGCCGCGCGCTCGTGGCGCGGCATGCCGCGCGGGCTTGAGCGAGCCGACATGAACCACTTTTTTGCCGCCCTCATCGCCGACGACGCCGCGCGGCTCGTCGCGGCGGGCTGCTTCGTGCTGACCGTCGCGCTGTACTTCGCGGCCAAGCATCTCTACGCGCGCTTCCGGCGGCCCTGGCTCACGCCGCTGCTGGCCGTGCCGGCCGTGCTCGCGCTCGTCGTCGTGATGGCGCGCATTCCGTACTCCGTCTATTACGCCGACACGCGCTGGCTCATGTGGCTGCTCGGTCCGGCGACCGTCGCGTTCGCAGTGCCGATCTACGAATACCGCGCGCTCATCAAGCGTCACTGGATTTCGCTTACTGTCGGCGTGACGGTCGGGATTCTGGTCGCGGTCGGTGGATCGCTGATGCTCGCGAAACTGCTGCATCTGTCGCCGGAACTTCAGCGCAGCCTCGCGACGCGCTCCGTCTCCACGCCCTTCGCGCTCGCCGTCTCCGACAAGATCCACGCGCCGAAGGACTTGACCGCGCTGTTCGTGATCGCGACGGGCGTCTGCGGCATGCTGTTCGGCGAAATCGTGCTCGCGCTCGTGCCGTTGCGCACGCGGCTCGCGCGCGGCGCGTTGTTCGGCGCGGCGGCACACGGCGTCGGCACGGCGAAGGCGCGCGAACTTGGCAGTGAAGAGGGCGTCGTTGCGAGCCTCACGATGATGATCGCCGGCGTCGCGATGGTGCTGCTCGCCCCGGTGCTGTCGTCCTTGCCGTTCTGATCGCGAACGGCGCCGCGAATGCCCTCGCGCGCGCCTCAGAATAGGCTCGTTTCCACGAGACTTTGCTACAATCGACGCTCGCTTCCGAGGAGCGTTGCGACGGGCAATTGTTGAACATTCGCCCGCCAGGCTCGGAAGCATTCAATCCGGACGGTTCAAAAAGCGCCATGCAATCGGGGCGCCCGCTGAGCCACCGCATTCGAACGGCGCTCACGTCAACATTTCTAGTCTTTTTAGAAAAGGAGGGCGTGATGAACGCCGCAGTTCTCGATTCAAATTCCAAGGATTACGTCGTCGCCGACATGTCGCTGGCCGCATGGGGCCGCAAGGAACTCGACATCGCCGAAACGGAGATGCCGGGCCTTATCCAGACGCGCGAAGAATACAAGGCGCAGCAGCCGCTGAAGGGCGCGCGCATCGCCGGTTCGCTGCACATGACGATTCAGACGGGCGTGCTGATCGAAACGCTCACGGCGCTGGGCGCGGACGTGCGCTGGGCCTCGTGCAACATCTTTTCGACGCAGGATCACGCAGCTGCGGCGATCGCCGCTGGCGGCACGCCGGTGTTCGCGTTCAAGGGCGAATCGCTCGACGAGTACTGGGAATTCACCCATCGCATCTTCGAATGGCCGAACGGTCAGTTCGCCAACATGATTCTCGATGACGGCGGCGACGCAACGCTGCTGCTCATTCTCGGCGCGAAGGCGGAGAAGGACCGCTCGGTCATCGCCAAGCCGACGAACGAGGAAGAAGTCGCGCTGTACAAGGCCATCGGCAAGCATCTGGACAACGATCCGGCGTGGTACTCCACGCGCCTGTCGCACATTCAGGGCGTGACGGAAGAAACCACCACGGGCGTGCATCGCCTGTATCAGATGGAGAAGGAAGGGCGTCTGCCGTTTCCGGCCATCAACGTGAACGATTCGGTCACGAAGTCGAAGTTCGACAATCTCTACGGCTGCCGCGAGTCGCTCGTCGACGGCATCAAGCGCGCGACCGACGTGATGATCGCGGGCAAGATCGCGGTCGTGGCCGGCTACGGCGACGTGGGCAAGGGCTGCGCGCAATCGCTGCGCGGTCTGGGCGCGACGGTGTGGGTCACGGAAATCGATCCGATCTGCGCGCTGCAAGCCGCGATGGAAGGCTACCGCGTCGTGACGATGGAATACGCCGCGAGCCGCGCGGACATCTTCGTGACGGCGACAGGCAACTACCACGTCATCAATCACGACCACATGAAGGCGATGCGCAACAACGCGATCGTCTGCAATATCGGCCACTTCGATTCGGAAATCGATATCGCTTCCACGCGCCAGTACACGTGGGACAACATCAAGCCGCAGGTCGATCACATCGTCTTCCCGGATGGCAAGAAAATCATCATTCTGGCTGAAGGCCGTCTCGTGAACCTGGGCTGCGCGACGGGCCATCCGTCGTTCGTGATGTCCAACTCGTTCACGAACCAGACGCTCGCGCAGATCGAATTGTTCACGCAAGGCAAGAAGTACGAGAACAAGGTCTATGTGCTGCCGAAGCATCTCGACGAGAAGGTGGCGCGCCTGCACCTCGGCCGCATCGGCGCGGAACTGACCGTGCTGTCGGATGAGCAGGCCGGTTACATCGGCGTCGACAAGAACGGTCCGTTCAAGCCCAACCACTACCGCTACTAATCGCGAGCGGCGGCGAATCGTTGCGCGGGCGGAAGGTTCGAATCCGCCTGCGCGACCAACACGCATCAACCGGAGATTCCTCGATGACCGTGCTCCTGACATGGCTGATCAACGCGCTCGCGCTCCTGATCATCACATACCTGGTGCCGTCGATACACATTCGCAGTTTCGGCACGGCGCTCATCGTCGCGGTGGTGCTGGGGCTCATCAACGCGATCATCAGACCCGCGCTCATCATCCTCACGCTGCCGGTGACGATCGTCACGCTCGGGCTCTTCATACTCGTCGTGAATGCGCTGTGCTTCTGGCTGTGCTCGTCGCTGTTGAAGGGCTTCGAAGTATCGGGCTTCTGGTCCGCATTCTTCGGCTCGATTCTGTACAGCATCGTGTCGTGGCTGTTGTCGGCGCTGGTGTTCGGGAATCGCAATTTCGGGTGACGCTGGAGCGCGGACGCTGCCGTCCGTCTAAAACATCATGAAACCGATCGAACTCTCATTCGAGTTTTTTCCGCCGAAGGCGCAGGAAGGCGTGGACAAGCTGCGCGCTTCCCGCGCCGAGCTGAAGACGCTCTCGCCCAAGTTCGTCTCCGTGACTTTCGGCGCGGGCGGCTCCACGCAGCAAGGCACGCTCGACACCGTGCTCGAAATGGCCGCGGAAGGCTTCGAGGCCGCGCCGCATCTTTCGTGCGTCGGATCGTCCAGGGAGAATCTGCGCGCGATTCTCACGCAGTACCGTGAGCACGGCATTCGCCATATCGTCGCGTTGCGTGGCGATCTGCCCTCGGGCATGGGCGAAGTCGGCGAGTTGCGCTATGCGTCCGAACTCGTGGCGTTCATTCGCCAGGAGCACGGCGACTGGTTCAACATCGAAGTGGCTGCGTATCCGGAGTTTCATCCGCAGTCGAAGTCGCCGCGCGCCGATCTGGAAAACTTCGCGCGCAAGGTGAAGGCGGGCGCGAATTCCGCGATCACGCAGTACTTCTTCAATGCCGACGCGTACTTCAGGTTCGTCGAGGAAGCGCGCAAGCTCGGCGTCGACGTGCCGATCGTGCCGGGCATCATGCCGATCACGAACTTCACGCAACTGATGCGCTTCTCCGACATGTGCGGCGCGGAAGTGCCGAAGTGGATCGCGCGCCGGCTCGAAAGCTTCGGCGACGATCGCGAGTCGATTCGCGCATTCGGCGTCGACGTGGTGACGGG
>Ga0105251_10001580_pt1 | contig 19491 bp, 18 predicted proteins | sample KBSS64metaG_FD_80424 | JGI IMG/M metagenome (GOLD analysis project Ga0105251, IMG submission 80424) | Switchgrass rhizosphere microbial communities from Kellogg Biological Station, Michigan, USA - KBS S6-4 metaG | ecosystem: Host-associated > Plants > Roots > Rhizosphere > Soil | place...
CGGTGATTGAGCAGCCAGGCGACCGCATGCATCATCCGGGTGGTGGTGCGCAGGCCCTCGCTCGACATCGCGATGCGCCCCGGATCGTCGGCCGCGCCGCTGTCCGCCCTGCCGCACAGGCTGAAGGCGTGGCGCACCTCGTCCGAGAGGACGAGCGCCTCGCAGTACAGTCCCTCGACGATCTTCGGACTAATCGTGACCACTCGCCCCATGGCCACGCTCTATGAACGAAGCGAGAGTCCGTGTGAATCGCCGCGTCCGACGTTTTTCGGTGGAAATCTGGGCTGTCCGAAAAGGGTACGCATGCCGGTGCGCGGCGCATTACCAGGTTGTGCGGCAAACCCGTTGATCAGGCGATGATATCGGGAATCAGGAAATCCTCGATCTGGGCGATCTGGTCCTTCAACCGCAATTTCCGCTTCTTCAATCGGGCGATCTGCAATTGGTCGGTCGACCCGGCGGAGCCGAGCGCGTCGATCGCCGCGTCGAGATCGCGGTGCTCGATGCGGAGCATCTCGAGGCGCTTGCGCATCTCCTCTTCGGTCACGCCCGCAATCCCTCAGCCGATACGATGAACCAAGCCGCTCCCGCTCGACGCAGCAGGACGGCGGCTCACCGATATGGGGCATTAACGCGCTTCGCAAGAGCACCCAGGTATGGTGTCCTAACAATTGTGCCGCATCCGCATGATGCCGAGTCGGCAGCACGGGTTCGGCCGGAAGAGGAGGACCATCTATGGAGACTTCGCACGTCAGCGCCCTGCAGCTCAAGCATGCCGGCATTGAACGGCAGATCCACGACGAGATGAGCCGCCCGATGCCTGACGCCGTGACAATTCAGGCGCTCAAGAAGCGAAAGCTCAGGCTGAAGGAGGAACTCGCCCGCCACTGAGCGCGCGATCGTACCTGGGGGACCAGCCCCTTTAACCCCCACGCAGCAAATCAGGAAATCCGCGGCACTTCGACGGCTCCTTTGCGTTCCCAAACCGCAGGGTTTGGTCTAGTCGGTGAGACATGAGCAGCGGAGCCGTCGAAGCAGCCCGGACCATCCTGACCCGCCTTCACGAAGTGATGGCGTCGCGCAGCAACGCGCAGTCGAAGCTCAACACCGTGGTGGAGGTGATCGGCGAGTGCCTCGATAGCGAGGTCTGCTCGATCTACCTGCTGCGCGAGGGGATGCTGGAGCTGTTCGCCACGCGCGGCCTGGCGCAGGAGGCGGTGCACGTCACCCGGATGGCGGTGGGCGAGGGTCTGGTCGGCACGATCGCCGAGCAGATCGAGACGCTGAACCTGGCCGAGGCGACCGCCCACCCCGACTTCTCGTACCGGCCGGAAACGGGCGAGGACAAGTTCCACTCCTTCGCCGGCGTCCCCATCGTGCGGCGCGAGCGGTGCGTGGGCGTGCTGTGCGTGCAGCACGTCGACCCGCGGCGCTACGAAGAGATCGAGATCGAGGCGCTGCAGACCGTCGCCATGGTCCTGGCCGAATTGATCACCAACGCCGACCTGATCGACGAGGTCGATGTCGATGCGCTCGCCGCCGGCCAGACCGGCCCCGAGCAGCTGCGCGGCCTCACCCTGGTCAAGGGTCTCGCCGGCGGCGTCGCCGTCTACCACCAGCCGCGCATCAACATCGAGCACATCGTGGCCGAGGACACCGAGGCCGAGCGCCAGCGCGTGATCATGGCGTTCGACAAGATGCGCGACCAGATCGAGCGCATGGCCAACCAGGCCGAATTCGGCATCGGCGGCGAGCACGAGGAGGTCCTCGCGACCTACAAGATGTTCGCCTACGACGAAGGCTGGACCCGGCGGATCAACGAGGCGATCGATTCCGGCCTCACCGCCGAGGCCGCGATCGAGCGGGTGCAGCAGCGCACCCGGATGCGCATGCGCCAGATCGACGATCCGCTCCTCGCCGATCGCATGCACGACCTGGAGGACCTGGCGAACCGCCTGCTGCGGATCGTCTCGGGCCAGCTCGGCACCGCGGCCACGATGGGGCTGCGCAGCGACGCGATCCTCATCGCCCGCAACTTGGGCCCGGCCGAGCTGCTCGAATACGACCGCCGCCGCCTTAAGGGCGTGATCCTGGAGGAAGGCTCGCTCACCAGCCACGTCGTCATCGTCGCGCGCGCCATGGGCATTCCCGTTCTCGGCCGGGTAAGGGGGCTGCGCGGCAAAGTGCGCGAGGGCGATCCGCTGCTGCTCGACTGCGACCAGGCGACGGTCGTGATCCGGCCGCTGGCCGGCGTGATCGAGGCGTTCGAGGCGCGTTTTGCCCGCAGCCGCGAGCGCCAGGCCGCCTACGCCGCGCTTCGCGACGTCGTGCCGGTCAGCGCCGACGGCAAGCGCATCACCGTGATGATCAACGCGGGCCTGCGCGACGATGTCGCGAACCTCAGCCTCACGGGCGCCGACGGCATCGGCCTGTTCCGCACCGAGTTCCAGTTCCTGGTGTCCGCCACCCTGCCAGCGCGCGAGCGGCAGACGCGCCTCTACCGCGACGTGATGGACGCGGCCGGCAGCAAGCCGGTGATGTTCCGCACCGTCGACATCGGCGGCGACAAGACCCTGCCCTACTTGCGCCACGACGATGGCGAGGGCGAGGAGAACCCGGCGATGGGCTGGCGCGCCCTGCGCGTGGCGCTGGAACGGGACGGACTGCTCAAGGCCCAGGCCCGCTCGCTGCTCGAAGCGGCAGCCGGCCGCACGCTCAACGTCATGTTCCCGATGGTCAGTGAGCCGTGGGAGTTCGATGCCGCGAAGGCCGTGTTCGACAAGCAGGTCGCGTTCCTGCGCGGCCAGAAGAAGCGCCTGCCCGAGGCGATCCGCTATGGCGTGATGCTGGAAGTGCCCGCGCTCGCCGAACAGCTCGATCTGCTCGCGCCCAAGATCCAGTTCCTCTCGATCGGCACCAACGACCTCACCCAGTTCCTGTTCGCCGCCGACCGCTCGAACGCCAAGCTCGCCGAACGCTATGACTGGCTGAGCCCGTCGATCCTGCGCTTCTTGCGGCGCGTCGTGCGCGCGCTCGACGGCAAGAGCGTCGACATCACGGTGTGCGGCGAAATGGGCGGGCGCCAGCTCGAAGCCATGGCGCTGATCGGCATCGGCATCGAGCGGCTGTCGATCACGCCCGCATCGGTGGGTCCGATCAAGGCCATGATCGGCAAGCTCGACGTGGCTGCGGTGCGCGCGGCGATGGACGCCTGGCTGGCCGCGCCGCCTGCCGACATGCGCCTGGCTCTGTCCGATTGGGCCGCGTCCGAAGGTATCCTCCTGGATTGACGCTGCATCTATGTAGGCGCCGTTTACCACCCCTGGGGAATTTGCTAGGGCGATCATCGTAGGGTCAGCGGTATTCGCCGAGGAAACAGCAGACCGCGCGGTCCCTAGGTTGACTTTGCCTCGAGGACCGCGTTGTCTCGCCGCCGATTACCCATGTTAACCCCTTCCCGTCGGGAGCGGAATGGACGAGCAGGACAAGCTGGAGAGCCAGGCAGCCTCCCGAAATGTGGGTGAGTTGTTGCGGGCAGCGCGCGAGGCAGCCGACCTCAGCCGTGCCGATGTCGCGGCGCGCACGCGCGTTGCCGAGCGGTACCTGGCGGCGATCGAGGACAATCGCTTCGGCGACCTGGCCGCGCCGACTTATGCCGTGGGTTTCTCGCGCGCCTATGCGCGGGCGGTGGGGCTGGACGAGGCCGACATCGCGAAGCGGGTGCGCCGCCAGCTCGACGCCCAGTCGCCGAAGCGGCCGGCGACCGTGCCCAGCTTCGAGCCGGGCGATCCCGCCCGCGTGCCGCCGTCGCGCATCGCCTGGATCGCGGGCGCCTTCATCATCGTGGTGGTCGGGCTGCTGCTGCTCTACTGGAACAGCTACCTCTCGCCCGAGGGGCGCTTGCCGGACCTGCTGCCCGATGCGACGCCCGCCGCCTCGCAAGCCGCGCCTGCGCAAGCTCCCGCGCCTGCCGCGCCAACGCCTGCTCAGGGCCCCGTCGTCCTGACCGCGATGGCGCCGAACGTGTGGATCAAAGTGACCGACGCCGCCGGCGCCCAGCTCATCCAGCGCGAACTGGCGCAGGGCGAGAGCTTCACCGTGCCGCCCGAGGCGAAAGGCGCGCAGCTGCGCACCGGCCGGCCCGACGTGCTGCAGATCTCGGTTGGCGGCCAAGCGCTCCCGCCGCTTTCGGACAAGCCCAGGCTGCTCAGCGGCATCTCGCTCGAACCGGCCTCGTTGCTGGAGCGCGCGCGTGGAGCGCCTGCGCCCACGCCGACGGCTCCGAACGCGGCTACGGCCCCGGACGCGAGCACGGCGGCTTCGCCCGAAGCCGCCCGGGCCACGCAGCCGGGAGCCGAGCCACGCCCCAGATCGACCCCGAGGCCGCGATCGACCCCGCGCGCCAGCCGCTCGGCGGCGGGCATGGACGACATCCTGGGCAGCCGCTCTTCGACGCCGGGACCGCGCGCGGCGGATGGCATGCCGGAACCGATCCTGCCGCCCGCCTATCCGGTATCCACCGCTTCGCACTGAGCGCGGGCTCGACAGCGCACCGGGCTTGCGGCAAGCGGAGCGCGAGGGTCGAAGGTGGTTAATTCCCTGTTCCGCTGCTCGCTGCCACCGGTGGCGAAGCTTCGAGGTGTGGAGACGAATTGGCGATGATGGGTTCGGGGATAAGTTCGAGAGCGGGTCGGGGGCATTTGCGGCAGGCCTCGCTGAGGGCGCTGGCGATCGCGGGCGTGCTGGCGCTGGCGGGCGGCGGCGTTCCCGCCTTCGCGCAGGATGCCAACACCGCTCTGCGGCTCAACAAGGTCGAAGCCGAAGTGCGCGCGCTGCAGCGTAAGGTCTTCCCCGGTAGCGACGGCAAGTACTTCACGCCCGAGATCACGCCGGGCACGCCGACCCCCTCGCCCGCGCCGCCACCCTCGACGACGGCACTCAGCGACGTGCTGACGCGGATGGACTCGCTCGAGGCGCAAGTGGCGCGGCTCACGGGCCAGGTCGAGCAGAACAGCAACCGCATCACCCAGCTCGAAGCGCGGATGGCGAGCCTCGGCCAGGCGGCGGCGGCTCCCGCGCCCACGAGCCCGGCGCCACAGACGAACCTCGACGCCATGAGCGGGGGCGCCTCGGCCGTGCGCCCCACCCCGACACCCACGCCGACACCCACCCCTGCGGCAACTTCGCCAGCGGCCGCCCCGTCGTCCTCGCGGGTGAAGGCGGTGAGCGCGATCGCCAAGCCCAGCACGGGGGACGCGGCCGAGGACGAGTACAGCTACGGCTACCGCCTGTGGGAAGCGAAGTTCTACCCCGAGGCGCAGCAGCAGTTGAAGCTGTACCTGGAGAAATACCCGCGTGGGCCGCGCGGCAGCTGGGCGCGCAACCTGCTCGGCCGTGCCTACCTCGACGATGGCAACGCGCTGGAGGCGGCCAAGTGGTTCGTGCAGAACTACCAGACCGACAAGCGCGGCGAGCGCGCGCCCGACAGCCTGCTTTACCTCGCGGTCTCGATGAAGCAGCTCAACGACAGCAAGCGCGCCTGCATCGCCCTCTCCGAATTCGGCTCGACTTACGCTGCCGAGGCGGCCGGGCGGCTGAAGGGCCTCTACGACAGCACGCGCAATGGACTGCAGTGCAGCGCCTGATCGGCTGATGCCGGACCCGGACGCCTGCGCGCGCTTCGCGCAGGCGCTGCGCCGGGTCTGGCCGGAAGCCGGCGATGCGCTCGACGAGCCGGGCGGTCCGAAGCTGGGTCTCGGCGTTTCCGGCGGGCCGGACAGCACCGCGATGCTGCTGCTCGCGGCGGCGGTGTTGCCCGGGCGGGTCGAGGCGGCGACAGTCGACCACCGGCTGCGCCCCGCCAACGCCGACGAGGCGCGCGATGTCGCGGCGTTGTGCGCGCGGCTGGGCGTGCCGCACGCCACGCTGCCCGTGGCGCTGGAGGCGGGCAATGTGCAGGATGCCGCGCGCACCGCGCGCTATGCCGCGCTCGGCGACTGGGCGCAGGAGCGTGGCCTTGCCGCGGTCGCCAGCGCACACCATGCCGACGATCAGGCCGAGACGCTGCTGATGCGGCTCAACCGCGCGAGCGGGGTGGCCGGACTGGCCGGCGCGCGCGCGCGGGGGCAGGTTCCGGGCAGCAGCCTCGTCTTGCTGCGGCCCTTGCTCGGTTGGCGGCGAGCCGAGCTGGCCGCGATCGTGGCCGCCGCCGGCATCGAGCCCGCCGACGATCCCAGCAACGTCGACGACCGGTTCGACCGTGCGCGGCTGAGGAAGGCCCTGCAAGGCGCCGACTGGCTCGACATCGCCGCCGTTGCCGACAGCGCCGGCCACCTTGCCGATGCCGACGTGGCGCTTTCGTGGTCGGCGGACCTCGAATTCCGCGCCCGGGTGAAGCGCGACCCCTTCGGCATGACCTACCGGCCGATGGCGCCCAAGGCGATCGCGCTGAGGGTGGTGGCGCGGATCATCGCCGAGCTCGACGGTGCGGAGCCGCGCGGCGGCGCCGTGGCCCGGCTGTTCGATGCGCTGGTCGCGGGTCATCCCGGCTCGATCGGAGACTTGGTGGTCCGGCCCAACGCGGGCGGCTGGAGCTTCGCCCGAGCCCCCGCCCGCCGCACCGCGCCCAAGCGGGGCCGCTAGCGTCTGTCCTGTTTAAGCGGCACCGGCCCACGCCCCCACCCGACCTCCCAACGATAGTACCCTATGGGAGGTCGGGTGGGGGCGTGGGCCGGTGCCGATTCCGCTTCAAGCGGACAGACTCGAGCCGATTCCAGCAGTCAGTACCCGTTGGGGCCGGGGCCGCCTGGTCCCTGCTGCTCCTGGCGGTCCGGGTACGCATTGCCGCGCCGGGCTCCGGGAGGGGGCGGCGCGGCGCGCAGGCCCGGGTCAATCTGGCCAGTTCCCTGTGGGCGTCCGCGCGAAGGACCCTGTCCCGTCGCCTGGTTGAGGAAGTCGTCGCCGGCGGCGGGCGGCGCGCGGCCGCGATCGTCCCGACTGTCCCGACCGTCGCGATCCTCACGGCCATCGGGCGCGGGACCGGGTCCGACGCTGCCGTCCTCGTAGCGCGCGGCGCCATCGCCGGGGCCGCTGCGGCGATTGGCGCCGCCCGGCTGGATCAGGTTGCCGTTGTCGTCGGTGTAGTAGTAGTCGTCGGGATTGTCGGTCATCGCCTCGTCATCGGGCTCCAACTGCCATTCGGGCAACTTGAGCTGGGTGTCGAACGGCTGGACCGGCCTGCCCTGCACCGCGACCCGCATATAGGCCGCGAAAGCCGAGGCCGGCGCATGTCCGCCCGAAAGGCCGGGCACCGGGCGCGCGTCGTCGCGGCCCATCCACACGCCGGTTGTGATCCCGCTGGAGAAGCCGAGAAACCAGCCGTCCTTGTTCGAGCTGGTGGTGCCGGTCTTGCCGGCGACCGGGCGGCCGATCTGCGCCGCGCGGCCGGTGCCGATGGCGACCGCCGATTGCAGCAGGTCGGTGATCCCCGCGGCGACATGCGGGGGCACCAGCACTTGCCCGCTCGGGCTGCGATGCTGGTACAGCAGCTTGCCGCTGGTCGTGGTGACCTTGAGGATGCCGTAGGGCTCGACCGAAGTACCGCCGGCCGACACCTCGGAAAAGGCGCGCGTCATGTCGATCAGCCGCACATCGGACGTGCCCAGCACCATCGAGGGGTGCGTGTCGATCGGAGTGGTGATGCCGAAACGGCGCGCCATCGAGGCGACGGTGCCGAAGCCCACTTCGTTGCCGAGCGCGGCAGCGACGGTGTTCTTGGAGTAGGCGAAGGCAGTGCGCACGTCGATCTGGCCGGCGTAGCTGCCGCCGGAATTGCGCGGGCTCCAACCGTCGATGGTGACCGGCTCGTCGTTCACGCGGTCGTCGGGCGTGAAGCCTGCCTCCAGCGCGGCGAGGTAGACGAACAGCTTCCACGCCGAGCCCGGCTGGCGCAGCGCGGTGACGGCGCGGTTGTAGTTGGAATTGACGTAGTCGGTGCCGCCCACCATCGCGCGCACCGCGCCGTCGCTGTCGAGGCTGACAAGCGCGCCCTGCGCGCCCTTGGGGACATTGGCGGTGACCGCCGCGGTGCCCGCGCGCTGCATGCCGATGTCGAGCGTGGTCCACACCTCGATCGGCTCGTCGGTATCCGGGATCAGCACGTCGAGCTGCGGCAGCGCCCAATCGGTGAAGTAGCGGACCGAGTTCTGCCCCTTCTCCTTGGCGATCGCCACGTCGTCCAGATCGATCCCATCCGCCTCGCTCGACGAGATCACGCCGGTGTCGACCATGGTGCTGAGCACCACTTTGGCGCGCGTCTTGGCCGCCTCGACATCGGCGGTGGGCGAGTAGTTCGACGGCGCCTTGACCAGCCCGGCGATGATCGCGGCCTCGGCGGTGGAGAGGTGGTCGGCCGGGTGGCCGAAGAACTTGCGGCTGGCGGCGTCGATGCCGTAGGCGCCGCCGCCGAAGTAGACCTTGTTCAGGTACAGCTCGAGCAGCTGGTCCTTGTCGAACTTGCGCTCGAGCGCGAGCGCCAGCACGCCCTCGCGGATCTTGCGCCCGAACGTGCGGCTGTTGTTGAGGAAGATCGTGCGGGCCAGCTGCTGCGTGATGGTCGAGCCGCCCTGCCGCCAACGCCCCGTTTCGTAACGCACCATGACCGAGCGGACGACCCCGATCGGGTCGACGCCCCAGTGCTCGCGGAAACGCCGATCCTCGACCGAGACGATGGCGTCCTTCATGATCGGCGGGATCTGCTCTGTGTTCAGCCACTTGCCGTAGCTGGGGCCGAGCGACAGCAATTCGCTGCCGTCGCGGGCCCGCACGACGATCATCTGCCCGTTCTGGCTGCTCTGGAGCGAGGAGAACGAAGGCAGCTGGCGCTCGGTGAGGAAGACCGCGGTGCCCAGGCCGATCACGCCCAGGATCACCAATGCGCCGCCCCAGATCACGATGGCGCGCACGATGCGCCGCCACAGCGGCCTTGGCGCGGGTTCCTCGGGCGAGCGGCTGGGGCTCGCGCCGCGCCGGCCGGATTTATTGGGCATTCCTGGTTACGAACCCCCGTAGCGGACGATCACGTGGCAGTCGCCCTACACTTTGGCGCGCCGATTTGTAACCCTGGGTGAACGGCCTGGGACCGCGAGCCGGCGCCCCTCCCCCGCAAGGGAGGAGCAGGCCTGCGATCAGCCTTCCTTGGGCTTGAAGTCTAGCGAGGCGGAATTGATGCAGTAGCGCAGGCCCGTCGGCCCGGGGCCATCGGGGAAGACGTGGCCCAGGTGCCCTTCGCACTTGGCGCAGCGCACTTCGGTGCGGACCATGCCGTGCGACATGTCGCGATGCTCGTCCACCGCTTCCTCGCCCACCGGCGCGGTGTAGCTCGGCCAGCCCGAGCCCGAATTGTACTTGGTGTCGGACGAGAACAGTGGCGCACCGCAGCCGGCACAGGTGTAGAGCCCATCCTGCTTGTTCTTCTCGTACTTGCCGGTGAAGGCGCGCTCGGTGCCGGCCTGGCGCAGGACCTGGTACTGCTCGGGCGACAGCTTGGCGCGCCACTCGGCGTCGGTCAGTTCGACTTTCTCGGTGGTGTTGGGATCGGTCATCTCGGGGCTTCTCCTTGGCCAGGAATATGGCGCGGCGGCGCACCGATTTCCAGAGAGCGGTGAGAATGCAGCCGGATACTGGTCAATGCGGGCGGACTGCCATAGTCAGCCCCCTTTCACGATCGGCAGGATTGCACAGATGAATACGCGCGGCTCCATGATCTTCGCCCCGGTCCTGCTGCTGGTCCTGCCGAGCGCCTGCGGCCAGAGCCAGGACGCCGCCGATCCGGGCTCCTCCACGCAGCCGACGCAGGCCGTGGCGGACGCGCCGCCAGCGTTCGGCGTCTGCAAGTCGTGCCATGCGGTGAAGCTGGGCCAGAACCTCATCGGGCCCTCGCTCGCCGGCGTGTGGGGGCGCAAGGCCGGCAGCCTGCCGGGCTATACCTACAGCGGCCCTCTGAAAGCCTCCGGGATCACCTGGGACCGGGCGAGCCTGGACACATGGCTGCAAGGGCCGATGCAGATGGTGCCGGGAACGCGGATGGTCGTCGGCCTGCCCGATCCGGCCAGCCGCAAGCAGGTGATCGACTATCTCGAGACGCTGAAGTGAGCGCGGACGCCGCATCCGCGACGGCATGCGGCACGGCTGACGGGTCACGAAAAAGGAGCGGCGCCCTCCCGGACACCGCTCCTCTCCGGGGACAACCCTGGAAAAAGCCCGTCGCCTGGAACACTCAGACCTTGTGGGCGGGCAGCGGTGCCGCGGGCGCAGCTTCGGCCTTGACCGGAATGGCAGTGCCGTTGAGCTTGGCCGCCTCGCAGCCGTCCGACGCGGCCTGCGTGACCTTGGGCTGCGCGCTCGATCCGTCCGAGCTGTACGCGACCGTGCGGGTGCAGCCGTTGGCATCGGTGCTCGACGAGTAATAGCTGACGTGGACGCCCGCCGGCATCGTGCCGACCATGGTCACGCCGGGCGCCATGGCTTGGGCATCGCCGTTCGCCACGGCGTGCTGCACCGACTGCCGGGCCTGGCGCTGCAGCAGCGCCGCCTGCTGCATCATCGCCTGCATCTGCGCGTCCATGGCGGCCGAGATGCGGTCCATCTGCGCGAAAGGATCATAAGCGGCGGTATCGTAGGCAGCGGCATCCACCGCCGTGGTCGGCACGAAGGCGACCTGAGGCGCGACGTCGCCGGTGTAATGCACTTCGACGACCTGCCCGTCTGGCGCAGCGACCTTCATCGTATGCAGCTTGGCCGTGGCGGCCTCGGCGACGCCGGCCCCGAGCAGGGCCACGACGGCGGCGCCGACGATATACTTGGGAGCAATTCGCATGGGGGATTTCTCCTTCGACTCAAAGACCCAGTGCGATGACCGAAGCTGCTACCGCGAAGCTGAACGGCAGATGACGGATGCGGCCCGTATCGTGCGAGCCGAAACGAAAAAGGGCGGCCCCGCAAGGCCGCCCTTTCTGCTTGTCTCTCGGCAGAACCGAGAAGAAGATCACTTGATCTCGACGGTGCCGCCGGCTTCCTCGATCTTCTTCTTGATCTCTTCGGCCTCGGCCTTGTTCACGCCTTCCTTGACCGCCTTGGGAGCGCCCTCGACCAGAGCCTTGGCTTCGGCGAGGCCCAGCTGCGTGATCGCGCGGACTTCCTTGATGACCTGGATCTTCTTGCCGCCGTCGCCGGTGAGGATGACGTCGAATTCGGTCTTCTCTTCGACCGGAGCGGCGGCATCGCCACCACCGGCGGGCGCAGCCACGGCCACCGCGGCGGCGGCGGAAACGCCCCACGCCTCTTCGAGGGCCTTGGCGAGGTCGGCCGCCTCGAGGACGGTCAGCTGCGACAGTTCTTCAACAAGCTTGGCAATATCGGCCATTGTATTCACTCCTGGTTTCGTGGTCCCGGTGCCTCACGGCCGCCGGGCTAAATCGCTGGAAACGTCTGGCTGAGCTTGAACTCAGGCGGCATCCTTCTCGGCGTAGGCGGCAAAGACGCGCGCCAGCTTGGCCGCCGGAGCGGTCGAGAGCTGGGCGATCTTGGTCGCCGGAGCCTGGACGAGGCCGATGAGCTTGGCGCGCATCTCGTCGAGCGAGGGCATCGAGGCGAGAGCCTTGACACCTTCGGCGTTGAGGACGTGCGCACCCAGCGAACCGCCGACGATCTCGATCTTGTCGGTCGTCTTGGCGAAGTCGACGACGGCCTTGGCGGCGGCGACGGGATCCACCGAAGTGGCGATACCCGTCGGGCCGTTCAGGAAGTCGCCGATACCGACATAGTCGGTGTCCGCGATGGCAAGCTTGGCAAGACGGTTCTTCGCAACCTTGTAGGACGCTCCGGCCTCGCGGACCTTCGTGCGCAGGGCGGTGGACTGGGCCACCGACATGCCGAGGTTGCGGGTGATGACCACCACGCCGACCTCGTTGAAGACCGCGTTGAGCGAAGCGACCGATTCGGCTTTCTGCGAACGATCCATGCCTTACTCCTTCACAATGGCCGCCCCGAAACCGAGAAACTTCGGCGCGCGGCGACCGGCTACGTGTTTCCCATGCCGCGAGTGCGACAAGGGGAAGTCCGTTTCGATGGGGAAGGAGCCGTGCCGGTAAGCACGAAAGCGGCACCGCGCCGGGAGGCGAAGGGCCGTGGATTATCTCTGTCCCCGTCTAGGCTGGAGATTAAGAGGGGAACCCTCGCCAGCTGTCTCGGACGGATGACTCGGCAAGCCGAAGCTGCCGGTCGGGGCGGGCCTTTGGCGGAATGGCGTGTGAGAGTCAAGCCTGGTGGCTTGCTGGGAAGTGTTGAACCGCTGCGTCCGCTGGCGATCATAGCCGATCGTGGCATATTGCGTCCATGAACGACCTACACGACCGAGTAACCCACTCTAGCATGCCTCGGCGCGCCGGCCTGCTGTTGATGCTCGTTGGTTCCGGATGTTCATCGATTTGGGGGACTACGCCCCTAGCGGGGTTGTCAGTCGTTGGAGGGCTTCTTGCAGTCGTCGGTACGTTTCGACGATCAAAAGCGAAGGTCCGCTGACGCCTCAAAAACTGGGCTATAGACGCGGTAGCTAAAGGCACTTAACCGGCGGCTAAGAACCGCGGTCTAATCACAACCGATGTCTACCGATCGGCGATCTCGAAGTATTTTCTCAGGAACCGTCAGCGGCCTAGCGACAGCTTGTGTCCACTATCTGAGCGGCGGGAGCCGTGTAACCTCCGGCTCGATTTTCCTTGGGATCATCATGATCTTGAGCGGATGGACCGTGCTGTTCAATCTGCTCGCAATTTGGGTTGGCCGTCCGAACGAAGTCCACTGCGCTGAATACGATATTGAAGGCGCACACGCTGCTCGCATGATGTCGCCTCGACTCACCAACATCGTTTGTGCGGCATTCTGGTTGAACAGTTGCCTAATGATGATGGTCGAATTGAACACCTAGCGCCCCCTTTCCACCCAATCTCAGACGTAGCGGCGAGCCGGCCGTCTCCGCTGACCAGCAGTTGATCTGGTCCAACGATTGGTCCATATCGAGCACTGATCGGAGGAACGCGCATGGACATCTCGGTTACCGACGCCAAGAGTCAGCTGACCGAGCTGGTCCGCCGCGCGCAGGCGGGGGAGGAGATCGTGCTGACGCGGCACGGCCACCCCGCGGCACGGATCACGCCGGTCGTTGCGAAAGTCAGCGCCGCGAAGCGTCGGGCCCTTCTTCGAGAGGTTCGAGCCAGGGCAGCGGCAAAGGTGTTGGAAGGTCCTGCCGCCGATCGGAGCCAGGACTTCCTCTACGACGAGGATGGGCTGCCGCGTTGATCGTCGTCGACACGTCCGCGATCATGGCCATTCTCCTGGACGAAGCCGAAGCGGATGCCTGCGTGGCCGAGCTCGAAACCCATGATGAGCTTGCGATCTCGGCGGCCACGGTTGCCGAGACACTGATCGTCGCCGATCGGCGCGGGGTCGGCGAAGAGGCAAGGATGTTGCTGGATGGCCTCGGGATCGATGTCGTCCCGGTCACAGCCGCGTCGCCGCCTCGGATCGCCTCGATCTACCGGCGCTGGGGCAAGGGCAACCATCCAGCAGGCCTGAACTTCGGGGATTGCTTCGCTTACGATCTCGCGAGCGAGCGTGGCTGCCCCCTGCTCTTTGTGGGAAATGACTTCACGCAGACCGACATAGCCGGCGTCCTGCAGGCAGGCCCCTAACCCTCCCCCTCGTACCCCAGCAAGTCCCCCGGCTGGCAGTCCAGCTCGCGGCAGATCGCTTCCAGCGTCGAGAAGCGGATCGCCTTGGCCTTGCCGGTCTTGAGGATCGAGAGGTTGGCAAGGGTGATGCCGATGCGCTCGGACAAGTCGGTGAGCGTCATGCGGCGCTGGTAGAGCATGTCGTCGAGCTTCACCACGATGCGGGTTCCTTCGGTTTCGCCGTCTTCGGTGTCGATCTTGGCCTTGGGCGCCATCACACGGTGCCTTCCAGTTCGGCGCGCATCGCGGCGCCCTGGCGGAACACGCGGGCCAGGATGAAGAGGATCAGCATCAGCAGCAGGCCATTCATGGAGATACCGTCGTCGACCTGGATTTGCCCACGGATGTGCGGCGCGTCTCCGGCGACATGGTCGAGCCAGGTGGCGATACCGCCGATCGCCACGGAAACGACCTGAACGGCAAGCGTGAGCCAGGCCATCTGCGTCAGGCGAGTGGCGTTGAGCGGCACGAACGGGTCGCCCTCACCCACCGTGTCGACGATCCGCTTGAGCAGTTGGAAGAGGCGGAACAGGATCAGCAGCAGCGCGATCGCGCAGAGGATGAGCCCGGTCACGATCCCGAAAAAGGTCGTCATCGAGAGGCTGGGCGCCGCCTTGCCGAGTTCCACGGCGATATCGTGCTGGAAGAAATGCAGCAGCGGGACCGCCACGACGCAGGCGGCAGCGCCGAGCAGCATGACGCCCATGAGGAACCAGAGCAGGGCCTTGGCGATGGCGAGCAGCGGATCGCGGGTGATCGAGGTCATGGGAGGTCTCTTGCCTGTCCGCTTACATCAGCACGATGGAAGCGGGCGTCGCGACCACGAAGGGTGCGTCCGCCGGGGCTTGGGCCGCCTGGGCCTGGAAAGGAGCGCCCGAAAGCGTCGGCAGCCACAGCGACAGCATGAGCCCTAGTGCGAGCAGGGAAGCCGTGGAGCGTTGCGAGGAAGTGGTCGTCATGTTCGTTCTCCGATATGCTTGATATCGAAATTCAATAATCGCGATTCGGCATATCGTCAATCGATATTATCGAAAAACAATGCATCGCTTATCGGAAGGCGAAAAGACGCTGTTGGGGCGAGCGCACGAAAAAAGGAGCGGCCCCCATTATGGGAGCCGCCCCAGTGGGCCCGTAGCGACGGGCTTGCGTTCAGGCCGTGACCAGCGGGGGGCTTGCAGGTTCGGTGGGCTCGGTCGTCGGCCTGTAGGTGCGCCAGTCGAACGGGGCATTCGAGTTCTGGCGCTGTTCGTGTTCCATCCTCTGGAGGATCAGGCGGGCGCGCTTGCGGCGGGCGGGGCGCGCGGTGAAGGGATTGGCCTCGTCCGGCTCGGCCTCGACCATCTCGTCGATCAGGCGGGTGCGCTCCTCGGCGCTCATGTCGCCGATGGTGCCGGCAAGAGGAGCGGGCGCCGTGCGGTTCGGCGCGGCAGCGGGGGCGGCAGCGGGCGCGACCGGGGTGGCAAGGACCATCGGCTCGCGTTCCAGCAGTTCGCCATCGGCGGGCGCTTGGGCGGAGCTTCGGGCGAAACCGTACTGGACTTGGCGATCGCCGGCGATGCCCGGTGCGCCGAAGACCGGAGCGGTCCGGGGCGCGGGCTCGGCCACGTCGGACCGTGCTTCCGGCGCGAACGCGGGCGGCTCGGCGGCAATGGGCTCGATAGCGGTGTCATACGCGACCTCGTCCTCGTCACGCCGGCGGCGCGAGCGCATCACGCCGTAGCCGATCGCACCCAGGCCCAGCGCCGCGAGCAAGCCGGCGATGGCCTCGCCCGGCAAACCGTCCCCACCACGATCCTGGGCCGGAGCCGGGGTCGCCGCGGGTCGGGCGGTGTTGCCAGCAGGCGCGACCGGATCGGCAGCGAGGATGTTGTGCGACGAGGCGGGCGCCGCCTCGGCCTGCGAAGGCGCGGCCGTGGGGGCCGAAGCGCGCGACAGAGCCTGTGGGCTGGCGGGAGCGGCGGCGGCCCGCGTCGCGGAGCGCTGGACGGTCCGCTCGGGGGCGGTACGCTCGGCGCGCGGCTCGGACGGCACGCGCGCGGCTTGCGGCTCGACCGTGGCGCTCGCGGACTTCGGTGCACTGGCAGTCGGCTCGCTGGGTGCCGCCGACACATCCGGCAGCACGATCGCCGGTGCCGCCGGGGCAGCAACCGAGGTAGCGGCCGAGGGCGCGACAGTCGTCGTCGGACTGGTCGAAGTAACCGGCGCTGCCGATGAAGTCGCCGCGGGCGGCGGCAACTGGATCGCGGGCGCCGCGTCCTGCGCGAACACCGGAGTGGAACCGAGCGCGAGCACGGCCGAGATGGCGGCGGTGGCGCTGAGCGAGCGGGTGAATGCGTGTGTCATGCCGGTCAAAATGCAGCTCACGGCGAGAAGTTACAGGGCGAATTGCGAAATACTGGATGAAGTGAAGCCTTCCCCGCGATGAAACGAGTATTACTTACGAAGGTCAGGTTTTCGGAACAGCCATAACCACGTCTCATAGGCGATGCGCATCTGCTCGAAGACGCGCAGGTTCATCTGGCGTTCACTTATTTTTCCGTGCTCGGGATCGTCTTGCGGTGTATGGAAGCGCTTGGGCGATGCGAGAGGCCGGCAGCGTTCCTCGATGCCACAAGCCGCGCCCACAGGGTTTGACTTCGTGAAGGCCGCTGCCTATATGCCGCTCTGCTCGGCGCTTCGAGCAAGGCGGGTCCAGCGCGGGGACTCATCCACGAAGGAAGCGGCAACCGGGTTTCCATCTGACGCAAGAGGCTGCGAACGGCAGGTTGATCCTCAGGGATTGGCGTGCGTCCGCGGCCGTTCTCGTGTTTCCAGATGGCGCGCCGCTCCGGCGGCGACTCGCGAGAGATTCGAATGACCCGGCCGGCGTCTGCCCGGCCGCCCGAGAAGCGAAGAGGCACAAGACCCTTTATGGCGACCAAGCCCGTCAACTCCGACGTCCAGCCCAAGCAGGACCTGCGCTCCGCCAGGAAGCGCATCCGCAAGATCTTCGGCAACATCCACGAAGTCGTGCAGATGCCGAACCTGATCGAGGTCCAGCGCGAGAGCTACGAGCAGTTCCTGCGCTCCGATCCCTCGACCGGCTATGTCTCGGGCCTGGAGAAGACCCTGCGCTCGGTGTTCCCGATCCGCGACTTCGCCGGCACCAGCGAACTGGACTTCGTCCACTACGAGCTGGAAGACCCCAAGTACGACCAGACCGAGTGCCGCCAGCGCGGCATCACCTACGCGGCGCCGATGAAGGTGACGCTGCGCCTGATCGTGTTCGAGGTGGACGCCGAGACCGAGACCCGCTCCGTGCTCGATATCAAGGAGCAGGACGTCTACATGGGCGACATGCCGCTCATGACCGAGAACGGCACCTTCATCGTCAACGGCACCGAGCGCGTCATCGTCTCGCAGATGCACCGTTCGCCGGGCGTGCTGTTCGACCACGATCGCGGCAAGACCCACTCCTCGGGCAAGTTCCTGTTCGCCGCGCGCGTGATCCCCTATCGCGGCTCGTGGCTGGACTTCGAGTTCGACGCCAAGGACATCGTCAACGTCCGCATCGACCGCAAGCGCAAGCTGCCGGTCACCGCCCTGCTCTACGCGCTGGGCCTCGATAGCGAGCAGATCCTCGACTACTTCTACGAGACCGTGACCTGGAAGCGCGGCGAAGGCGGCTGGCGCCTGCCCTACACGCCCGACGCGTGGCGCGGCGCCAAGCCGGCGTTCGACATCGTCGATGCCAAGTCCGGCGAAGTCGTGTTCCCCGCCGGCACCAAGATCTCCCCGCGCGCGGCCAACAAGGCGCAGAAGGACGGCCTGGAAGAGCTGCTGATCCCGACCGAGGAGATCTTCGGCCGCTATTCGGCCAAGGACCTGATCGACGAGACCACCGGCCGCATCTACATCGAGGCGGGCGACGAAGTCTCGCCGGAGAACCTCGACGCGCTCGACGCCGCCGGCTTCGATGCGATCGAGCTGCTCGACATCGACGACATCAACACCGGTCCCTGGATCCGCAACACGCTCAAGGCCGACAAGGCCGAGAACCGCGACATGGGCCTGGAGGCGATCTACAAGGTCATGCGTCCCGGCGAGCCGCCGACGAAGGAGACCGCCGAGGCGCTGTTCGACGGCCTGTTCTTCGATGGCGACCGCTACGACCTGTCGGCCGTGGGCCGCGTGAAGCTCAACATGCGCCTGGGCCTCGATGCCGAGGACACCGTGACGACGCTGCGCACCGAGGACATCCTCGCGGTGGTCAAGGAGCTGGTGAACCTCAAGGACGGCAAGGGCGAGATCGACGACATCGACAATCTCGGCAACCGCCGCGTGCGTTCGGTGGGCGAGCTGCTGGAGAACCAGTACCGCGTCGGCCTGCTGCGCATGGAACGCGCCGTGAAGGAGCGCATGAGCAGCGTCGACGTGTCGACAGTGATGCCCAACGACCTCATCAACGCCAAGCCCGCCGTGGCCGCGGTGCGTGAGTTCTTCGGCTCCTCGCAGCTCTCGCAGTTCATGGACCAGACCAACCCGCTGTCGGAAGTGACGCACAAGCGCCGCGTCTCGGCGCTCGGGCCGGGCGGTCTCACCCGCGAGCGCGCCGGCTTCGAGGTGCGCGACGTCCACCCGACGCACTACGGCCGCATCTGCCCGATCGAGACGCCGGAAGGCCCGAACATCGGCCTGATCAACTCGCTGTCGACGTTCGCCCGCGTCAACAAGTACGGCTTCATCGAGACGCCGTACCGCAAGGTGATCGAAGGCAAGGTGACCGGCGAGGTCGTCTACCTCTCCGCCATGGAAGAGCAGAAGCACACCGTCGCGCAGGCCTCGGCCGAGCTGACGGAAGACGGCACCTTCGTCGAGGACCTGATCTCGGCGCGGCAGAACGGCGAGTTCATCATGTCGCCGTCCGAGCAGGTCACGCTGATGGACGTCAGCCCCAAGCAGCTCGTCTCGGTCGCGGCCTCGCTGATCCCGTTCCTGGAGAACGACGACGCGAACCGCGCGCTGATGGGCTCGAACATGCAGCGCCAGGCGGTGCCGCTGGTCAAGGCCGACGCGCCGTTCGTGGGCACCGGCATGGAAGAGACCGTGGCGCGCGATTCGGGCGCGGCGATCTCGGCGCTGCGCGGCGGCGTGGTCGACCAGGTCGACGCCACCCGTATCGTCATTCGCGTGTCGGGTGACATCGAGCCTGGCAAGTCGGGCGTGGACATCTACACGCTGCAGAAGTTCCAGCGCTCCAACCAGAACACCTGCATCAACCAGCGTCCGCTGGTGAAGGTGGGCGACGTCGTCGCCGCCGGCGACACCATCGCCGACGGTCCCTCGACCGAGCTGGGTGAGCTGGCGCTCGGCCGCAACAGCCTCGTCGCGTTCATGCCGTGGAACGGCTACAACTACGAGGACTCGATCCTGATCTCCGAGCGGATCGTGAAGGACGACGTCTTCACCTCGATCCACATCGAGGAGTTCGAGGTCATGGCCCGCGACACCAAGCTCGGGCCCGAGGACATCACCCGCGACATCCCGAACGTCGGCGAGGAAGCGCTGCGCAACCTCGACGAGGCGGGCATCGTCTACATCGGCGCCGAAGTGCACCCGGGCGATATCCTCGTCGGCAAGATCACCCCGAAGGGTGAATCGCCGATGACGCCCGAGGAGAAGCTGCTGCGCGCGATCTTCGGCGAAAAGGCCAGCGACGTGCGCGACA
>Ga0105251_10001588_pt1 | contig 19416 bp, 19 predicted proteins | sample KBSS64metaG_FD_80424 | JGI IMG/M metagenome (GOLD analysis project Ga0105251, IMG submission 80424) | Switchgrass rhizosphere microbial communities from Kellogg Biological Station, Michigan, USA - KBS S6-4 metaG | ecosystem: Host-associated > Plants > Roots > Rhizosphere > Soil | place...
ACCGCCTTCCCGAATAGCCCTGCGATCAGCGAGCCGGCCAGCGGCGCCAGCGGAACCGCGAGCAGGAGGTTTTCATTGAGTGTCGTGGACATAACAGCCTAGCCTGAAATTAACCTTTGAGCTGATCGAGGTCCTCGACGTTGATCGTGTCGAGGCTACGGAACAGGGTCACGAGAATCGCGAGACCGATTGCGGCTTCAGCCGCCGCCACGGTCAGCACGAAGAACACGAAAATCTGGCCGTGTACGTCGCCCAGATAATGCGAGAAGGCGACGAAATTGGTGTTCACCGCGAGCAGCATCAATTCGATGGCCATCAGGATGATGATGACGTTGCGCCGGTTCAGGAAGATGCCGACGATGCTGATCGCAAAAAGGATCGCGCCGAGCACGAGGTAATGGGCAAGACTCAACATATTCGATTTCTCCTTCGCGCTCAGCCCTTGTTGTCGACCGTGCCCGCGCCGATGTTGCCGGTCACGGCGGGTTCCGTATTGGCGTCCGGCGCCTCTGTTTCCGACTTCATCTTCACGATGCGCACGCGGTCTTGCGCGCGCACCTTGACTTGCTGGCTGACGGTTTGCGTCTTCTTGTCCTTCTTGTCGCGGATCGTGAGCGAGATCGCCGCGATGATCGCGACCAGCAGCACGAGGCCTGCAATTTCAAACGCAAAGATGTAGTCGGTGTAGATGACCTTGCCGATCAGCTGCGTGTTCGGCATCAGTGCCGCGCCGGAAACACCCGCGCCGGCCGAAGCATCGCGCAGCGGCGTCGTCGTCGCGCCATAGCCGTGCCACAGGATCAGCGCCGTCTCGATCACGATGATTGCGCCGACGATACTCGCGAGCGGCACGAAGCGCTTGAAGTCTCGCCGCAGGACATCGATGTTGATGTCGAGCATCATCACGACGAAGAGGAACAGCACCATCACGGCGCCTACGTACACGAGAACCAGCAGAATCGCGAGGAATTCGGCTTGCAGCAACATCCATATCGCGGCCGCGTTGAAGAACGAGAGCACGAGGAAGAGCGCGGATGACACCGGGTTGCGCGAGGTGATCACCTTCAGCGCCGACACGGTCAGCATCAGCGCGAAGATATAGAACAGTACGGTTGTGAATTCCATGATTACCGGTTCATCGTTAGGCCATCATCAGGCATGGTGTGTCGGCGCTCGTGGCGTGCTCTTCCTTTGAACGGACAGAACACGGCCTCGGCGCGCGCCGCAGTGTGCCAAACAGCAACAACAAAATCGCTCTGGCGCGATGCCGAAACGCAGGGTTCCGGCATCGAACTCGTATCAACGATAAGGCGCGTCCGCCGCCTTCGCAGCGGCGATTTCCGTTTCGTAACGATCGCCCACCGCAAGCAGCATGTCCTTCGTGAAGTACAGATCGCCGCGCTTTTCGCCGTGATATTCGAGGATATGCGTCTCGACGATCGAATCGACCGGGCAGCTCTCTTCGCAGAAACCGCAGAAAATGCACTTGGTCAGGTCGATGTCATAACGCGTCGTGCGACGGGTGTTGTCCGCGCGCGTTTCCGATTCGATCGTGATCGCCATCGCCGGGCACACCGCTTCGCACAGCTTGCAGGCGATGCAGCGCTCTTCGCCGTTCTCGTACCGGCGCAGCGCATGCAAACCGCGAAATCGCGGCGAGATCGGGGTCTTCTCTTCCGGGAACTGCACCGTGATCTTGCGCTGGAACGTGTAACGGCCCGTCAGCGCCAGACCCTTCAGCAGTTCGGTCAGGAAGAAAGTTTTGAAGAAGTTCTGAATTGCGTTCATGATGATTTCGTCCGCTCTTGTCTCTTACTTCCAGATGTTGAGCGGCGACATGATCCAGAAGCCGACAACGACCACCCAAATCACCGACACCGGCAGAAACACCTTCCAGCCGAGGCGCATGATCTGGTCGTAGCGGTAACGCGGGAAAGTCGCACGCGCCCAGATGAACACCGACAGCAGCAGGAAAACCTTGAAAACGAACCAGAATACGCCTGGAATGAACGACAGGAAGCCGAACGGCGCATCCCAACCGCCGAGGAACAGCGTCGTCGCGATCGCGGAGATCACGATCATGTTGATGTACTCGGCGAGGAAGAACAGCGCGAACGCCATGCCCGAGTAATCGATCATGTGACCCGCGACGATTTCCGATTCGCCTTCCACCACGTCGAACGGGTGACGGTTGGTTTCAGCGATGCCCGAAATGAAGTACACGACGAACATCGGCAGGAGCGGCAGCCAGTTCCACGACAGGAAGTTGACGCCCCAGCCCGCGAACATGCCGCGTTGCTGCGAGTGCACGATGTCGGACATGTTCAGCGTGCCTGCGACCATCAACACCACGACGAGCGCGAAGCCCATCGAAATTTCGTAGGACACCATCTGCGCCGCGGCGCGCATCGCACCGAGGAACGCGTACTTCGAGTTCGACGCCCAGCCCGCGAGAATCACGCCGTACACGCCGATCGACGAGATGGCCATGACGTACAGCAGACCCGCGTTGACGTCCCCGAGCACCGCCTGCGCCTGGAACGGAATGACCGCCCAGACCGCGAACGCGGGCACCACGGTCATGATCGGCGCGATCACGTAGATCCATTTGCTCGCCTGCGTCGGCTGAATGACTTCCTTGAGCAGAAGCTTCAGCACGTCGGCGATCGGCTGCAGCAGACCTGCGGGACCGACGCGGTTCGGGCCGAGACGCACGTGCATCCAGCCGATGAGCTTGCGTTCCCAGAGAATCAGGTACGCCACGCACAGCAGGATGACCACCGAAACCACGAGGATGCGGACGACCGCCCACACCGTCGGCCATGCGACGCCAAGAAGCTGCGTGCCGCCTGCGTTGATCGTATCGAACAAGCCCATTTTTACGCCTTCTCCACTACCAGTTCACCGAACAGGCCGCCGAGCGCGGCGCCAGCCATCGTGCCCGCCGACACGCGGACCACCGACTCTGCGAGATTCGCGTCGCGGACCGCGGGCAACGTCACCGACAGATTGCCTTGCTTGATACGCACTGCTTCGCCGTCCTTCAGGCCGAGCTTGTCGAAGAGTGCGGTCGGCAAACCGGCGACATTCGCGTCGCGTGCGGCGGCCGTCAGATGCAGCGACGGCGCGCGGCGCACGAGCGCATCGGCGTGATAGATCGGCACATCGGCGAGACGCTGCAGGCCGCTTCCGTTCAGCGCGACATTCGATGCGGCGCGCCTGGCGTCTACCGTGGTCTTGTTCGACAGACGCGCGGTCAGTTCGCCCGTGCCGAGCGCCGCGATACGCACTTCTTCAGCCGTGTCGAACTCGAAACCCGGCAAGCCGAGGATCGTGCCCAGCACGCGCAGCACCTTCCAGCCCGGACGCGTGTCGCCAAGCGCGCGCACGACGCCGTTGAACGACTGTGCCGTACCTTCCGCGTTGACGAACGTGCCCGACGTTTCCGTGAACGGGGCGATCGGCAGCAGCACGTCCGCGTAATCCATGCCGTGCCGGAACGGCGACATCACCACAACCATTTCCGCAGCCTTCAGCGCGGCGATGGCCTGGGCCGGATTGGCCGTGTCGAATTCGGGTTCCGCGTTCAGGAGCACATAGCCCTTGCGCGGCTGCTCGAACACTTCGCGTGCGTTGAGACCGCCTTCGCCCGGCAATGCATCGACGAGATGCGCGCCGACCGAGTTCGCGCCTTCCGTGAGGAAGCCGAGCGTAGCGCCGGTATTGTCGGCGATCCATTGGGCCGCCGCCTGAATCTGAGCAAAGTCCGGATGCTGAACCGCGAGATTGCCGAGCAGCACCACGCGCTTCTCACCCGCGGACAGCGATGCTGCGACATCCTTCGCCGCCGCCGACACTTCGCGGCCCGAGAACGCCTCCGGAACCGTAACGCCACGCGTTTCGGCAACCGCCGCCGCGATGCTCGCGAGCTGGTCGAGCCACGCGGACGGTGCGGCGACCAGACGGTGTGCGGTCGGGATCAGCGAATCGTCGTTGCTGGCGTTGAGGAACGTGATCTTCGCGCCGTTCTTCGCTGCCTGACGCAGACGCGCGGCGAACAGCGGATGATCGCGGCGCAGGAACGAGCCGATCACGAACGCGGTGTCGATGATCGAGAGATCCGCGATCATCGTGCCGAGCCACGGCGCTCCGATGCCGACCGGTGCCGAGAAATCGTGCTGACGCAGACGAAAGTCGATGTTCGGCGTGCCGACGCCCTCAGCCAGTTGCTTCAGCAGATGCAGTTCTTCGACCGTGCTATGCGGCGTGGCCAGTGCGGCGATGGCGTTCGCGCCATGATCCGCCTTGATGCCCTTCAGACCCTTCGCCACGTATTCGAGCGCGGTCTGCCAGTCGGTCTCGATCCAGTTGCCGCCCTGCTTGAGCATCGGCGTGGTGAGACGTTCGTCGCTGTTCAGCCCTTCGTACGAGAAGCGGTCCTTGTCGGAAATCCAGCATTCGTTGATGGCTTCGTTTTCCATCGGCAGAACGCGCATCACACGATTGTTCTTCACCTGCACGACGAGGTTCGCGCCGACGGAATCGTGCGGGCTCACCGACTTGCGGCGCGACAGTTCCCACGTCCGCGCGCTGTAGCGGAACGGCTTGCTCGTCAACGCGCCGACCGGGCACAGATCGATCATGTTGCCCGAGAGTTCCGAGTCCACCGTCTTCCCGACGAACGACGTGATCTCCGAATGCTCGCCGCGGCCCAGCATCCCGAGTTCCATCACGCCAGCGATTTCCTGGCCGAAGCGCACGCAGCGCGTGCAATGGATGCAGCGCGACATCTCTTCCATCGAGATGAGCGGACCGACGTTCTTGTGGAACACCACGCGCTTTTCTTCGCTGTAGCGCGACTGCGACTTGCCGTAACCGACGGCCAGATCTTGCAACTGGCACTCGCCGCCCTGATCGCAGATGGGGCAATCCAGCGGGTGATTGATGAGCAGGAATTCCATCACCGACTGTTGCGCCTTCACGGCCTTGTCGGAGGTGGTGCGTACGACCATGCCGGCCGAAACCGGCGTCGCGCAGGCGGGGACGGCCTTCGGCATCTTTTCGACTTCGACGAGGCACATCCGGCAATTCGCCGCAATCGACAGCTTCTTGTGATAGCAGAAGTGAGGAATGTAAGTATCGACCTTATGCGCAGCCTGGATCACCATGCTGCCTTCAGGCACCTCGACCGTCTTGCCGTCAATTTCTAGTTCAACCATGATGGATAGAGATCCTCAACCCTTGTCTCGCGCATCTGACTGCGCGCCTGATTACGCGGTAAGCGCTTCGGACGGCGCGTGATGCGCGTGCCCGCCGACGAGACAATGCTTGTGCTCGACGTGATATTCGAATTCGTCCCAGAAGTGCTTGAGCATGCCGCGCACGGGCATCGCCGCTGCATCGCCCAGCGCGCAGATCGTGCGACCCATGATGTTCTCGGCCACCGAGTTGAGCAGATCCAGATCTTCCTTGCGGCCGAGACCATGCTCGATACGGTGCACCACGCGATACAACCAGCCGGTACCCTCGCGGCAAGGCGTGCACTGGCCGCACGACTCTTCATAGTAGAAGTACGACAGGCGCAGCAGCGAGCGCACCATGCAGCGGGTTTCGTTCATCACGATCACCGCGCCCGAACCCAGCATCGAGCCGGCCTTGGCGATCGAATCGTAGTCCATGTCGGTCGCGAGCATCATGTCGCCCGGCACGACCGGTGCGGACGAGCCGCCCGGAATCACGGCCTTGATGGACTTGCCGCGCACGCCGCCCGCCAGTTCCATCAGCGTCGAGAACGGCGTGCCGAGCGGAATCTCGTAGTTGCCCGGACGATTGACGTCGCCGGACACGGAGAAGATTTTCGTGCCGCCGTTGTTCGGCTTGCCGAGCTCGAGATAATTCTGCGGGCCGATTTCAAGCAGAAACGGCACGGCCGCGAACGTCTCGGTGTTGTTGATGGTGGTCGGCTTGCCGTACACGCCGAAGCTCGCCGGGAACGGCGGCTTGAAGCGCGGCTGACCCTTCTTGCCTTCCAGCGATTCGAGCAGCGCGGTTTCTTCGCCGCAGATATACGCGCCGTAACCATGATGCGCATACAACTCGAACGAAAAGCCTGATCCGAGAATGTTCGCGCCGAGATAGCCTGCCGCGCGCGCTTCTTCGAGCGCCGCTTCGAACACCCGATAGACTTCGAAAATCTCGCCGTGGATGTAGTTGTAGCCGACGGTGATGCCCATCGCGTACGCGCCGATGGCCATGCCTTCGATAAGCGCGTGCGGATTCCAGCGCAGGATGTCGCGATCCTTGAACGTGCCCGGCTCGCCCTCGTCCGAGTTGCAGACGAGATACTTTTGTCCCGGGAACTGACGCGGCATGAAGCTCCACTTCAGGCCAGTCGGGAAGCCCGCGCCGCCGCGGCCGCGCAGACCCGATGCCTTGACGTCGGCGATCACCTGCTCGGGCGGAATCTTCTCCTCGAGAATGCGGCGCAGCTGCTTGTAGCCGCCGCGTGCAACGTAGTCCTCGAGATGCCAGTTCTCGCCGGTAAGGCCCGCGAGGATCAGCGGCTTGATGTGACGATCGTGGAGTGACGTCATTTCGAAAGTTCCTCGATCAACTGGTCGATCTTCTCGCGGCTCATGAAGCTGCACATGCGATGGTTGTTCACGAGCATCACAGGTGCGTCACCGCATGCGCCGAAGCACTCGCCTTCCTTCAGCGTGAACTTGCCGTCCGGGGTCGTCTCGCCGAAATCGATTCCAAGTTTCTGCTTGAGATACTCGGCAGCGCTGTCCGAACCGCCGTCCGGCCCGAGCTGGCAAGGCAGGTTCGTGCAGAGCGTGATCTTGTGCTTACCGACCGGCTTCAGCTCGTACATCGTGTAGAACGTGGCGACTTCCTGCACCGCGACCGGCGGCATGCTCAGGTAATCGGCCACGAACTGCATGACTTCGGGCGAGAGCCAACCATGCTCTTCCTGAGCGACAGCGAGCGCCGCCATCACCGCCGATTGCTTTTGCTCGGCGGGATACTTCGCGACCGCGCGATCGATTTCTTTCAGGCCTTCAGCTGAGATCATTTTCAGACACGACTCTTTCAATTCCTACCGAACGAAAACCTGCCGCGCCCTTCGTGTTGCGGCAGACCTGGCGTTCCTGCGGGTTCCTGTTATTGCTTTCGCGAATCCGGAACGGCGGCTCGACGAGCGCGCCGTGCAGGCGGCGATGAAATCAGCGATCGATCTCGCCGAACACGATGTCTTGCGTACCGATGATCGTCACAGCGTCGGCGATCATGTGGCCGCGCGCCATTTCGTCGAGCGATGCGAGGTGCGCATAGCCCGGCGCGCGAATCTTCAGGCGATACGGCTTGTTCGCGCCATCCGAAATCAGGTAGATGCCAAACTCGCCCTTCGGATGCTCGACCGCCGCGTACGTTTCGCCTTCCGGCACGTGGAAGCCTTCCGTGAAGAGCTTGAAATGGTAAATCAGCTCTTCCATGTTGCTCTTCATGCCGACGCGCGAAGGCGGTGCAACCTTGTGATTATCGACCATCACAGGGCCGGGATTCTTGCGCAGCCACGCAATGCACTGTTTGGCGATGCGGGTCGACTGGCGCATTTCTTCCACGCGCACGAGATAACGGTCGTAGCAATCGCCGTTCACGCCGACCGGGATATCGAAGTCGAGCTGGTCGTACACTTCGTACGGCTGCTTCTTGCGCAAGTCCCACTCGATGCCCGAGCCACGCAGCATTGCGCCGGAAAGACCCATCTGCAACGCGCGCTCCGGGCTGACCACGCCGATACCCACGAGACGCTGCTTCCAGATGCGGTTGTCGGTGAGCAGCGTCTCGTACTCGTCGACACAACGCGGGAAACGATTGAAGAAGTCCTCGATGAAGTCGAGCAACGAACCTTGACGGTTCTCGTTCATCTTGTCGAGCGCCTTCGCGTTGCGGATCTTGGATGCCTTGTATTGCGGCATCGCGTCCGGCAAATCGCGATAGACGCCACCCGGACGATAGTACGCCGCGTGCATGCGCGCGCCCGACACCGCCTCGTACACGTCCATCAGATCTTCGCGCTCGCGGAACGCGTAGAGGAAGACAGCCATCGCGCCGACGTCGAGCGCGTGCGAGCCGATCCACATCAGGTGGTTCAGCACCCGCGTAATTTCGTCGAACAGCACGCGAATGTACTTCGCGCGCACCGGCACGTCGATGCCGAGCAGCTTTTCGATGGCGAGCACATAGCCGTGCTCGTTGACCATCATCGACACGTAGTCGAGGCGGTCCATGTAGGGCACGGATTGGAGGAAGGTCTTCGTCTCGGCCAGCTTCTCGGTTGCGCGATGCAGCAGGCCGATGTGCGGGTCGGCGCGCTGGATCACTTCGCCGTCGAGTTCCAGCACAAGACGCAGCACACCGTGCGCTGCCGGGTGCTGCGGGCCAAAGTTCAGCGTGTAATTCTTGATCTCTGCCATGGCGTTCTCTTAATGTTTCAGACCGCCATAGCGATCTTCGCGGATCACGCGCGGCGTGATTTCGCGCGGTTCGATCGTCACGGGCTGATAGACCACGCGCTTCTCTTCCGGGTCGTAGCGCATTTCCACATAGCCTGAGACCGGGAAGTCCTTGCGGAACGGATGGCCGATGAAGCCGTAGTCCGTGAGAATGCGGCGCAGGTCGGGATGGCCTTCGAACACGATGCCGTAGAGGTCGAACGCTTCACGCTCGTACCAGTTCGCCGACGTCCAGATATCGACTACCGAAGGCACGATGGGCACTTCGTCGTCCGGAGCGAACACGCGCACACGCACGCGCCAGTTGTTCGTGATCGAGAGAAGATGGCTGACGGCCGCGAAACGCGGACCGTCGTAGGCACCGTCGCCATAGGTCGAATAGTCGACGCCGGCGAGATCCATGAGCTGCTCGAAGCGCAGCGACGGGTCATCGCGCAGCTGCTTGCAGACGTCCAGATAGTCGACCGCCTTGACGACGACCGTCACCTGACCCAGCGACTCCGTGATGCTCTGGAGACGGCCGCCAAACGCCGTCTCGAGGTTCGCTTTGAGGGTCTCGAGTTTGCTTGCCATAGTTTGGGGAGACTCAGGCCCTTACTGACGGGCGATGGTGTTGGTGCGGCGAATCTTCGCCTGCAACTGGATCACGCCGTAGACCAGCGCTTCGGCGGTCGGAGGACAACCAGGAACGTACACGTCGACCGGCACGATCCGGTCGCAACCGCGCACGACGGAATATGAATAGTGGTAATAGCCACCGCCGTTCGCGCACGAACCCATCGAGATGACCCAGCGCGGCTCGGCCATCTGGTCGTACACCTTACGAAGCGCGGGCGCCATCTTGTTGCACAGCGTTCCGGCGACGATCATCACGTCGGACTGGCGCGGACTTGGACGAAATACCACGCCGAAACGGTCCAGATCGTAACGGGCGGCACCCGCGTGCATCATCTCGACCGCACAGCACGCGAGACCGAACGTCATCGGCCACAGGGAGCCGGTGCGCGTCCAGTTGATGAGCTTGTCAGCCGTAGTGGTGACAAAGCCTTCCTTCAAGACCCCTTCGATACTCATTTGTTTTCCACTCCAGATGAGCAGCCAGCCAAAGCCGCCCATGAATCCGGTGATCTAACTGTCATTCCCAGTCGAGTCCGCCCTTTCTCCAGATGTAGGCGAAACCGAGCAAAAATTCGAGCAGAAAAATCATCATCGCGATGAAGCCGGGCCAGCCGATATCGCGCAGGGACACACCCCACGGGAACAGGAACGCCGTCTCAAGGTCGAAAATGATGAAAAGAATCGCGACGAGATAGTAACGCACATCGAACTTCATACGCGCGTCTTCGAAGGCTTCGAAGCCGCACTCGTAAGGCGCGTTCTTCTCCGTGTCGGGCTTGTTCGGACCGAGGATCTTGCCGATGCTGACCAACGCAATACCTAAACCAAGGCCCACTAGAAGAAACAAGAAGACGGGGTAATAGGGTGCGAGGTTCAAGGCTATCCTCTGATCGGTAGATGTGGTCTGTTATTGATTGGGGCCTTCAGCCGGGACGGACCACCCGGCGGGAGAATTCACTTGGGACCGCTCACGATATCAGCACACTGTGACAACCGCTTTGACGCTGTCGATGCTGCCGCGAAACCGTAAGGGTACTCCAGAAGTGACAATGCCAGCCGAAGCGATGCAAGCGGCTGGCATTGGATAACTTTGGTGCCGACGGCGAGACTCGAACTCGCACAGCTTTCGCCACTACCCCCTCAAGATAGCGTGTCTACCAATTTCACCACGTCGGCACTGTACTGCAATCCGGGAAAACTACTTCTAAATTGCCGCGAATCGCTTCAAGACTTGAATTATAACTGGGCCCTACGAATTGTTCAACGCACAAAATGCAAATTCTGCGAAAAATTCGTTCTGTCGTTATTTGGGCACGTCAGCGCCCGGCGCGGACGACGCGACAGGTGCAGAAGCCGGCGCGGAAGCCGCCGATGCCGCCGCCGCTGGAGCCGATGCCGGCACGGATGCGGCGCCACCGAGCACGCCGGCCGACGTTTGCGGCTTATAGCTGCCGAGATATGTCAGCGTCAGCGTCGTGATGAAGAAGACCGCGGCGAGAACAGCCGTGGTGCGCGACAAAAAGTTGGCCGAGCCCGTCGCACCGAACAGACTGCCCGATGCGCCACTGCCGAACGCCGCGCCCATGTCCGCGCCCTTGCCATGCTGAAGCAGCACGAGGCCAATAACGCCCAGCGCCGACAGCAACTGGACTACGATAATCAATGTCTTCAAATACAGCATTTCAACTCACCCGATCCCTGATGTTTCCGCGACACCTTCGTGTCGCACTATGCCCGTTCGCCTGCCCTGCCCGCCTGCCGTTCGACGCTCAATGCGTCACGGTTTGCGCCGCCCGGCAGATCGCCAGAAAATCCTTCGACTTCAACGACGCGCCGCCGATCAGCCCGCCGTCGATATCCTTTTGCCCGAACAGCTCTTCCGCGTTTTCAGGCTTTACGCTGCCGCCATACAAAAGCGGCACGTTTGCTACCGACGCACCCTTCTCCAGCAGCTTGCGACGCAGGAATGCGTGAACGTCCTGCGCCTGGCCCGGGCGCGCGGTCTTGCCCGTGCCGATTGCCCAGACCGGTTCGTACGCGACCACGATGCCCGCCGCCTGTTCTTCGGTCAGAATCTGCAGCACGGCTTCGAGCTGCGTACCGATGATCTGCTCGGTCGTACCCGCTTGCCGCTCTTCGAGCGTCTCGCCGACACAGACGATCGGCGTGAGTCCTGCTTCGATCGCGCGCTGAGCTTTCGACGCGACGAGTTCCGGACTTTCGCGATGATACGCACGTCGCTCCGAATGCCCGACGATTGCATACGTGACGCCGAAGTCCGCCGCCATTTCCGCCGCGACTTCGCCGGTAAACGCGCCGCCCGCATGCGCCGACACGTCCTGAATGCCCCATTGCACGACCGAGCCGCTCAGAAGCGCCTGCGATTGTGCGAGATAAGGACACGGCACGCACACTCCGACGCGCACGCCCTTTTGCAAAGCCGATGCCCCTGCGGCGACTTCGGTCAGCAAGGTCGCGTTGTCACCGATGCGACCGTGCATCTTCCAGTTGCCCACCACCAGTTTCGCTCGTTCTCTGGACATATGTCTCGTCATTCGGCGGCGGCTTGCAAGAGCCGCCCTGTTATAAAAATGAACCGCCACGAACCGCAAACTGCTTGCAAAACAGGCGATTTTACTGTGTTACGACGAAACCGGTCAAACCGCAAAAGCGCGCCGCAACGTGAAACGCTGCAAGCCGGATGAAAACGTCACGCGTCCTCACGCCAGTCGAGCACGATCTTGCCGACGTGCGTGCTGCTTTCCATCAACGTATGCGCGGCGGCGGCATCGTGCGCCGGGAAAACCTGGTGGATCACCGGCTTGATGCGCCCCGCCTCGATTTCCGGCCAGACGCGCTCTTTCAGTTTCGCCGCGAGCTTCGCCTTGAACGCGACGGGACGCGGACGCAACGTTGAGCCGGTGATGACGAGGCGCCGGCGCAGCACGTCGTTCAGGTTGATCTCCGCCTTGGCGCCGCCCAGCAGCGCGATCACGCAGATGCGCCCGCCGTCGGCCAGCGCCTTGAGTTCGCGCGGCAGATAGTCGCCGGCGACCATGTCCAGAATCACGTCGACGCCGCGGTCATTGGTCAGCGACTTCACCACTTCGACGAAATCTTCCGTCTTATAGTTGATCGCGCGCTCCGCACCGAGCGCTTCGCACGCGCGGCATTTTTCGTCGGTGCCGGCCGTGGCGAACACGCGAAAGCCGAGCGCCTTCGCGATCTGGATTGCCGTCACACCGATGCCGCTCGATCCGCCCTGCACGAGCAGCGTTTCTTCCGCGCCGTTCTCACCCGCGCCCAACTGAGCGCGCTCGAACACGTTGCTCCAGACCGTGAAGAACGTCTCCGGCAACGATGCCGCTTCGATCTCCGACAGGCCCTTCGGCACCGGCAGACATTGCTCGAGCGGGGCGACCGCATACTCGGCGTATCCGCCGCCCGCGAGCAGCGCGCACGCGCGATCGCCTTTTTTCAGACCAAACGGGTTGTGCTTGGGATCGAAATCGCCATCGACGATTTCACCGGCCACCTCGAGCCCCGGCAGATCCGAAGCGCCGGGCGGCGGCGCGTAGGCGCCCTTCCGCTGAAACACGTCCGGCCGGTTCACGCCGGAAGCGGCCACCTTGATCAAGACTTCGCACTTGCCTGGGGCAGGCGTCGGACGTTCGCCCAGTTTCAGGACGTCGGGTGCGCCAAACTCGGTGATTTCGATGGCCTTCATATCCTCTCCCTGTGACGACCGGAGTCAGTGTGCATTCGGACCGGATGGCACTGCGCGCGCCTGACGCAATTACGCTCCACACTGCCATCGAGTCCGATGACGCGTCGGACAATGCATAGCATCCGACGCGTCATACATGAAAACGGCCGGCTCGCATCAGCGGCCGGCCGTCTACACATTACCGCATTACTGCTGCGGGTGCGTGGGCTCTACCTGTTGCGCCGCTTCGTTCAGAAGCGCCTTCGCCGACAGACGCACACGACCCTTTTCGTCCGTCTGGATGACCTTGACCTTCACGATCTGGCCTTCCTTCAGATAGTCGTTGATGTCCTTCACGCGCTCGTTGACGATCTCCGAGATGTGCAGCAGACCGTCCTTGCCCGGCAGGATGTTCACGATGGCGCCGAAGTCGAGCAGCTTGAGCACCGGGCCTTCGTAGACCTGGCCGACTTCCACTTCGGCCGTGATGTTCTCGATGCGCTTCTTCGCGTCGGCCATGCCTTCCGCGCTCGTGCTCGCGATCGTCACGACGCCGTCGTCCGAAATGTCGATGGTCGTGCCGGTCTCTTCCGTCAGCGCGCGGATCACCGAGCCGCCCTTGCCGATCACGTCGCGGATCTTCTCCGGATTGATCTTGATGGTGATCATGCGCGGCGCGTAGTCGGACAGTTCCGTGTTCGTGTGCGGTACCGCGGCCGTCATCTTGCCGAGGATGTGCATGCGGCCTTCCTTCGCCTGCGCGAGCGCGACCTGCATGATTTCCTTCGTGATGCCCTGGATCTTGATGTCCATCTGCAGCGCGGTCACGCCTTGCGCCGTGCCGGCCACCTTGAAGTCCATGTCGCCGAGGTGATCCTCGTCGCCGAGGATGTCGGTCAGAACCGCGAATTTGTTGCCTTCGAGGATCAGGCCCATCGCGATGCCCGCGACGTGCGCCTTCATCGGCACGCCGGCGTCCATCAGCGCGAGGCAGCCGCCGCAGACCGAAGCCATCGACGACGAACCGTTCGACTCCGTGATTTCCGACACGACGCGGATCGAGTAGCCGAATTCATCGGCGCTCGGCAGGCACGCGACCAGCGCGCGCTTGGCCAGTCGGCCGTGACCGATTTCACGGCGCTTCGGCGAACCGACGCGGCCGGTCTCGCCCGTTGCGAACGGGGGCATGTTGTAGTGGAGCATGAAGCGCTCACGGTATTCGCCTTCGAGCGCGTCGATGTTCTGCTCATCGCCCTTGGTGCCGAGCGTCGCGACGACGAGCGCCTGCGTTTCGCCGCGCGTGAAGAGCGCCGAACCGTGCGTGCGCGGCAATACGCCCGTGCGGATTTCGATCGGACGCACCGTGCGCGTGTCACGGCCGTCGATGCGCGGCTCGCCGTTCAGGATCTGCGAGCGGACGATCTTCGCTTCGATATCGAACAACACGTTGCCGATGGTTGCCGCATCGGCCGCCACGGCTTCCTCGGCGAGCTTTGCCGAAGTCGCCGCGTACACTTCCTTCAGCTTGGCGGAACGCGCCTGCTTGTTGCGCAACTGGTAAGCCGCTTCGAGTTCCGGCTTGGCGATTTCCGTGACGCGCGAGATGAGCGCTTCGTTCTTCGGCGCCGGCTGCCAGTCCCACTCGGGCTTGCCGCCCTCGCGAACGAGTTCATGAATTGCGTCGATGGCCGTCTGCATCTGCTCGTGGCCGAACACGACCGCGCCGAGCATCACTTCTTCGGAGAGCTGCTGCGCTTCCGATTCCACCATCAGCACCGCGCGCTCCGTGCCGGCGACGACGAGATCGAGCGCCGATTCCTTCATTTGCGGGCGCGTGGGGTTAAGCACGTACTCGTTGTTGATGTACGCGACGCGCGCGGCACCGACCGGACCGTTGAACGGCAAGCCCGACACGGCGAGCGCCGCCGATGCGCCGATCAGCGCGGGAATATCCGCCGGGACGTCCGGGTTCAGCGACAGGACGTGGATGACGACCTGCACTTCGTTATAGAAGCCTTCCGGGAAGAGAGGACGCAGCGGACGGTCGATCAGGCGCGAGATCAGCGTCTCGCCTTCCGACGGGCGGCCTTCGCGGCGGAAGAAGCCACCGGGGATCTTGCCTGCGGCGTAGGTCTTTTCGAGGTAATCGACAGTCAGCGGGAAAAAGTCCTGGCCCGGCTTGGCGGTCTTCGCGCCGACGACGGTCGCGAGCACGACGGTGTCTTCGACATCGACGATCACCGCGCCGCTTGCCTGACGGGCGATTTCACCCGTTTCCAGGCGGACATTGTGTTGTCCCCACTTAAATTCTTTGACGATTTTATTGAACATTGTCACTCCTTCTAGTTGCGCCGCGCCGGCTGTCTGGCGCTGGCTGGAGCGGTCGCGAGCCACGCTTGGGAGGTGTGTTATGCCATTCCAGCGCGGCGCCTGGCCGGATGTGCGCGCAGGCGCCGCGCTGGAATGACACAAAGCTCTGCCGCGAGGCCGGACCGGGTGTCGAACCGGATGATGCATCCGGGTAAAGCCATGAACTGCCGAATTACCTACTACGACGGGTCGACCGATGAAAAATGCGATCGGGCACCGCTTCACGGCCGGAACGTATAAAAACAAAGTGCCTGTATCAGCGGACTGACACAGGCACTTCGTTCTAACGGCGGCCGTTTGACGCCAATTACTTGCGCAGACCCAGCTTCTCGATCAACGAGCGGTAACGATCCGCATCCTTGCCCTTCAGGTAGTCGAGCAGCTTGCGACGGCGGCTCACCATGCGCAGCAGACCGCGGCGGCTGTGATGATCCTTCGAGTGCGACTTGAAGTGGAGGGTGAGTTCGTTGATGCGGCTCGTGAGAAGTGCAACTTGCACTTCGGGGGAGCCGGTGTCGTTGGCGCCGCGCGCATATTCTGCGACGATGTCGGACTTCTTGATTTCTGCTACGGACATTTGCTTTTCCTTTGATACAGACAGGCGGTCACGGAAGAAAGGCCGTGCCGTGGGTTTGCCAGTTTCGGATATCGGCTCGGTCGAAACCGGAGACGAAGCGCAGAGTATAGCATACGGCCCGCCGCCCGAGGCACGGTTCCGACAGGCACCGACGACCCTACCGTGCCGGACGCGACATTCTGCAAGTCGTCGGCGGGACGGTTTTTCCCGCGGGAACGGCGAGCAGCGTGCGAAAGCCGTAGCCGGCACCTTCGTTATCGAGCGCGACGCCCTTCGCTCCCGCCCTGCCCATTTCCATGACGTAAAGGGGCTGGATCACCTGGTGATCGTCCGCGCGCATGGTCATCGCGTGGAAGCCTTCGCCGTCGAACTTCATGCCTTCCAGCGCGCGCGCCACCGTGAACGGATTGGCGCTGCCCGCACGGGTCATCGCGGACGCAAGCATTTCGACCATCAGCGGCATGCGTGCCACGAGGTAGTCGTCCGCGGCGTTCGGATAGCGGGCGCGGAACGCGCGGTAGTAAGCGTCCGAGGCCGCGCCGCCCACGTTCGGATGCCAGTCGGCCACGGCGATCACGCGCTTCACGCCAGCGTCGCCGAGCGCGGCCGGCGCGCCCAGACTGTTTCCGTAGAACGTGTAGAACTTTGCGTCGAGCCCCTGCTCGCGCGCCGCTTTCACCAGCAGCGTCAGATCGTTGCCCCAGTTGCCGGTGATCACGGCGTCCGCCCCGCTCGAACGGATCTTGGCAATGTAAGGCGCGAAGTCCTTCACGCGGCCGATCGGATGAAACTCGTCGCCAGCGATCGCGATATCCGGCCGCTGCTCCTTGAGCGCGCGCTGCGCCTCGCGGCTCACGTCGTGACCAAAGCTGTAATCCTGATTCAGCAGATACACCTTCTTGACAGCGCGATCGTCCTTCAACGCGTCGGCGAGCGCGTCCATGCGCATGCCGGCGTGCGCGTCGAAGCGGAAATGCCAGAAGCTGCACGCGTCGTTGGTGAGCGCGGGATCGTCGGCGGAATAATTGAGGAAGAGCACGCGGCGGTCCGGTTCGCGCGCATTCTGCTTGTCGATCGCCGCGACGAGCGCCGCCGCCACCGCCGAACTGTTGCCCTGCATGACGAAGCCGATCCCGTCGTCGATCGCCGCGCGCAGTTGCACGAGACTCGCCTCGCTGCTGCCCTTGCCGTCGAGCACGACGAGTTGCAGCGGATGCATGCCGTCGGCGAGCTTCACGCCGCCCTGCGCGTTCACGCGCTCGACGCCGAAGCGCAAGTTGCGCTCGACCATCGCGCCGGCGTTCGCGAACGGGCCGGACATGCCTTCGATCAGCCCAAGCTTGATGGGCGGCAAATCGGCCGCATGCGCCGTCAAAGACAACGCGAAGCACGCCGATGCCACAATGCGCCGCCAACGCGTCGCGCTGATTTCTTTCTCCATGCCGTTCCGCCGATCCGCCGAAAGCGCGGATCATAGGCCGCACCGGGCGGGCCGCGCAAGTCCGGCATTGCCGACACATCCGCCCGAATACCGCGGCGTACCGGAGAATCGTTTGCCGCGCGCGCGTGTCAAAATCACGGGAAACATCGAATAAACGCTGCTCGCCGCCGCGAGGAGCAAGCACGTGGAGGCTTCAATGCTGCACAAACTCAACCGCATGCGCGCGTCGCTTGCATGCGCGAGCGTCGCGCTCCTTCTGTCGGCCTGCGCGCAGCCGTGGCAGAACTATCAGACGGGCGCCGATGCATCGACGATCGTCGCCCGCCTCGGTCCGCCGCGCGAAGTCTACGATCTGCCCGACGGCGGCAAGCGCCTGATGTGGCCGACGCAACCGCTCGGCGAATTCACCACCGCCGCCGACATCGACGCATCCGGCAAGATCGTCAACGTCAGACAGGTGCTCGACGAGAACGAGTTCTACAAGGCGCAGATCGGCACGTGGACGAGAAAGGATGTGCTCGTGAACTTCGGCCGGCCCGTGGAGACATCCTACTTTCCGCTGATGAAGCGCGAAGTCTGGACCTATCGGTATATGGAAGCGAACATCTGGTATCTGATGTACAACTTCTATTTCGACGATCAGGGCATTTTGCGCATGACGCAGAAGACACCCGATCCGCTCCACGATCCCGACAGGCGCAATTTGTTCTGAGCGCATCCGCGCCGCGCCAAGCGAAAAGCCCTCTCGCGAGGAAATGCCGTTCAGTTAGCGCTGAACGGCATTTTTGTTTATGGGGTGAGAAGTGGTTGTAAACGGAGCGCCGGGCTGTTAACTTTCCGGTGCGATGCTTGCCGACCACCTCACTTATCTGATCGAAGCACAAGAGCCGGCCGATCTGCGACGGTTGGCCGAGCATCTGCCCTACGCGTGGATCGAACGCGCAGTCCAGGCGACCGGGGCCGCGAGCATTCGGCGCCGTCGCCTACCGGCTGAACAGGTGGTGTGGCTGGTCATTGCGCTGGCGATGTACCGCCACTGGTCGATTAGCGAGGTACTCGATAGCCTCGATCTGGCCTTGCCCAACGATGCCGCCCCGTTTGTCAGCAAGAGTGCTGCGGCGCAGGCGCGCCAACGTATTGGCGAAGCGCCGATGGCGTGGCTGTTTGCACAGACCGCGCGAGCGTGGACCACTCAGGACGCGACCCACCATGCGTTCAAGGGCTTGAGTCTGTGGGCAATGGATGGCACCACACTGCGCACCCCCGACAGTCCGGCCAACCGCGAGCACTTTGGCGCGCAGGGCTACGCCAGCGGCAAGGTGGCGAGTTATCCGCAGGTGCGCGCCGTGACGCTCACCGCCATTCCGACGCACCTGATTGCCGATATCAATTTCGGTCGCTACGACACCAACGAAATGGTGTACGCCAAAAGCCTGCTGGCGCAAATCCCGGAAGACTCACTGACGGTGTTCGACAAAGGCTTTCTGGCCGCGGAAATCCTGTGTGGCCTGACGATGAACGCGCGCAATCGCCACTTCCTGATTCCAGCCAAAGCCAATACCTGCTGGGAAGTCGTCTCGGGTAGCGCTGACGATGCGATGGTGCGCATGCGTGTGTCGCCGCAGGCGCGCCAGAAATGTCCGGCTTTACCCGAATTCTGGAGTGTGCGGGCGATCCGTGCCATCGACGCGCGGGGACGCGAACGCGTGCTGCTGACTTCGCTCATGGATCGCCGACGCTTCAAACCCGCCGATATCGTCGCCTGCTACGAACGCCGCTGGCAGATCGAAACCAGTTACGCGGAGCTCAAGCAATCGATGCTCGGTTCGGAGTTGACCTTGCGCAGCCGCACCGTCGCAGGGGTCTATCAGGAGATCTGGGGCGCGTTGATCGCCTACAACCTGATTCGCCGCGAGATCGCCTGCGCCGCACGGGAGGCGAAACTTGCGCCGACTGACATCAGCTTCGTGCGAGCCCTCCACACGATTCAGCACGAGATGATGTGGGCGGCCCTCACGCCGGCGTTTGCAAAGTTACCCGCCTGCCTTCAGCGCCTGCGCGAAAGGCTCAAGTCTCTCCCCAACGAAAAACGACCCGGACGCGCATGCGACCGGGTCGTCAAATCCCGCCCTAAACGGTACACCGTTCGTTATCTAAGAAAAGACCTTAACTGAACGGCATTACC